>Ga0209694_1000257_pt1 | contig 99087 bp, 78 predicted proteins | sample GluameincwithD2O_FD_187499 | JGI IMG/M metagenome (GOLD analysis project Ga0209694, IMG submission 187499) | Mouse cecum microbial communities from Vienna, Austria - Glucosamine amended microcosms incubated with D2O (SPAdes) (version 2) | ecosystem: Host-associated > Mammals > Digestive system >... | reverse complement strand
TTGATTTTCTTCTTCTGCAACTGGCAGGTCGCAGTTTTATTATAATTCAAACGGAGTTTTTTGTCTTATTTATCGGCAATAGCCTCAATAGAACCCCGCCACTATGGCGGGGTTTTCGTTTGCACAAAAATGCGCCCCGCTCCTTGCGGAACGGGGCTTAAATTGTAAATTACTCAATACCAGACAAGCGCGCTGCTTAATCCCGCGCCGACAATTATAAGCGCAATGCAAACTATAACCGCAAACGCCTCGATACCCAAAAATACCGAGGAAACGATTATTCCCGCCTTGGACAGGGAAAGCGACTTTGCGCTACCCGTCTTCTTGCTTTCGTTATGCGCGACGATACTTAAAATAAGCCCCACAAGCGTCCAGAAAAAGGACAAAATAAACCCTGCTATGCACATAGAAGAGTACGAATCTACTACGGGGCGGGGCGCGGAGTTTTGCGCGTAGCCGTTGCCGACGTTGTTATAACCGTTGTAGTTATTATAGTCGTTAGCTTTGCTTACGTTGTCGTACTGAACGCTGCAACCGCACTTAGGGCAGATGATGGCGTCGTCTAAAACGCTTGAACCGCAATGAATACAATATTTCATAAAACACCCCCGTTTAACGGAATTTTTATAATTATAGACTTTTAAATAACCGAATAATCTGTTATCCGCGTCTTTTTTATCGCCTTTCGATATTTAAACGCCGCAAGGCGCGCGTTTGTCCCGAAATTACCGAAATTTTTAATACGCGCGGGCAAAATAAACCGAGTGTTTGGCGGGCTTGCCGCATACGGCGCAAACCTCGTGCTGTAACTTATCGCAAATTACCCTTGCCGTGGCGTTTGTTTTTTCCTTTATCTTATCCTCGCAGTCGCGGCAACCGCACCAACCCGCCTTTACGAAGTTGCCCGCTTCAACGCCGCTTAAAATTCCTTCCGCGTCGTTTGCGGAAACGATTTTTTCGTCCCTGCGGGCGCGCGCGCTTTCGAGCATATCGCGCTGAACGCACTCCAAGAGCGAAACGACGGTTTCAACGGTCGCGCCGAGCGCGCACTCCGATTTTTCCAGCGTGTCGCGGCGGAAAAGCATAACCTTGCCCGCCTCCAAATCGCGCGGACCCACCTCTATTCTTACGGGCACGCCCTTCATCTCCCATTCGTTGAATTTCCAGCCGGGGGAGTTGTCGGTATCGTCTAAAACAACCCTTACGCCAGCCTTTTCGAGCTTGGTTTTTATGTCTTGGCAAGCTTCCATAACCCCGCCCTTTTTGGCGGCTATGGGAACGATTACCGCCTGTTCGGGAGCTACCTTGGGGGGAAGCACAAGACCGCGCGCGTCGCCGTGAGCCATTATAACCGCGCCAATCATACGCGTGGAAGTGCCCCAGCTTGTGGTATAGGCATACTTCTGCACGCCGTCCTTATCAAGAAATTTTATGTCGAACGCCTTGGAAAAATTCTGACCGAGGTAGTGCGAAGTTCCCGATTGAAGGCTTTTGCCGTCCTTCATCATAGCTTCCATACCGAAAGTGGCGACCGCGCCGGCAAATTTTTCCTTTTCCGTCTTTCTTCCGCAGAGTACGGGAATGGCGAGCACGTTTTCGGCAAACTCCTTATACACGCCGAGCATCTTTATGGTTTCTTCCATAGCCTCCTCTTCGGTGGCGTGCACGGTGTGCCCTTCCTGCCAGAGAAATTCCGAAGTCCTTAAAAACGGGCGGGTGGTCTTTTCCCAACGCATAACGTTAGCCCACTGGTTGATTAAAATGGGTAAATCGCGGTAGGATTGCAACCATTTGGAATACATATTGCCAATAATCGTTTCGGAAGTGGGGCGTATTGCCAAGGGCTCGGCAAGTTCTTCGCCGCCCGCGTGCGTTACAACAGCCACTTCGGGGGCGAACCCCTCCACGTGCTCGGCTTCCTTTGTGAAAAAGCTCATAGGAATGAGCATAGGGAAATATGCGTTTTTATGACCCGTAGCCTTGAAACGCGAGTCCATCTCCCTTTGGATATTTTCCCAGATAGCATAGCCGTACGGTCTTATTACCATTGTGCCCTTAACGGGACCGTAATCGACAAGCCCCGTCTTTTTACATACGTCGGTGTACCACTGCGGAAAATCGGCTTCGATATCCGCGATGTTTTCTACAAAATTGTCCTTTGCCATACTTCCTTTACTCTTCCGCGCGCGCCGCGCGGCGCAAAAATAATTATTTACATACGTATTATAACACGGCTAAGCGAAAAAATAAAGTGTTTAAGACATTATATGCGGAAAAATTATGTATAGCAAAATTAAACGGAATTACGTTTAAACACTTGAATTTAAACGCTATATATTGTATAATACGGTTACTATGGAAGAAAAATCATATAAATCTTTAAAGAGCGGAAGCGATATCCGCGGCATAGCGGTGCAGACCGAAGAAAACGAAGTAACTTTGACTATCGAAGCTATTTACGACATTACAAAAGCCTTTTTGAAATGGCTTGCCGACAAGACGGGCAAGGAAACTTTACGCGTGGCTGTGGGCAACGACGTAAGAATTTCCAGCAACGCCATTTATGCGGCGGTGCAAAAGTCGATTGTGGAAAGCGGTTGCAACCTTGTAATCTGCGGCGTAAGCACAACCCCCTCTATGTTTATTCTTTTGAAAGAGAGCGATTGGGAATGCGACGCTTCGATAATGATTACCGCCTCGCACCTGCCTTACGACAGAAACGGGCTTAAATTTTTCACCCCCGAGGGCGGTTTGAGCGGCGCCGACATAGACGAAATTATCGCGCTTGCCGAAAAGGGCGAAGCGCTTCCCCGCCGCTGGGGCAACGTTGAAGAAAAATCTTATATGGACGCGTACTGCCGCAAGCTTGTGGGCGTGGTGAGAACGGGCACGGGCAAATCGGCTCCGCTGTTTGGCAAGAGAATTATAGTAGACGCGGGCAACGGCGTTGGCGGCTTTTTTGTAAAGAAAGTTTTGCAACAGCTTGGCGCGATTACCGACGGCAGTATCAACCTTACCCCCGACGGCAATTTCCCCGCGCACGCGCCCAACCCCGAAGACCCCGTGGCGATAAACGCCCTCTGTCAGGCGGTTTTGGCTTCGCACGCGGAATTGGGAGTAATTTTCGACACAGACGTAGACCGCGCGGCAATAGTGGACGGTAACGGTAAACTTATCAACAGGGATAACCTTATTGCGCTTACTGCCGCCACTTTGTTGGAGGACAAGCCCGCCACGATTGTAACCGACAGCGTTACGAGCGACGGCTTGACCGACTTTATAGCCTCGCTGGGCGGCAAACACATAAGATACAAGCGCGGATATAAAAACGTAATTTCGGAAGCGCAGAGAAGAAACGAGCGCGGCGAGTACTGCCCCCTCGCTATGGAAACGAGCGGGCACGCGGCGTTTGCCGAAAACCATTTTATGGACGACGGCGCATACCTCATTTGCAAACTGCTTGTTGCATATGCGCGCCAATCGCAAAAGCACGAAAAACTCAGCGATTTGATTGCCAATCTCGTTTCCCCCGTGGAAGAAAACGAAATACGCGTAAAATTCAACGAGCAGTCGGTGAATTTCAGGCACGAGGGCGACAGAATTATAAAAGAGCTTAAATACTTTGTAGAAAGCGACAGCCGCATTCTGCTTGCGCCCGACAATTACGAGGGAGTGAGAATAAACTTCCCCGCGGGCTTCGGCGGAGGCTGGACGCTTTTAAGACAGAGCGTGCACGACCCCGTGCTACCCATAAACTTTGCAAGCGGCGAAGAAGGCGGCAACAAAGTTATGGCTAAACAGTTATATTATATGTTGGACAAATATCCTTTTTTGGATATAACCAACCTTAAAAAATTTATCAACGGCGAAAAATAACGGACGGACGGCAAAGTCCGCACGTGTAAATTACAAAAGTAAGGAGATAACAAATGTCAGTACAGCAGAAAAGCGTTGACACAATCAGAGTACTTTCGGCGGAAGCCATCGAAAAAGCCAAGTCGGGACACCCGGGAATCTGCTTAGGCGCCGCGCCGCTCGGTTACGAGTTATTTGCAGACTTCCTGTCGTTCAGCTACAAAAACCCCAAATGGGATAACCGCGACAGATTTATATTGTCGGCAGGACACGGCTCTATGCTTCTTTATTCCCTGCTCCACCTCTTCGGCTTTAACGTAAAGAAAGAAGATTTGGAAAATTTCCGCCAGCTCGGTTCGGTAACCCCCGGACACCCCGAGTACGGCACCACCGACGGCGTGGAAACTTCTACGGGACCGCTCGGTCAGGGTTTAGCCAACGCCGTGGGCTTCGCCGTTGCGGAGGCGCACCTTGCGGCGCTTTTCAATAAGCCCGAATACCCCATTGTAGACCACTACACCTACGTGCTTACGGGCGACGGCTGTTTAGAAGAGGGCATTGGCTACGAAGCCTGCTCTTTCGCGGGCACGCAAAAGCTTGGCAAACTCATTTTATTGTACGACAACAACGACATAACAATCGAAGGCGATATGAGAAACACCTTCTCCGAAGACGCCGCAACAAGATTTATGGCTCAGGGCTGGCAGGTTATAAGAGTGAACAACGCAAATAACCTCGGCGTTCTCCGCACGGCAATCGAGCGCGCTAAGAGCGATTTGACCCGCCCCTCCGTAATTATATGCAAAACCGAAATAGGCTACGGCTCTCCCCTTGCGGGAAGCGCGGACTGCCACGGCGCGCCCCTGGGCGAAGGCAACGTACAAAAGCTTAGGGAAGCGCTCGGCTGGACTATGCCCGCGTTCGAAGCCCCCGAAGACGTAAAGGCGCACTGCCTTGCTATTGCCGAGGACAAGTGCAAAGCCGAAGAGGAATGGAAAGCGCTGTTTGCACAGTACGAACAGGCTTACCCTATGCTTGCCGCGCAGTATAAGCAGTTTATGGGCGCGGTGGATTTGGACGTTAAGGGCATTAACGGACTGTACGACTTCGATAAACCCGAAGCAACGCGCAGTTGCGGCGGAAAGATACTCAACACCATTGCAAAGGTTTCGCCCAATATTATGAGCGGCTCCGCCGACCTCGCTCCCTCCACCAAGACGGAAATTAAGGGAAGCGCATACTTCTCGCCCGAACACAGGGAGGGCTGCAACATTCACTTCGGCATACGCGAACACGCTATGAGCGCTATTTGCAACGGTATTCAGTTGCACGGCGGTCTTAGGGCGGTTTGCTCCACCTTCTTCTCGTTTGCCGACTATATGAAGCCCGGCGTGAGAATGAGCGGACTTATGAAATTGCCCGTAGTTTACGTTATGACGCACGATTCCATCGGCGTCGGCGAGGACGGACCTACCCACCAGCCTATGGAACAGCTTGTTATGGTGCGCTCCATACCCAACGTAAACGTATTCCGCCCCTGCGACGGCAAGGAAACGGCGGCGGCGTTCGTTACGGCGTTTACCTCGCATAACCCCACTGTTATAGTTGAAACGCGCCAAAACCTGCCCTGCTACGAAAATTCGGGCGAGGGCGCGCTGAAAGGCGGCTACGTAATTTCCGACTGCGCTGGCAAGCCCGACGTTTTGCTTATAGCCACCGGTTCGGAAGTAGAGCAGTGCATAGAGGCGCAGAAACTGCTTGCGGAAGAAAAAATAAAGGCGAGAGTCATTTCCCTACCCTGTATGGAAATTTTCGAAAGTCAGAGCGAGGAATACAAAGAAGAAGTTATGCCCAAAAACGTAAAGGCACGCGTATGCGTAGAGGCGGCAAGCCATTTCGCCTGGTACAAGTATTGCCGCGACTACGGCGAGCTTATTACTATGACGGGCTTCGGCGTATCGGGACCTGCAAAACAGTTGTTCGAGCACTTCGGCTTTACCGCAGAAAACGTTGTTGAAAAAGCAAAACTTTCAATTGACAACGTAAAGAACGACAGATACAGCCACTAATCGGCGAGCCTCCGCGGGCAAGTCATTTAACGGATTAAACGTACGGACTTATCACCACAAAACTTAAAAGCCGCGCGGCGAGTAATCGCCGCGCGGCAGTTATATATAAGGATAATGCATTTAGGTTTTGTAAACCGTTCTTTAATATGGTCGGTTGGGTTTTTCGTCGGCGAGCTTTTCCAAGCTCGTGCCGCAACATTTAAGACCGCTCAGTATAGCCGATTTCTTTTGCAAAACGATAGCATATATTTTGCTTGCCATTCCATTTTCTATACCGTCTTTAAAAAACGTGTTTATTATAAGACTTGTCGCCGTATGCGTATTATTTGTCGCCTCGGTGGCAATTGTAATCGTTTCGATTAAGCTATACGGCAAATTCAAAGATACTCAAATCAATGATAAACAACCCGACGCGGCGGGCGATATGAGCTTTAAGGAATTGGGGCGGTTGAACGTTTTTAGCGCACCGGGTACTTTTTGCCCTATGCTCGGCGGATTTTTAGCATTATTTTTCTGCTACACACCCGCTTTTTTCATTTTAGGAATTCCGCTAATAGCCGTCGGCACAGGCTCAATGGTGTACCGTACGGTCGTCTTTATAAAGAAAGGTATAGGTTTTGTCAGACTGCCAAAAATTATAGTCGACGACTTTCTGATTGCGGCGGTAATTGTGCTTAGTTTGGTGTTTACAACTGCGGAAATTACCGACACGGAAAGCGGATTTACAATAACCCACGACAGCTCTGCTCTCGTTACTATCGGCTTTTTGATTTTATATGTCGGCACACTTGCCGTACTTTCGCACACTAACCGCAAAACGGCTGTGGCATATTTTAAAAGGCGAAACGATTTGCAAAACAATGAATTATTTTAATAAATAAAGACGCCGCACGGCGTCTTTATTTATTATTTCATTTATTCAAATTTTCCCTTGCGGTGGCAAGCATAAGCTTTATGCGGTTTTCCTGATTGACCTTGGTTGCCGAAGGGTCGTAGTCTACCGCCACTATGTTTTCGTCGCCGTACATAGTTTTAAGCGTGCGCACAACGCCCTTGCCCGCTATGTGGTTGGGCAGACACCCGAACGGCTGGGCGCAGACTATATTTTGTACTCCCGTTTCGGCAAGAGCCGCCATTTCCGCCGCAATCAGCCAACCTTCGCCCATCTTAACGCCCTGATTTAACACTTTATCCGCACATTTGCGCAAGTGTTCGAAGTCGTGAATGGGTTCGAAATTGCCGTCCTTTTCAAAATAGGAAATAATTTTTTTCTGTTTGCCGTGTAAAATTTTATATAAAATTTTGTTCGCCTGCCAAAATACGCCCTTTCTTCCGTAAAAATAACCGTCGTTTATATTGTTGACTATGCAGTACAGAACAAAGTCCATAAGGGCGGGAACAACGGGTTCGCAGTCCTCGGAAAGCAAAAACTTTTCAAGCTGATTGTTACCGAGATAGGCGTATTTTACGTAAATTTCGCCGACTATGCCAACGCGCACCTTATTTTCAGCCCTGCGCTTAACCGCGCCGAACGCCGTAATTATGCTGTTGTTTAACCTTTTAAACTGCTTGTACTTTTTACTTTTAAAGCTTTCGGTAATCTCCGCGACCACTCTGTCGCGCACAAAATCGCACGCGCCCGCCTCCTCTTCGTACGGTTTTGTCTGATTATAACACCACATAACGGTGTCGCCGTAGAAAATGGCGTACACGAGTTTAAGCATAAGCTTTAAACTCATAGGGAAAGAGCTGTCCTTTTCCAGCCCCGAAAAATTCACCGAAACGACGGGCACCTTGGGAAACTCCGCCTTTAAAGCCTTGCGTATAAGCGGAATATAGTTGGAAGCCCTGCACCCGCCGCCCGACTGCGTTATTAAAACGGCTGTATGCTCCAAATCGTACTTACCGCTCTTCAACGCGTCGATATACTGCCCAACTACGCAAAGGCAGGGATAGCAGGTATCGTTGTGGACGTGCTTCAACCCCTCGTCTATGACCGTGCGGGAGTCGTTTTTCAAAATTTCCACGTCGTAGCCTTCCTGCCTTAACAACTCCTCTATAATTGCGAAGTGCCAGGGGAGCATATCGGGAATAAGTATTTTATGAGTATGCTTGTATTCCGCCTTCCATTTGGGGTAATTTTCGGTATAATCTATCGTCTTTACTTCTTCCATAAAATTACCGCCCTTGTCTGCGCTTGCTCTCTTCGATTGCCGCAAGCATACTTCTAAGCCTGATTTTTACAACGCCGAGGTTGTTTATTTCGTCAATTTTTATCTGCGTGTACAACTTGCCGTTCTTTTCCATTATCGAACGCACTTCGTCGGTCGTTATCGCGTCTATGCCGCACCCGAAGGATACGAGTTGCACAAGGTTTACGTTTTCCTGCCCGCAACAGTATTGCGCCGCCCTGTAAAGCCTTGCGTGATACGTCCATTGGTTTAAAACGTTTACCTTTACCTGTTCGGCGCGGTCGTAAACGGCGTCCTCGGACAGCACGGCAAGGTTTAAAGACGTGAGCAACTTGTTTATGCCGTGATTGATTTCGTTATCCAAGTGATACGGTCTGCCCGCAAGCACTATGAGCTGTTTGCCCTCTTCGCCCGCCTTTTTTATAATATAGTCGGCGCGCGCGCGCACGTCGGCGCGGTAGGCGTTCAGCCGTTCGAAGCCCTCTTTAAGCGCCTTTGCCACCTGCTTTTTAGTAACGCCGTACTTACCCAACGCGGCGTGAAGCTTTAACACCGCCGTCTTTTCCGCATTCAAATCTACGTACGGCATTATGAAATTTTCGTCCGTAAGCCGCTCGTTATTTGCCTTTAAAAGCTCGGAATAATATGCGACGACGGGACAGTTATAGTGGTTGACGGAACAGTGCTCGTCAATGTTGTAGCTTTCGCAGGGGAGAAAAATGAAGTCAACGCCGCTGTCCAAAAGGCTTTCTATATGCCCGTGCATAAGCTTTGCGGGATAGCAAGCCGTATCGCTTGCAACGGTATGCTGACCGAGGAAATACAGTTTACGCGAAGATTTTTCGCTAAGTACAACCTCGAAGCCGAGCGCTTCGAAAAAGCCCGCCCACAGAGGAAGCTGTTCGTACATTACAAGTTGCAAAGGAATTCCCACCTTGCCGCGCTTACCCTTTGCGCCCGTAACGCTCTGCAACAGCCGCTCCTGTTTATACGCGTAAATATCAAGGTCTGCGGAAGCCGGTTTTAGACCTGCGCCGCGTTCGCACTTGTTGCCCGAAACGTACCTGCTTTTATCGGCGAACGTAATTATGTTTACGTTGCAGTTGGAAGTGCAGCCCTTGCAGTTTGTAGACTTTGAAGAGTAGGAAAAGTTCTTGATTTCTCCGTCGGAAATGGTCGTGCTGTCGCTCGCAACGTTCTCCTTGGCGTACAGCGCCGCGCCGAACGCGCCCATAAGCCCGGCAATACCGGGGCGTATGACCTGTTTGCCCGTTTCCTTTTCAAACGAGCGCAGAACGGCGTCGTTTAAAAACGTTCCGCCCTGAACGACGATATTGTCGCCCAGCTCGTCCGCGCTTGCCGCTCGGATAACTTTATAAATGGCGTTTTTTACGATTGAAGAGGACAGCCCCGCGGAGATATCCTCCACCGTAGCCCCCTCCTTCTGCGCCTGCTTTACCGCGCTGTTCATAAACACGGTACAACGCGAGCCGAGCTCTACGGGGTGCTTGGCGTACAAGCCGCAAAGGGAAAACTTATCTATTTCCATCCCCATAGCGCGAGCAAAAGTCTGTATAAACGACCCGCAACCCGAAGAACAGGCTTCGTTTAACATTATGGAGTCGATTGCGCCGTTTTTAATTTTAAAGCACTTTATGTCCTGCCCGCCTATGTCGATTATAAAGTCGACCTTGGGGTTAAAGTGAAGCGCGGCTTTAAAGTGCGCCACGGTTTCAACTATGCCGAAGTCGGCTTTGATTGCCGCCTTTATAAGGTCCTCGCCGTAACCCGTAACCGCACTGCCCAAAATTTTAATTCTACCGCCAGCAAGCGCGTAAATTTCCTTTAATTTTTCTATTACTATATCGAGGGGTTGTCCGTTGTTCGATTGGTAATGAGAATACAAAATTCGGCAGTCGGGCGTTATTAAAATGAGTTTTGTAGTTGTGGAGCCGCTGTCTATACCGAGATACGCGCCCCCTTCGTAGGAAGAAATTTCGCAAAATTTCAAGTCGGTGGCGCGGTGGCGCGCAACAAACCGGGTATATTCCTCCTTGGAAGAAAACAACGGTTCGCCCGTTATTATTTCCTCGCTTCCCGAACAGTTTTCAACCGCTTCTATAATTTCGGTCAGCTCCCTCTCGCGCACGGTCGAAGAGTGCAACGCCGCGCCAATAGCCATAAAGCAGGGCGCGTCCTCGGGGAAAACGGCGTTTTCGTCGTCGAGTTTCAACGTAGTTTTAAAAGCGTTTCTAAGCCCCTTTAAAAAGTGAAGAGGACCGCCTAAAAACAGCACTTTGCCCTTAATTCTTCTGCCCTGCGCAAGCCCTGAAACGGTTTGGTCGACAACCGCCTGAAATATGGAAGCGGAAATATCCGCCTTGCTTGCACCCTGATTTATTAACGGCTGTATGTCCGACTTGGCAAACACGCCGCAACGCGAAGCTATGGGGTACACGCGCTCGGCTTTCAAAGACAGCTCGTCCATCTCCGGCACGGTAACGTTTAAAAGCGTTGCCATCTGGTCGATAAACGCGCCCGTTCCGCCCGCGCAACTGCCGTTCATACGTTGTTCGGTGCCGCCCGTAATAAATATAATTTTGGCGTCCTCGCCGCCGAGCTCCACCGCCGCGTCGGCGTCGGGGTAATACTTGCGTATGGCGGTAAAAGCCGCCTGAACTTCCTGCACAAAGGCTATGCCGCTACGCTGAGAAAGCCCCAAACCCGCGCTTCCCGTAATACAGGCGCTGTATTTTGCGGGGTACTTTTTAAGCACGTTGTCAAGCTCGGAAAGCACCGTTTCCTTTACCTTGGCAAAGTGCCGCACATAAGATTTATATAAAATTTTACCCGAACAGTCGATTGCAACAACCTTTACCGTTGTCGAACCGACGTCGATTCCCAATAAATTTGCCATAAAATTACCTAATGCAATATTATACCTTTTAGATTATATCATACAAAAAGGCAATTTACAAATTATAAACTCGGCGTTGTAAAGTAATTTTTATGAAAAATTTTTCCTACGGACGGCGTATTTGCTCTTGGTTGCCATACCGCCGCGGATATGCCGCTCGGACAGATTTTTATCCAAGACGTCCCTGACCTGCCCGTAAAGATTTTTATCGATATAAATTAGCCGCTCGGTTACGTCTTTATGTACGGTGGATTTGCTGATATTGAAGTGCTTTGCCGCCGCGCGGACAGTGCTGTCGGTTTTTACTATGTATTCGGCTTCTGCAAGTATGCGCATATGAATATCCCACATATCTACTCCCCTTTACAGGGTATTTATATGTTGAATATTGTCGCTTTATGACGGTTGTCGGTTTTATAAAGAATATCCTTGGCGTAGCCTATACTTAAATAAGGTTATTTTGATACAATTATAGCCGCCGACGCATTGTCGGCGGCTTTCACAAATAGTTATTTTTATATACTTATTTTATAAGGCGTTTTATAATTTCGTCCGCCTTTTTTATATCCGCCTTGCCCTGCGTAGCCTTTTTAACAAAGCCGTACAGCGCAAAAATCGCCTTTTCCTTGCCCGCCTTAAAGTCTGCAACCGCGGCGGGATTGGCTTCTACCGCCTGCCTGCAAATACTTTCCAGCTGCCCCTCGTCAACGCCCTGCAAATCCTCCTCCTTGATATAATGGCTTACGGGCTTGCCCTCCTCCGCCATAGCCGAAAGAGTTTTCTGCGCGAGGGTAATATTTATTTTACCGCCGTCGGCAAGTTTTACAAGCTTAGCCATTTCCTCCGCGGATACGGGAAGCGCAAACTTCTCCTTGTCCTCCTCGGTTACAAGCTTGGAATACAACGTGCCGCCAATGAGGTTTACGGTATTTTTCACGCCCGCGCCGAGGGAAATCGCCTCTTCCGCAAAGTCGCATACGCGCTTGTACTTATATAAAAGCTTTGCCGTGGCGGGGTTTATATGCAATTCGTCGATATATCTGTGCAATTTATCGGTGGGCAGTTCGGGCAAAGACGCGCGTATCTCTTCAACCTTTTCTTCGGGAATAACCACAGTAAGAATATCGGGTTCGGGGAAATAGCGGTAGTCCTGCGCGTCCTCTTTGGTGCGCATTACCGAAGTTTCGCCCGTGCGCTCGTCGTATCTCAGAGTTGCCTGAACGATTTTTCCGCCGCCCTCTATAACCTCGATTTGCCGCGAGTACTCGTACGCCATAGCCTTTTCGATATACGAAATGCTGTTCATATTCTTTATTTCCGTGCGCGTGCCGAACTGCGTTGCGCCCTCTGGCATTACGGAAATATTTACGTCGCAACGCATAGAACCCTCCTGCATTTTACAATCGGATACTCCTATATATCGCATAATCAGCTGTAACTTTTCAACGTATTCCTTGGCTTCCTCAGGCGAAGATATGTCGGGCTCGGAAACGATTTCTATGAGCGGAACGCCCCCGCGGTTGTAGTCAACGAACGTATACCCGCTTTCGTGTACAAGCTTGCCCGCGTCCTCCTCTATATGAATGCGCGTTATGCCTATCCGCTTGCCGCTTTCCAGCTCTACGTAGCCGTGCTCGCAGAGCGGCTTGTCGAACTGCGAAATCTGGTAGGCTTTGGGCAGGTCGGGATAGCAATAATTCTTTCTGTCAAGGTGCGTTGTCGTGTTTATCGTGCAATGGGTTGCAAGACCCGCGCGGATAGCGTACTCCACAACCTTTTTATTGAGTACGGGAAGCGCCCCCGGCTGACCCGTGCACACGGGGCAACAATGGGTGTTTGGCTCGCCGCCGAAAGCCGTTGTACAGCCGCAGAAAATTTTTGTTGCCGTCGCCAATTCCACGTGGGTTTCAAGACCGGATACAAGACGGTATTTCATAATTCAACGCCCCCCTTAACCTGCGCCGCGCGGGAAATATTTTCCCTTTCGGCAAAGTACGCCGTATCGAGCACAAGCGCGTCGTCAAACTTTTTGCCTATTATTTGCATACCAATCGGCATACCTTTCTTATCCGTGCCGCAAGGTATGGAAATTGCGGGCAGTCCCGCTATGTTTACGGGCACGGTGCATACGTCGGAAAGGTAAGTTTCCACCGCGTTGCCCCCCGAATATCCCACGGGGAACGCCGTTACGGGCGCGGTGGGCGCAAACAGTACGCCGCACTTTTCAAACGCCTGAGCAAGCTGACTTTCAACCGTCTTTCTTATAAGGCAAGCCTTTTTATAGTACGCGTCGAAGTAGCCCGAAGACAGCACGTACGTGCCGAGCATTATGCGCTTTTTAACCTCTTTGCCAAAACCCTGCGTGCGCGTTTTGGTTATCATATCGTCTACGCTCGTGTAATTTTCCGCACGGAAGCCGTAGCGAATACCGTCGTATCTGCCGAGGTTGGAAGAAGCCTCCGCGCAGGCGATTATATAGTACACGGGCAAGGCGAGTTTAAGCGCGGGTATGCTTACTTCGACAATCTGCGCGCCCGCCCTTTCGTATTCGGCAAGCATATTGTCGATTGCGCCCTTAATTTCGGGGGAAATACCTTCGAAAAACTCCTGCGCAACGCCTATCTTCAAGCCCTTAATATCGCCCTTTAACTGCGTTTTACCCTGCGGCGTGGGACAACTTGTGCCGTCCGCCCTATCCTCGCCGCGGATGGCGTCGTATACGATTGCCGCGTCCGTTACCGAGTGGGTCATAGGTCCTATCTGGTCGAGTGAAGAGCCGTACGCAATCAAACCGTAGCGGGAAACCGCGCCGTAAGTGGGCTTGAAGCCTACAACTCCGCAGAATGAAGCGGGCTGACGGATAGAGCCGCCCGTATCCGAGCCGAGCGCGTAAGCTGCCAGATTTGCGCACACTGCCGCCGCGCCGCCGCCCGAAGAGCCGCCCGTAACGCGGGAGTTATCCACGGGATTCAACGCCGCGCCGTAGCACGACTTTTCGCAGGTGGAGCCCATTGCAAACTCGTCCATATTGGTTTTACCAAGCAACACCGCGCCCTGCGCCTTTAATTTAGCCCAGACGGTTGCGTCGTAATAGGGCTTAAAGCCCTGCAAGATTTTAGAACAGCAAGTTGTGGGCAAGCCGTCGGTTGCAATATTGTCTTTAAGCGTAAAGGGTATGCCCGTAAGCGGCGTGGCTTTGCCCGCCTTTATGAGCTTATCGGCTTGCTCGGCGTTTTTACGCGCCTCGTCGAACGTATAATGAACGTAGGCGTTCAACTGCGGGTTGCGCTTCTCTATCGCGGCGATGTACCGCTCGGTAAGCTCGACGCTGGTAAGCTCGCCGCCGCTCAGCTTTTTTGAAAGTTGGGAAATTACGCTCCTCATTTTACCACCCTCCTGACGGGGAAGTAGCCGTTTTCCGCCTGCACGTTGGAAGTGATTTTTTCGTTGGGCAGGCTCTCTTTAACCTCGTCCTCGCGCAAGTCCTCCCACTTGACGGTGCGCGCGACAACCTCGCGGATAGACCCGGTATCGCCCTCCACCTGCGCGTTGATTGTGTTTGCAAAGTCTATAATTTCCTCGAATTCAGGCGCAAACTTTTCAATTTCCCCGTCGGAAAATTCCAGCCGCGAAAGCCTTGCAAGGGTTTTAATTTCCTTTTGAGTTACTGACATTTTAATACTCTCCTACCGACTTTTATCCGCAAAGCGCGGCAACGCAAAAAAGTTTTGCCTGCGCAATTGCGCATTGCGGCGAGAAACGCGGAACAGCCCGCCCCCGCCGAACATATGCAGAGCGGCTTGCTACTGCCTTATTTTTATGTGCACTTCCCTTAGCTGGGTTTCGGTTACCTCGTTGGGCGCGCCGCACATCAAATCCTGCGCGGAAGCCGACATAGGGAACGCGATTACCTCGCGGATGTTCTCCTCGTTTTTCAACAGCATAATCATTCTGTCGACGCCGGGCGCCATACCCGCGTGGGGAGGCGCGCCGAATTTAAACGCCGTGTAGAGCGCGCCGAACTTATCTTTTAAAGTCTGCTCGTCGTACCCCGCTATTTCAAACGCCTTTACCATTATATCCAAATCGTGGTTGCGCACCGCGCCGGAGGAAAGCTCTACGCCGTTGCACACAATGTCGTACTGATATGCAAGAATATCCAGCGGGTCCTTGCTTTCAAGCGCTTCCAACCCGCCCTGAGGCATAGAGAAAGGGTTGTGCGTGAAGCCGATTTTCCCCGTTTCCTCGTCCGTTTCGAACATAGGGAAGTCGTTTATAAAGCAGAAGCGGTACGCGTTCTTTTCCGTCAATCCGAGTTTTTCGCCCAGCTCGTTTCTGATTTGCCCTGCAAACTTGGGCGCCTTTTCCTTGTTGTCCGCAATAAAGAAAATGGTGTCGCCTACTTCCAGCCCCGCAAGCGTGCGCATCTCCTCTTTGAGTTCGGCGGGAATAAACTTATCGATGGGTCCCTTATAGGTTTTGTCGGGCATAACTTCCAGATAGCCCAAGCCGCCCATACCGATTGACAGGGCGAAAGCCAAAAGTTTTTCGTGGAAGCCCTTGCTCATTTCCGCGTGCACCTTAACCGCCCTTACGCACTTATTTTGGAAGGGTTTAAACGTGCACTTGTTGAAGAAATCGGATAAATCGATTATCCTCAGCGGATTGCGCAAATCGGGTTTATCCGTGCCGAATTCGAGCATTGCCTGTTTGTATGGTATTACAGGGAAGGGCGCCTTTGTAACGGCGTAGCCTTCGGGCGCAAATTTTTCAAACGTTTCTGACAGCACCTCTTCGCCCACCTTGAAAACGTCTTCCTGAGTGGCGAAAGCCATCTCGAAATCGAGCTGATAAAACTCGCCGGGGGAACGGTCGGCGCGCGCGTCCTCGTCGCGGAAGCAGGGCGCGATTTGATAATATTTGTCTATGCCCGAAACCATTAAAAGCTGTTTGTACTGCTGGGGCGCCTGGGGCAGAGCATAAAACTTGCCCTTATAGCGGCGCGAGGGCACGATGTAGTCGCGCGCGCCCTCGGGGCTGGAAGCGCAGAGTATGGGCGTCTGCACCTCCAAAAAGCCCAATTTAGTCATCTTTTCGCGCAGGAAAGAAATTACCTGCGAACGGAAAACGACGTTGTCCTTAACCTTGCGGTTTCTTAAATCGAGGAAGCGGTATTTGAGCCTTACGTCCTCGCGCGTTTCCTTGGAAGTTACAATTTCAAATGGAAGCTGTTCGCGCACCTTACCCAAAACTTTTACCGCTTTGCAGTTTAACTCCACCGTGCCAGAGGGGATTTTGGGGTTATACGTTTCCTCGTCGCGCTTTTCAATCACGCCGGATACGGATATGCAGTCCTCCCTGTTCAAGCCGTTTAACAGCGAGGGCGAACGCATTACAACCTGTACAACGCCGTAAAAGTCGCGCAGGTCGATAAAGGAAACGCCGCCGTGGTCGCGCACGTTTTCTATCCAGCCGGCAAGCGTTACCTCGCTTCCCACAAGCTTTTCGCTTATTTCGTCGGCAGTTTTAGTGCGGTATAAAGTGCTCATATTCTATACTCCTGTTTTTTAAAATTAAAAACGCCCCGTCGAAATACTTTTTAAAAAAGTATCTCTCGGGACGAATGATAAATTCGCGGTACCACCCAAGTTACCTGCGGCGTGTTAAGCCGCGCGGTCGCTTATAAACCACTTACGCGGGTTTTACGGCTTACCCTACTTTGCGCGCAAATATTTAACGCGTGTTCGGATAAACGGCTCGAAAGTGTTATTCTCGCAATTCCTGCATACGGGGCTTTCACCTGCCCCCGCTCTCTGTAAAGCGGTGAAATATTGCGGAACGTGTCTTTGTCTTAGCCTTTAAATGATTATGCCCTAATTATAAAGTTATTTTGCACTGTTGTCAAATATTATTTGGTTTGTTTGTTATATTCTCTGCCGACAAGTTCGTCAAGAGAAATATTATAAAAATCCGCAAGTTTGATACATTGTGTGATATTTGCATCACCTTGATTATTTTCTATCCAACTTAATGTACTTTGCGCAATTCCTGTGGCTTTCGATACTTCCACTTGCGTATAGCCGCCTAATTGTCTTGCATTTTTTATCTCATTCCCATCCATATTTAATATTTTATCAAATTGTTAATAAAAATACTTGCAATACCAATATATTGATATTATAATATTGTTATCAATATTTTGATATTTGAAACTAAAAGGAGAAAAAAATGAAATCTACGATAGAAGATATATTTTTGTGCAATCATATAAGTTCTGACAATATTAAGTACGATGAAGAATATAAAAAATATTTAAAGCAGTATACAAGTTTAAGCGCAGAATTTGAAGAAACGCTGACAAAAGAACAGCGGGAAATTTTTGAAAAACTTTGCGATTTAGAAAGTTATGAAAACGCTCAGGCGGTAAAGTGCCACTATGTAGAGGGTTTTAAATTAGGTTTATCCCTCGCCTTAGAATGTTTTTACAAAGAAAATTAACGGCAAAACCGCCGCACTTCTCTTGGCTTAAATAAGGTAAAAATACACATCCTTGAACCATCGCCTAAACGGCGACACCTTCCTCCTTTGTTAAGGAGGAAGGCAAGGGCTGGGTACTGTGTTTCTTGTTGTTTTCCTTTCTTGTTAAGGAAGAAGGCAAGGGTTAGGTGGTAAATTTAAGAAATGCATTGCTATTCTTTTATTAAGGATAATAGCAAAGGTTACCTCACCCCCCCTTGGCTTCCCCCTTACGCCTAAGAGGGAGGCTCCGCGACAGCGGTGGTGAGGGTTCGGTAATGTATACCGAAACATTTACGATTAAATTAAAAAGGCGGCTTGTATAGAAGCCGCCCATAACAAATATTCAGTTCTTTTTGCCCTTTTGTTTGCGAATTTCCTTTACCGTCTTTTCAAAACCGTTGTCGGACGGAACGTAATAAATTCTGTCTTTCAACTTATCGGGCAGGTACTGCTGTTCTACGTATCCGCCGTAATCGTGCGGGTACTTATACAGCCGCGACTGCGCCTTATCAGCCTTGGTTCCGAAAGAATTGTCTTTTAAGTACGCAGGCACGCCCTCGTCGTCGCGCACCTCCCTCGCATCCGCTTTCGCCTTGCCGAGCGCGGTTACAACGCTGTTGGACTTGGGGGCTTCGCACACGTAGATTATTGCGTTTGCAAGCGGTATAAGCCCCTCGGGATAACCGATATTTTGAAAAGCCGTTAGCGCGGAAGTTGCAACAACAAGCGCGTTGGGGTCCGCCATACCCACGTCCTCGGAGGAATGAACGACAAGCCTGCGTATTACGATTAGCGGGTCGCCACCGCCCTCTATTATGCGCATTGCGTAGTAGAGCGCGGCGTTTGCGTCGCTACCCCTAAGCGATTTGCAGAACGCGGAAAGATAGTCGTAAAAATCGTCCTTGCCGTAAGAGAGCGCCTTGCGCTGTATAGATTGCTCGGCATCGGCAAGCGTTACGTGAATTTTACCCTCCGCATTTATCGGAGTAGTTAAAACCGCGAGTTCAAGCGCGTTATACGCCGCGCGCAGGTCGCCGCCCGCCATATCTGCAATATGTGCGTATGCCTCATTATCCACCACTGCGCCGTATTGCCCCAGCCCGCGCCGCTTGTCTTCGAGCGCGCGCATAAGCGCGTTTTTTATATCCTCCGCGGAAAGTCTTTTAAACTCAAACACTCTGCAACGCGAAACTATTGCGGGCGTCATAGAGGCAAACGGGTTTTCGGTTGTGGAGCCAATAAAAATTATAGTGCCCTTTTCTATTGCCGGCAAAAGACTGTCCGACTGCGTTTTACTGAAACGGTGGCACTCGTCAAGCATAAGGTAAGTGCGCTTGCCGAAAAGTTTTAAGTTGTCTTCTGCCTGCTTTACCGCCGCCTTTACGTCGGCAACGCCCGCCTGCACGGCGTTAAGCTTTATAAACTCGCCGTGGGTTGTGGAAGCGACTATATTTGCAAGAGTGGTTTTGCCCGTGCCGGGAGGTCCGTAAAAAATGCAACTGCCCAATCTGTCCAGCGCTATTGCGCGGCGCAACAGCGAGCCTTCGGCGACTATGTGCTTTTGACCTATAAAGTCGTTTAAGTTGTTTGCGCGCATACGCTCGGCAAGGGGCTTCGCGCTCTCTTCATTGCCGTTAAAATCGAATAAATCCATAGTAAACAGTGGGTTGGAAAACCGCGTATTTTTATTATTTTATAAGTTGCTTAATTTCCGCCATTTTAAGCTTGGCGGCGCAATACCCCTCGGCATATGCCTTATCCATATCCTTTACGGCGTATTGGCTGAGCCCCTTCATTTCGGGCACTACCCACACTTCGTTTTTACAGCCCGTAATCTTCTTTTTCATTTCCGAGCCGTTATAGTCCATCATATCGAATATGCGCGTAATCAACCCCAAAATGGTCTTAACTTCCGTTACGCTTTCGCTTGTGTTGTCCAACACGTCCACGGCGATAACTACGTCCGCGCCCATTTCCTTTACCTGCTCGGTGGGAACGCGGCAGAGCACGCCGCCGTCGACGAGGAGTTTCTCGCCTATCTTTACGGGCGGGAATACTGTGGGTATGGAGCTTGAAGCGCGCACCGCCTGAGCGACGTCGCCCTCCGAAAGCGTTACAAGTCTGCCCGAATACAGGTCGCTTGCAATACAGCTGAAAGGAATTTTAAGCGCGTCAAACTTTATGCTTCCCAACTTGGAAACAAGCAGATTCTGCATTTTATTGCCGCGCGTCAACGCAAGGCGGGTTATGGGAATGGCGGTTAAATCCAAAAGCTGAATGGCTTTGAGCTTTAACACTATTTTAAACATTTCCTCTACGGTAAGCCCGCTTGCATAGCCCGCGCCTACCACCGAGCCCATAGAACAGCCCGCGATATAGTCGGGGCGTATTCCCTCCTCTTCCAAAGCTTTTAAAACGCCGAGGTGCGCAACCCCGCGCGAGCCGCCGCTACCGAGGGCAAGTCCGATTTTTTTACTCATATTTTTACCTTTTATATAATAATTATTTAGCGTATGAAACTTACGCGTACAAAACTTACAAAAATTGCCGCGGCATTTACCTTAGCGGCTTTCGCCGCCATTTTAATAGCCTTTCCAAACAGGTATCTTTCCGTCTGCTTCGACGGGCTGTGCCTGTGGGCGGAGTGCGTGCTTCCCTCGCTTTTTCCGTTTATGGTTATAACCCTTTTGCTTATAAAAATGGGCGCGGCGCAGGCGGCGGCAAAGCCGTTCACAAAGCTGTTAAACGTATTCAAACTGCCCGCCGCGGCGGCTCCGCTGTTTGTTATGAGCGTTTTTTCAGGCTATCCCGCCGGTTCGAGAATACTAAACGAATACTGCGATTTGGGACTTATCGACCAAACGCAGGCAAAAAAGCTTGCGCCCCTTTGCTCCACCTGCGGACCGCTGTTTGCGCTGGGCACGGTTGGAATAAAGGCGTTTGGCGGAAACGGGGCGGGCGTTAAACTGTTTTGCGCCTGCATAATCTCCGTTACTCTCTCCTCTCTTATATACTCTTTATTCACCAAGCGCGCGGCTACGGGCATTGCGATTAAAAGCGCCGCAAAGCAAACTGACGCGCTGTACTCCGCCTTTTACGGAGCGGTAAACGCTTCGCTTGTGGCCGGAGGATTTATATGTTTTTTTTACACTCTATCGAAAGTTATTGCCGACTTTTATATCTTTATGCCGCTCATATACGCGCTATCGCCGCTGTTCGGCGGAGAGCTTGCAAGCGGGCTGAGCGCGGGGCTGTGCGAAGCGACTGGCGGCTGTTTTGCTCTTGCCGCAACGGGCGGCTTTTTCGCCCTGCCGCTGGCGGGTTTTTTAATCACTTTCGGCGGCGCTTCCATCTTGTTTCAACAGCTGTGCTATCTTGGCAAATGTAAAGTTAAAGCAGGCTTTTTCGTACTGTTTAAGTTTATTCAGGGCGTTATATGTTTTGCTCTTTTATGCCTGTTTTCACTTTGGTAAGCCGCACACGTAGCACCCCAAAAGTTTAAAGGAGTGCGAAGCGGCTTCCAACTTTTCAAGCGCGCTCTTTACAGCGGGGTCGGCATAGTTGCCCTCCGCTTCCATAAAAAAGCGGAATTCCCCCGTTTTGTCCTTTATGGGGCGGCTTTCTATTTCGGTTATATTTATTTGGTTTTCCTTTAAAATTAAAAGCAAATCGGCAAGCGCGCCCGCCTTGTGGCGGCAGGTTACGGTAAAAAATATTCTGTCGGAAAATGCGTCCTTAGCGGGTTCGCCGTTTTCCACAAGCAGAAACTGCGTATAATTTTTTTTCTCGTCGGATATGGAGTGTTCGGAAAGTTCGAACCCGTTACGGCGGCAATGCGCGCCGGCAATGCAGGCGTCCTCCTCCGATTTGATTTTATCCAAACTTTCGGCAGTGGAAGCCGTTTCAAAAAGCTTTGCCTGCGGGAAGTTGAGCGCAAGGTATTTTGCGCACTGCGCCAATGCCTGCGGGTGGGAATATATGCGCTTTATTTTGCTTTTATCGCACCCCGTCGCGGTGATTAGGCGGTGTTCTATTTTAACGGCGCAGGCGGCTTTGGCGTACACGCCCTCCGTTTCCTGCAATAAATCCAAGTTTTGCGTAACCGCGCCGTTTAACGTGTTTTCTATGGGCAAAACGATAGCCCCGACTTCGCCCGACTTCAACGCCGCAAACAGCGTAAAAAAGGAAGGATATGCTATAAGCCGACTGTCGGCGCAAAGCTTATTCGCCGCAAGCGAGCTGTACGTCCCCTCGGGACCAAGATAGCCTGTTTTCAGACCGTTCAACTGCTTTTACCCTCCTTTAAACGCTAATTGCCCCACAAATATGCCTTGACGAACGCAAAAATCACACCTTTTCCGCAACGTCTGAAATAAGCCTTTCGGTATCCGCCCAGCCGAGGCAGGGGTCGGTGATTGACTTGCCGTAAACCACGTCCTCCGACTGGTTGCCCTCCTCCAAAAAGCTTTCCAACATAAAGCCCTTAACGTTCTTTTTAAAATCGTTGTCGTAGAGGCGGTTGTTCATAACTTCCTCTACTATTCTTATCTGCTGTTTGAATTTTTTGCCGCTGTTGGAATGGTTGGCGTCGATTATGATTGCGGGATTTTTCAAGCCCGACTTGGCATACCCCTCTATTACCTGCATAACCGTTTCGTAATGGAAGTTGGGTATGTCGTTACCGTAGCCGTCCACAGCGCCGCGCAGTATGGCGTGCGCCAAGGGGTTGCCCTCCGTTTTAACTTGCCAGCCGTTGAGCTTGAAAACCTGCCCCGACTGCGCCGCGTAAATGGAATTCAACAGCACCATTACCGAGCCGCTCATAGGGTTTTTGATGCCCACGGGCACGTCGATTCCGCTGGACACAAGGCGGTGCAACTGATTTTCCGAACTGCGCGCGCCCACGGCTACGTAGGACAAAAGGTCGTCGCAATACTCGTAGTTTGCAGGGTACAGCATTTCGTCCGCCGCGGTAAGACCGCTTATGCCTATCGCCTTGATATTAAGCTCCCTTATGGCGCGTATGCCCTTTAAAATATCTTCCGACTTGGTAGGGTCGGGCTGGGAAAACATACCCTTATACCCCACGCCCTTGGTGCGGGGTTTGTTGGTGTATATTCTGGGCACCAACACAAGCTTGTCCTTAACCTTTTCGTTTAGCCTGCCAAGCCTTTCAACGTATTCCAATACCGGCTTTTCGGAGTGCGCGGAGCACGGTCCCACGATTATTATGAGTTTATCGCTCGCGCCCGAAATAACGTCGGACACGGCTTTGTCGTTCGCCTCCTTAACGGCGCGAAGCTCCTCGGGTAAAGGCAGAGCCTGTTTTATTTCTTCGGGTTCGGGTATTTTAATTTGTTTAGCGAACATTTTTATTCTCCAATAAATTTTCTACGAGTGCGGCGATTTCTTCGGGAATATACCTTTCGAAATCTTTGCCGAATTTGAGCGACGTTCTGATAAGCGTGGAGCTTACGTGCAGATTTTCCTGCCCTGCGGGCAGGTATATAGTTACCATTTCCGGCATAAGTTTTTCGCTGGCGAAACGGTTGCGGTTTTCGTACTCGAAGTCGATTGTGTCGCGCACTCCGCGCACGTAGAAAGGCGTATTTTCCTCCTTTAAAAGGTCTACCGCGGCGCCGTAAAAGGCGCGCACCTTAACCCCGCTTTCCCCGCCGAAAAGCCTTCTTAAAAGTTGTAGCCTCTCCTCTTCCGAAAAAAGGCATTCCTTTTCGGGGTTGAGCATAAGCGCGACGGTTACGCTATCGAAAATTTTAAGGGCGGTTTTAACCACCTCTCTGTGCCCGACGGTGGGCGGGTCGAACGTGCCCGCAAACACGCAAGTTTTCATACATTCTCCGTTACTTTAAAAAATGAAAGATAGGTTTTGCCGTATCTCCTCTCGTCGTACATTTCAAGCCCCGCGACTTCGCCCGTAAAAGCGCGGTCGCGCTCGTATACGGCAACGCCTCCCTCGTTAAGCAACCCGCGCCCGGCAATTATTTTTAACGCTTGAACGCCGTATTCCTTTGCGTATGGCGGGTCGATAAATATCAAATCGTACGTTTTATTCGTATTGGCAAGGCAAAAAAGATAGTCGCTATTGGTTATTTCGCACTCCCGCTCAACCTTTAAGGAGGCTATATTCTTTTTCAGCACCAGCAAACTTTCCTTTGAAAAGTCGTTGAAGTGCGCGCTTGCCGCCCCGCGGGAAAGGCACTCCAAACCGAGGTTGCCGCTTCCGCAAAACAGGTCCAAAACGGTTGCGCCCGCAATCTTAAAGGACAGTATGTTGAAAAGGCTTTCCTTTACCCTGTCCGCAGTGGGACGGATTTCTTCGCCGCCGAACTCGGCAAGTTTTCTACCCCTGTGCCTGCCGCCTATAATTCTCATCTTTTACGTCCTTTCTTTTCGGCGTTGGTTTCGGCGATTTGCCGCTGCAACTTTTCCTGTTTGAGTTTGCCCAGCCAATAGCCCAGCGTATGCGCGCCGACGGGCACGATTATAAGTATATAGTTGAGCGCCTGAAAACCTTCGCCCATATATGAAAAAGGATAGTACGCCCAGCCGCACATATATTGCAGGCAGAACGAACAAACGAGGTTGTGATAGCAAAGCTCGATTGTCTGAAATATTATAAAGGGCACGCACAGAATAAGACCTATGACTATTCCCTTCCATACGGCGTACTCGCCCGTTTTACATAGAACCTGCTCTTCCTTAGAACCGAGCTCGCGCTTCTGACTATTCAAAGCCGTCTTTTTATACGCCGCCGAGCCGTTAGCCCGACCGAAAATGATTAGCGCGGCAACGAGCATAGCTTCGCCGCCGACGGTAGCGATAATGCTGACGGCAAGCTCGCCAGAGTAACTTGCAAACACCAAAATGGTTGAGCTGATTACAAGCGTTATTATAAACGGAAACGCCACGCCCGTAAGCAAGTCCTTTATTTCCAACAGAGCCTTGCGCCCCGCGGCAACTGCGGACTGTTCGCCGTAATTATTTTCTTCCAAAATCTATTATCCCCCTTTCGCACACAAATAAATCAAGAGGCTCGTCCCCCGCCTGTTCTTCGAATTCGTCCGTGTACTGCAACCAATACCCCAGCCCCGCGCGCACGGAGCATTTGTCCGCGGAAAAATACCTGTCGTAAAAGCCCCCGCCGTAACCTAAACGGTATCCCTTAGGGTTGACGGCGAGAAGGGGCGCGGCGCACACGTCTATATGCCCGTCGTAGGCTTGTCCCTGCGGCTCCGAAATGCCATATACGTTGGGGACGAGCGAATTTACATCTCCGTAAAAGCGTACGGGCGCAATGTCTTTGCCTTCCACGCGCGGCAGATACACCCGCTTGCCCGCCGCAAGCAACCGCCCTATTAAGGCGCGGGTATCGGCTTCGGAGTTAAAGCTGTAATATATAAAAAAACTTTCAAACCTTTCAAACGCCGCCATAAACGTATCGGCAATGGCGCCGTCCGCCACCTCGCGGGCGGAATGTTGGAAATATAGGCGTTTGATTTTATATTTATACCTCAGTCGGCTTTTCATAAATCTTTAAACTTCTTCTTGTAACCGAACACAGCACCTCGTAGGAAATGGTGCCGCACTCCTCGGCGTATTCGTCCGCGTCGGTCATAACGGGCAGATAGTTGTATCGTTGCGTGCTTACAAACGCGTCCATACACAGCGTCTTTTCACCCAAAGGCACGCACCGCCTGAAACCGTCGGCATAACCTAAACGGTAGGTATACAGCTTTTCATACTCTCTGTCGGCAATATTGTAACCCACGCCGCCGCCCGTTACGGGCGTTTCCCGCGCAAGACGGGCGTAAACTTTAAGCGCGGGGGTAAGCAAAGGGTCTTTAAACCCCGCGGGCGTATAGCCGTACAGCATTATTCCGCAACGCACCCCGTCCAACAGATACTCGCCGCCGCGCAGAATGCCGCCGCTTGCGGAAATGTGCGCCCAAGCTTGCGGGCTGTGCTTTTTAACCCTTTCAACCGCTACTTTAAAACTGCTTAGCTGTTTGCCGCTCTCTTCCCCGTTTTCGGCGGCGTACAGGTGCGAATACACCCCTTCCACACTGCCCTCGGGCAGAAGTTTTAAAACCTCTTCCAACTCCCCGCCGCAACAGCCGTAGCGGTTCATACCCGTGTTTACGGCAAGGTGGCACGCCGAGCCGTCGGTTAAAACCGCGCTTCGCCTGTCCGTTACGGTAGGAGTGAGATTGTAATATTTTATCCTTTCGGCGTCGCCGCAGTCCAACGGCGGCGCAAGCACCAATATGGGCTTGGTTATGCCGTTGAGCCTTAATTCCGCGCCCTCTTCCGCGAGAGCCACGCAAAAGCCGTCGGCTATATCCTGAATTTCCCGCGCGACTTCCACCGCGCCGTGTCCGTAGCCGTCCGCCTTGACAACCGCAAAAAAGCGGCGCGCGCCTATTAAATTTCTGACGTGTAAAGCGTTTTTGCGTATTGCCGAAAGATTTATTACCGACAGTGTTTTTTGCATAACACATAGATACGCGCGGACGGGTAAAAAGGTTAATCAGGCGTTTGGTTCGGTATTGTCTTTCCCCTTTTGGTTTTTGCAGGCGGCTTTGCCGCGGAGCTTGATTATAGCCGGCTTTACCGCAAAGGCGAGAACGGCGGCAAGCAAGGTAAGCACCGCGTCCTTGGGCATATAAAAAAGGTTGTAAGTTACAACCGCCGACCACAGCCCCGAATAGCCGTTCAACTGCCAGACGGCGATAAAATAGGCTATGCCGAATATATAGTCGGTTAAAAACGCCGCAACGGCGAGAAGAATCGTCTGCCAGAGTTTAAGGCGTTTGGAATATGCGATACCCGCAACGCCCGCCGAAGCGATGAAGCCGATTATGTAACCGAACGACGGCATAGTAACGTAAAATATTCCGCCGCCGCTTGTAAAAACGGGTATGCCGATAAGCCCCATAATCGCATACACGCCGGTTGCGAGCATACCCTTTTTCCAGCCGAGCAACAGCCCCGCAAGAATGGCAAAAACAGTTTGAAAGGTTAAAGGCATAAACGGGAAAGGAATTTTTATAAACGCCCCCGCTATCATAAGCGCAACGAAAAGCGCGCACTCGGCAATATCCGCCGCAAGAAGTTTACCGCTGTATTTTTTCATACTTATAATGTTATAATTTTTACCTTAAAATGTCAAACGAATAACCCGCATACGCTCAACTTTACGGCGGTTGCGGCTCAGTCGGCAACGCTAAGGACAAATAAAGCGCAATTGTATTGACAAAACCGCGTAAAAGTTATAAAGTATTTGTGTTATAAAAACGCTTAAACATATGATATACACCGTAACTTTTAATCCCTCGCTGGATTATTATTTAAAAGTTAATAATTTAAAGACGGGCGCGGTAAACAGAGCCGCCGCCGAGCGGCTTACCGTAGGCGGCAAGGGAATTAACGTTTCGCTCGAACTCAAAGAGCTGGGCGACGCCTCCGTTGCGCTCGGCTTCGTGGCGGGGTTTACGGGCAGGGAAATACTTGCGGAAATAGAAAAATCGGGCTTGGCGCACGACTTTACGGAAGTTGAAGGCAGAAGCCGCATAAACGTTAAAATAAAATCTACTGCGGAAACGGACATAAACGCCAACGGCGCGTTTTTAAACGCCGAAGCCGTGCAGAAGCTTGTGGATAAACTCAAAGGCAAGGTTAAGGCAGGCGACTACGTTGTGATATGCGGCAACGCCCCCGCGGCGCTCGGCGAAGGCGTATACGCCGACATAATTTACAAACTGCAAAGTATCGAGGGCGTAAACTTCGTGGTTGACGCGTGCGGCAAACTGCTTACGGAAACGCTGAAATACAAGCCGTTTTTAATTAAGCCCAACCTCTTCGAGCTGTGCGAAATTTTCGGGTTGCCCCCCACCGTAGATACAAAAATAATATCGCGGCACGCGCGCAAATTGCAGGAGGCGGGCGCGCGCAACGTAATAGTATCGCTCGGCTCGGGCGGCGCGGTTATGGTAACCGAAACGCAACAGTCCCTTTACGTTAGGGCGGCAAGGGGTCAGCTTGTAAACTCCGTAGGCGCGGGCGACTGTATGATTGCCGGCTTCATTCACGAATATATACGTACCAACAACTATTTCAAATCGCTCAACTTTGCAACCGCGGCGGGAAGCGCCTGCGCGTTTACCGAAACGATTGCCACCAAAGAACAGATTGACTACGTGGAAAGTTTGATGCTTTAAAGCGTTTAAAAAGCCCTGCCGCTTAAATTAAAGCGGCGGGGCGTTTTTTTAATTCTTTTTTGTGCGCGCCTTGAATATCATCGCCATTATAAAGGAGAACACCACCGCGGCGGTAATGCCCGCGCTTGCCGCGGCAAGCGAACCCGTAACAGCATAGAAGAAGCCCTTTTCCGCCCCCTTTATAGCGCCGTTGGCAAGCAGGTAGCCAAACCCCGATATGGGCACCGTAGCGCCCGCGCCTGCAAAGTCTACAAGCGGCTGGTACAAGCCTATTGCCGTAAGCACCACGCCCGCAAGCATAAAGTAAACCAGAATTTTGCCCGCCGTAAGGTCGGTAAAGTTTATGACAATCTGCGCAATAACGCAAATCGCCCCGCCGACCACAAACGCCTTTAAAAACGCCAAAATTATTTCCAATACTTCCTGTCCCATTCAATTGCCCCCGTAATATGGCTTAGTTAATTGCAAATTTATTGATTTTTCAGCTATCTTTCAAGCTGTACCGCGTGCGAGATGCAGGGAATAGATTCCCCCTGCCCCGACGACACGGTTGAAAGCAACGCGCCCGTTGCGGCGAACAGCACGCGCTTGTACTCACCCGCCTGCATCTTGGAAAGAATATAGGAATTTAGCACCACCGCGCTACAACCCGCGCCGCTTCCGCCCTGAAATTCGTCCTCTATGACCTTATAGATTATTTCGCCGCAGTCGACGTGATTGGCGGATATATCAAACCCCTTCTCCCAGGTCAAATCCTTTAAAATGCGCGAGCCGAGCGCGCCGAGGTCGCCCGATAAAATTAGGTCGTAATCTTCGGGCGAAGTTTCCGTATCGCGGAAGTGCCTTATAAGCGTATCCGCGCAGGCGGGCGCCATTGCCGCGCCCATATTGTTTACGTCGGTTACGCCGAAGTCGACCACCTTGCCCATCGTGCCGTTTACTATCTTTATGCCGTCGCCCTCGGCGGCAATCAAGCACGCGCCCGCGCCCGTAACCGTCCACTGCGACTGCGGCGGGCGGGTTGTTCCCTGCTCCAAAGGATAGCGGTACTGCCTTTCAGCCGAGGCGAAGTGGCTGCCCGTCGCCGCCACCGCCCTTCTGCAATAGCCCGCGTTTACAAGCGCGGAAGACAACAGCATAGCCTCGCTCATCGTGGAGCAGGCAGAGTAAAGCCCCAAAAAAGGAATATCGAAGTCGCGCGCGGCAAAGCTTGCGGAAATGATTTGGTTTAACAGGTCGCCCGAAAAAAGCACGTCTATTTCGTCCCTGCCGAACCCCGCGTTTTGTATAACGCCGTTTATAACGTTTGAAAGCATTTTACACTCGGCTTTTTCAAAAGTGCTTTCGCCGTACATATCGTCGTTGAGAGCAACGTCGACGTACTCGCCTATTATTCCCGCGCACTCCTTAGGTCCCGCCACCGACGAGGTTGCCACAATGCGCGGCTTGTTTTCGAAAAACACGGTGTGCCCGCGTAATTTTTTACCGTTCATTAACGATAGTGTTAGCCATTGCGCTTACTTTTATGTACGGAAAAAGGCAAAATAAGGATAAAATGTAAACGCTTTTTTCCAACAGAAAAGCGCGGCTGAATTTTTCAGCCGCGCCGCGCATTATACCGCTTTTATTCGGTCAACCCCAAAATATAGTTGGCGTCTAAATCGAGTTCCTTGCAAAGCTTTGCAAACGTGTCCAGCTTGGGAAGCTTTTTCGTAGTACTGTACTGCGTTACCATTTCGGGAGAAACCTTAATTCTTCTTGCAATTTCCACCGTAGTCAGCCCGCTGTTTTTAAGTTCCTCGCTCAACCTCTTCTTTAACAAACTGTTATCCATACGATTATTATGTAACCAACGGTTAGAAAATACTTGACAGCTAACCGTTGGTTAGTTATAATATGGGTATAAAACAATTAGCGAGGTACACAAATGAGAAAAACTTTGACTAAACGGCTATCGATTGCAATTATTACGTTGCTCTTTACTATACCGCTATTTATTTTTGCCGCCTGCAAAAGCAATTCAAGCGCAACAAACGCAAAGATAAACCAATTTTACGAAACCGTTACGCAATCGCAAAAGTGTATGGACGAAGTTGCCGACGATATTTACAGCAACTGGTATAACGCTATTTACAACGACGCCTTTGGCGGAAGTATAAATTTAGCCATTTATTACGCCCAGACGGAAAACAGCGCCAATTTGGAAACAATCAAAAGTAACGACGCGCTTATACAGGACTTATACAAAAGCGTAAGAGAAACATCTTTAAGCGCGGAAATCAAAAGCGTTATGAACGCATACGCCGAATATTACGAACTTGTAATAAACGTAAGCGGCTCTTTCCAAACCTACTCCAAAAGCAAAGAAACGTTAAAAAAACAACTCGCCTCCGCATTAAAAAGTTTGGCGTTGGAAATTTAAAACTGAAACCCGCCCGCGCTACAAAAGCGCGGGCGGGCTTTATTTTGCTTAAATTAAACCGTGCGGCGTTCGGAACGGAAACAAAATTCCCCTTCCTTTAACTCCACCGTAACAAGTTCTCCGGGCAGAACGTGCCCCGCGAGAATTTCGTCGGAAAGTCTGTCCTCTATTCTTCTTTGTACCGTTCGCTTCATAGGGCGCGCGCCGTACACTTCGGAATAGCCCTCTTCGATTAGTTTATCCATAGCCTCGTCGGAAACGTTTAAAGAAATGCCCTTTTGCCTGAGGCGGGCGCGCAGTCCGTCTATTATTTTATAACAAATCGAGCCCGCCTCTTCCTTGGTCAGTTTGCGGAAGACAATAACGTCGTCCAACCTGTTTAAAAATTCGGGGCGGAACTGCTCTTTGAGCGCGTCGTTTATGGCGTCCTTCATATCGTCGTAGCCGTCGTTGTCGCCCGTGGCAAAACCCAGACCCGACATCTTTTTAATCTGGCTTGCGCCGACGTTGGAAGTTAAAATAATAATCGTATTTTTAAAGTTGACTACCCTGCCCTTACTGTCCGAAAGTCTGCCGTCGTCTAAAATCTGCAATAAAATGTTGAACACGTCGGGGTGCGCCTTTTCCACCTCGTCGAAGAGCACCACGGAATAGGGCTTTCTTCTCACCCTTTCGGTGAGCTGACCGCCCGCGTTGTCGTCGTAGCCGACGTATCCGGGAGGCGCGCCAATGAGCTTGGAAACGGAGTGCTTTTCCATAAACTCCGACATATCCAGACGGACGAGCAATTTTTCGTCGCCGAACATATTTTCCGCAAGCGCCTTGGCAAGGTCGGTTTTACCTACGCCCGTAGGACCTACGAAGATAAACGAGCCGATGGGCTTGCCGCTTTCGTTGAGCCCCGCGCGCGCCCTGCGTATAGCCCTTGCAACGGCGGAAACGGCTTCGTCCTGACCGACTATGCGCTTGTGCAGATTCTCTTCGAGACGCAACAGCTTCTCGCTCTCCTGCTCGGTAAGCTTTACAACGGGCACGCCCGTCCAGCCGCTTACCACGTGGGCGATATCGTCTGCGCCGATTGCGGGCGCGGACTGTCCGCCCTTCCACTCCTCGTGAATGGCTTTAATCTTTTCCTGCACGGCGGTTATTTCGGTTACAAGCTCCTTAGCCCTGTCGTAATTTTCGTTTTTAGCCGCCTTGTTCTTTTCGAATGTGAGGCGCTTCAATTTTTCCTCCAAGTCCGTCAGTTCCTGCGGGGCGTTATAGCTGTTGAGCCTTGTGCGCGAAGCCGCCTCGTCAATCAAATCGATTGCCTTGTCGGGCAGAAAACGGTCGGTAATGTATCTGTCGGAGAGGGTTGCGGCGGCGATGATTGCCTCGTCGGAAATTGCTACTTTGTGGTGAGCTTCGTACTTATCGCGCAAGCCCCTCAAAATTTCCACAGTATCCTCGACGGTGGGCTCTTCCACCTGCACGGGGGTAAAACGGCGTTCGAGAGCGGCGTCCTTTTCTATATATTTTCTGTACTCGTCCAGAGTTGTCGCGCCAACCGTCTGCAACTCGCCGCGCGCCAATAGCGGCTTTAAGATGTTAGCCGCGTCCATCTTGCCCTCCGCGGAAGCGCCCGCGCCGACAAGCAGGTGAATTTCGTCTATAAACAGAATTACGTTGCCGTTGGTCTTAATACCGTTGATTGCGTCCTTTAAGCGCTGTTCGAAGTCGCCGCGGTACTTTGCGCCGGCGACAAGGCTGGACAAATCGAGCGAAAACACCGTTTTACCCTTTAAAAGGTCGGGCACTTCGTTATGCACAATCGCCTGAGCAAGCCCCTCCACAACCGCTGATTTGCCGACGCCCGGCTCGCCGATAAGCACGGGGTTGTTCTTTGTGCGGCGGGACAAAACCTGAATTATTTTGTCTATTTCTTTCTTTCTGCCTATGACGGGGTCAATTTTACCCTCGCGCGCTTTGGCAGTTAAATCGGTGCCGTACTGTAAAATGTTTTCGTCAAGACGCGCGTCGCTCTTGCGCTCATCCGCGCCCTTGGAAGCGTGAGCGGCAAACCTGTCGAAGGGCGAAAACGCGGAAGTATAGCCCTCGTCCGCGCTTGCGTCGCCTTCGCCCGTAATAGCCTGTTCGAGCCTTGCCGAAAGCGTAGACAAATTTACGCCGAGCGCCTTTAAAATGTACATTGCAAGACAGTCCGCCGACTGGTAAACGGCGTACAGAAGATGTTCGGTACCCGCAAGTCCGTCCTCGTTATACGCAAGGGCTAAGTCCTTTGCGCGCTCCAACATATTTTTTGTGCGCGGAGTAAAACCGTTTATGTTACAATCCCTGTCCACAGCCTTTACCAAGAAGCGGCGGTACACTTCCTCCGTAACTCCGAGGGAGGCGAGCAGTTTGCCCGCCGTACACTCGGTTACGAGCATTGCGTAAACTATGTGCTCGCTGCCTATATAGCTTATTTCGAGCGAGGAAGTAACCTCGCGGGAAACAGCCAAAACTTTTTGCAGATTGCGGGAAAATCTCTGTATATCCATATAAAAAACTCCTTGCCCACAACGGGGCGGAAAATACCTTTAAAACGCGTTATTTGCGGCATATTGCCGCGCCAATCAACCTTTCGACACCAAACTTTTTATTCTGTTGGAAACGTACTGCGCGCAATACTCTTCCCTCTCCCTCTCTTTAAGCGTTCTGCCCGAAAGCACGTTTAAATTTGAGGGTTTCATCTTGAAAGTCAGCTCGTCGATAGCCGACAAATCGTTGATTTTAAGATAGCCGAGGCAGGCGGCAAATTTCAAGTCGGCGCACAGTTCGTCAAGTTCGGTATGCGTCATAAGCGCGCAGTTGGTAAGCACGCCGTACGCGCGCAGACACTTATCTTTTATAAGCAACGCCGTTTCGCCGTCTTTAAGCCTGCGCCTTTCGCTTGCCTCCATCTCCACAATTTTGGCGACCACGCTCTCCACTTCGGAAATGATAGCCTCTTCGCTGACGCCGAGAGTTACCTCGTTGCTCACCTGAAATGTATAGCCCTTCGCCTGAGTGCCCTCGCCGTACGCGCCGCGCACGGTAAGCCCCAGCCTGTTTACGCTTCTTATCACGTCGGGCATCATTCCCCCGAGCGCAAGCGCGGGCAGAAACAGCATAACCGAAGCCCTTAAACCCGTGCCCAAATTGGTGGGGCAGGCGGTAAGATAGCCGAGCTGTTCGTCGTACGCAAAGGGTATTGAACGGGCAATGAGGGAATCCTTTGCGGAGAGCGACTTATACGCCGAACGGAGCGACATACCCTGTGATATGCACTGTTCGCGCAGGTGGTCCTCTTCGTTGACCATAACCGAAATATCGCCCTTTTCGTTAATGAGCGCCGCCGAACGCGACGGAGTATTTAACAGCGCGGGGCTTATTAGTCTGTTTTCGACGAAGTTGAGCGCCTCGTCCTCTGAAATGCCGTCCATATAGTAGAGTTTGAATTCGTCTACTTTATTGAGCGCCGCAGAAACGGCGCGTATTATTTCTTTCGCCTGTCTGTCGCTTTTCAGCCTTGCGGGAAAGGGATAGCCGTTTAAATTGCGGGCAAGGCGTATGCGCGAAGATACGGCTGTGCCAAGGGTAAAATCTACCATCTTCTACCCCCCGCCGAACGCTTTTTAATGGCGTTCATCTTCTCGTTTATTCTGCCCGCGGCTATGTAGTCCCCCTTGGAAAGAGCCTTTTCCATCTCCTCCTGCAAAGCCGAAAGGCGTATGTGAATATCGTGTTCGGAGGTGTACACCCCGCCCCCTTTGCCCACGTGCATAGTCTTGCCCTGTATGCGGGCAATATGCGGCATAAGCTCCTCGTTAAACACGTCGTAACAGCTGGGGCAACCCAAAAGCCCGCTTCTTTCGTATTCGGAAAAACTAAGTCCGCAGGCGGGGCATATCTTTTCCTCGCGCAAATCGCCGCCGAAAAGACCGTTTAAAAGGGCGTTTTGTACCTCGCTTTCAAACCCGCCGAACAGCTCGTTGGCGCACATAGCGCAAAGATGCTGGGCGCAAGCCTTGCCGTTTATTACTTCAACGTGATTTACCGTTGCCGTTCTTTTTTTGCAATTTTGACAAATCATAAAACAATTAAAGGAATTGTTCGTTAGTAAGCTTGAAACAACTGCCGCGCATTTTTTGCGCGTTAGCAAATTTAAAAAATTCCCTTACTTATATTATAATACTTTTAGGGCGCGTGTAAACAGTTTTACAAAATTTGAAATAGTTTTTTTGCAATATAACACGAAAATTATGCCTTATCTTGTTGAAAAAATTATACGGCTGTGATATACTTGACGGGTAAGTAATCGCGTACGGATAAAACGTAGGCGGAAAATTTTTTGGAGGACAGTAATGCAATATTCAAAAGACGTTGAAAGTATGATTTGCGTTGCCAAGGGCGTTTCCGGCAGGTTCGAGCACGGTCCCGCTCCCATTCCCGAAGAAGGGCAGTGGATACAGGCAAAGGAAATCAAGGACATTAAGGGTCTTACCCACGGTATAGGTTGGTGCGCACCCCAGCAGGGCGCCTGCAAACTTACCCTTAACATCAAGGACGGCATAATACAGGAAGCTTTGGTTGAAACCATAGGCTGTTCGGGTATGACGCACTCCGCGGCTATGGCGGCTGAAATTCTGCCCCATAAAACCATTTTGGAAGCGCTTAACACCGACCTTGTTTGCGACGCAATCAACACGGCTATGAGAGAGTTGTTCCTGCAAATCGTTTACGGCAGGTCGCAGTCGGCTTTCTCCGACGACGGACTTCCCATCGGCGCGGGACTCGAAGATTTGGGCAAGGGACTGCGCTCGCAGGTGGGCACGATGTACGGCACCGCCGCAAAGGGCGTAAGATACCTTGAAATGGCGGAAGGTTACGTCCTCTCCCTCGCGTTGGATAAGAATAACGAAGTGTGCGGCTATAAGTTTGTTTCGCTCGGCAAGATGACCGACTTTATAAAGAAGGGTCTTACCCCCAACGAAGCATACGAAAAGGCTATCGGCACCTACGGCAGATACACCAAGGAACAGGGCGCGGTTAAACACATCGACCCCAGAAGCGACAAGGAGGTTGACTGATTATGGCACTTTTTGAAGGATACGAGAGAAGGGAAAAGAAAATTTTAAGCGTGCTTAAAGAGTACGGCATAAAATCTATCGAAGAATGCCGCGACATCTGCCTTGCAAAGGGCGTTGACTGCGACAAAATTGTGCGCGGCACCCAGCCCATCTGCTTTGAAAACGCCGTTTGGGCGTACACCGTAGGCGCGGCGATTGCCATTAAAAAGGGTTGCAAAAAGGCGGCTGACGCCGCTGCCGCAATCGGCATCGGTTTGCAGAGCTTCTGCATCAACGGTTCGGTTGCCGAAAACAGAAAGGTTGGTTTAGGGCACGGAAATCTCGGTGCTATGCTCCTTTCCGAAGAAACCGACTGCTTCTGCTTCCTTGCGGGACACGAAAGCTTTGCCGCGGCGGAAGGCGCAATAAAGATTGCCGAAAACGCCAACAAAGTAAGGGTTAAGCCCCTGCGCGTTATCCTCAACGGCTTGGGCAAGGACGCGGCTTATATCATTTCGAGAATAAACGGCTTCACTTACGTAAGAACGCAGTTCGACCCCTACACCGAAACGGTTAAGGCGGTTGACACGGTTGCTTTCTCCGACGGTCCCAGAGCTAAGGTTAAGTGCTACGGCGCGGATAACGTGCCCGAAGGCGTTGCCATTATGAAGCTTGAACACGTTACCGTATCAATTACGGGCAACTCCACCAACCCCACCCGCTTCCAGCACCCCGTTGCAGGCACGTACAAGAAATGGTGCGTTGAAAACGGAGAAAAATATTTCTCGGTTGCTTCGGGCGGCGGCACGGGCAGAACGCTTCACCCCGACAATATGGCGGCCGGTCCTTCCAGCTACGGTATGACCGACACGATGGGCAGAATGCATTCCGACGCACAATTTGCAGGTTCCTCTTCCGTTCCCGCTCACGTTGAAATGATGGGCTTAATCGGTATGGGCAACAACCCTATGGTCGGCGCCACGGTTGCCGTTGCGGTTGCCGTTCAGGAAGGTATGACGAAGTAAAAAACACAAAATATAGTATTAAAGCAAGAGCTTCCGTACAAAATACGGAAGCTCTTTTATAGTGTTTATACAGCATTAGAACTCATCTTCTTCAAAATAAGTTTTTATAAGGTCCTTTGACAATATATCTTTAATCGTCTCAATATAATCGTTATAAGCTAAAATCGTTTTACGCATTACTTCATCGTCAGCGTACCTTAAAACTATAAAAAATTACACGTTTCAAATAATCCAAAGTCTATCTCAAAAAAAATTTTGTATTAAACTTATATTAAAAATGCTAATCCACAAAAGTCGGGAAATACTTTCAAAACACGCATAACTTGTAGCGTTATTTTAATTTTTTCAGTCTTTATAGCCGTTGGGATTTTCCGACTGCCATTTCCAATGCGATTGACACATCTCGTCTATGCCCAGATTTGCCTGCCAGCCGAGTTCCCTCTTAGCCTTGCTTGCGTCGGCATAGCACGCCGCTATATCGCCTGCTCTGCGTGGCTTTATTGCATATGGAATTTTATGGCCGCAAGCCTTTTCAAACGCGTGAATAACGTCTAAAACGCTGTAACCTATCCCCGTACCGAGATTGTAAACGTATACGCCGCTCTTTACAGTTTTGTCTATCGCCGCAACGTGCCCCTTCGCCAAATCGACAACGTGGATATAGTCCCTTACGCCCGTACCGTCGTGAGTGGGATAATCGTCGCCGAACACGCCCACCTCTTTTAAACTGCCCACCGCAACCTTTGCAATGTAAGGTGTTAAGTTGTTGGGTATACCCTGAGGAGCCTCGCCAATGCGCCCGCTCGGATGCGCGCCTACCGGGTTGAAGTACCTCAACATCACAACCGTCCACAGGTTATCCGACTTGTAAATATCGTTTAGCATTATTTCCTGAAAATACTTGCTTGTACCGTACGGATTGGTAGTGCCGCCCGTTTTGCACTCCTCCGTCAGCGGCAAGACCTCGGGGTCGCCGTACACTGTTGCGGACGACGAAAATACGATTTTTTTGCAACCGTGCTTGCGCATCTTTTCCGTAAGCACAAGCGTGCCGTAAAGATTGTTATTGTAGTACTCTATCGGCTTGGCGCAACTTTCGCCCACGGCTTTAAGCCCCGCGAAATGTATTACCCAATCAATCTTATGCTCGCAAAAAATTTTATCAAGCAATTCGCCGTTACGCACGTCGCCCTGGTACAGAGTTACCGCTTTGCCCGTAATTTCTTCAACCCTTTTAATACTCTCAGGCGAAGAATTATCGAAGTTGTCTATAACTACGACTTCGTAGCCCTTTTGAAGTAATTCCACGCAGGTGTGCGAGCCTATGTACCCCGCGCCGCCCGTTACAAGTATCTTCATATTTTGCTCCTTTAAAATTATTCTTCCGCCCTACCGTCTTGCGCGGGAACACTCCGCGCAAGACTCTTATCAGGAGAAAAATAAAATATAATCAAAGTTTTTCAATTTCTATTCCGTCGGAAATTTCCGTGTCGTAGAACTCGGCTCTGTAACCAGTAACCTTCAAGTATGTATTGTAAACGAATTCTTTAAATTCGTCAACGCTTTTCGTCTTTACAAGCGAAATAGTACAGCCGCCGAAGCCGCCGCCTATTAAGCGAGAACCAAGACAGCAAGACTGCGTTTGAGCCGCCTCTGCCAAGGCGTCCGGCTCCTTGCCGGTTACTTCGTAGTTATCCCGAAGCGACGCGTGCGACAGATTCAAAAGCCGCCCGAGCATTTCCATTTTGCCCGCGCGCAACGCAAGCGCCGCCACGCGCACCCGCTCGCATTCCGTAACCACGTGCTCAACGCGCTTGCGCAATACGGGCGGCAACGACGCCGAACACGTTTTGTACTGCGCTATACTCAATTCCGACAGACTGCCTATATCCAGCCGCTGGCGCAACATATTCAATGCCCTGTCCGTTTCTTCCCTACGCTCGTTATACTTGCTCTCTATAAGGTTGTGCGGCTTTTTGCAGTTGGTTATCACCAAAGAATAATCGCCCAGAGTCAACGGCAGATACTCGCACTCCAACGTGTTGCAGTCTAATAGCATTACGCTGTCTTTCTTGCCGCAAGCCGAAGCGTATTGGTCCATTATTCCGCAGTTGACCCCCGCGTATTCCCTTTCTGCCTGTTGCGCCTTTAACGCTATTTCAACCTTATCCAAGGGCTCGCCCGCAAGCGTGGCAAGCGCCGCTATGGTGCTGACTTCTATCGCCGCCGAGCTTGAAAGCCCCGAACCGAACGGAACGGTACAGTCTTGCAACATATCGCAACCGAGGAGCTTATGCCCCGCCCTCTGCCACATTAAAGCCGCGCCCGCCTGATAATTGCCGTATTTCAAGCCCCTATAACTTTCCAATTTATCTATATCAAGCGTTACCTTATCGGGCAATGTTGTCCAGCTTAAATTGATTTGGTTTGTGCCGTTTGGGCGGATATATACCGTGTTCTTTAACGATAACGCCGCCGGCATTACCTTACCGCCGCAGTAGTCCACGTGCTCGCCTATTATGTTTATCCTGCCCGCCGCGCTCACCTTGTAATTATATTCTTTCATACCTCAAAACCCGCCGTCTTTAAAAACAGCATTAAATCTTTTTCCTCTTTGAATACCGCAGTATTCTCTAATATACGGTAACATATACTCCCCAACTCTTCCCGCATTGCCCTGTGTATATCCGAGTATTTCCCGCTTTCGTATAAAGCCTTTGTTTCCTCGTAAACAAGCTTAAACGCGGCATATTCGGGGGGTAATTGCTTTTTCGCCTCTATAAGCGCCTCTATCTTCCCGAGTTCTTCTTCCAATCTTCCCGGCAGTATAAACAACCCCTGCGCCTCGATTAACCCTATGCTTTCCTTTTTGATTGCGTGATATTCGGGGTGCGCGTGAAATACTCCGTCCGGGTACTTTTCGCTCGTTATATTACTGCGCAGTATAACGTTCATTTCGTATCCGCTCACCGTCTTGATTACCGTGGGGCTGATTGCGTTGTGTGCTCCGTCCTTATCCTCGGCTATTATTCCGAGCTCTGCGTTTGTATACTTTGCCCAGGCTTTGCCCAGCCTGTCGGCTATGTCTGCAACTTCGTTGCGCTTATCGCTCTTTATGCGTATTACCGTTCCCGCCCAGTCGAGTATGCCAACGGTTACGTAAGGGTACTTGCCGTCTTTGATTTTGGTCTTGATTTTTGCCCTGTGCAACGGCAACTCTTCGCCACCGCCCTGATAGTGGTCGTGCGCCAATACGCTTCCCCCTATCCGCGGCAACGGCGCGTTGCAACCTATGAAGTAATGCGGAAATTTATCTACGAAATCCAGCAGATTTTCCAGCGTGTCCTTGTCTACCCGCATTGGCGTATGCTCGCAATTTACCGCTATTCCGTGCTCGTTAAAATACCCGTACGGCGAGTACTGCCAAAACCACGGGCGCGACCCAAGCGTTAGCGAAACGGTGCGCAAGTTCCGCTTATTCCTCGCGCCAAACCCCTCGTTTTCGCGGCATATCACGCACTTGCAAAATCCGCCGTCTACACTATTCCCCGCCTTGGCTTTCTTGGGGTCGCGGAATTCGGGTTTGGCTTTGTTTATGGTTATTGTTAAACCGTTGGCGCAATCGAAACGCGGATTTTTGTCCAATACGTCCTTTTTGACGTACTTGTTATACACGCAGTAATTGTACAGCCAATCCGTAGCCGCCTTGCTTCCGCTCTCTTTGTAAATTTGCCAAAAACGTACATCTATTTCCGAAGGCAACAATGAAAGTTCGCCGTATACGGCGTCCTCCAACTCCGCCCCCTCCAAGCCGCTTTCCATTATTTCCAAGAGGCGGTTTGCCTTGTACTCCGCGTCCCGCTCTTTAAACTCCAACTTGGCTTTCGCGTATTCGATTAAGTTGTTTATTTCTTCCTTTTCCATAATCAAAGCAACGATTTATATAAATTGATAATATCCTCTTTCGTGGGAGCTTTGGGGTTGCCGGGGCGGCACGCATCGTCCATTGCAGACTGCGCGAGGAAATCTATATCTTCCTCTTTTACTATGCCTTTAAGGTTCTGCGGAATACCAACGTCCTTAGAAAGGGTTGCAACTGCCTCGCAAGCGGCTTTCCTTGCCTCTTCCAAAGTCATTTCGTAAGCGTTTGCAACGCCCATAGCCTTTGCAATATCGCGGTACTTTTCGCCCGTGGCTTCGGCGTTGTACGCCATAACCGTAGGAAGCAAAATAGCGTTTGCAACTCCGTGCGGCGTATCGTAAACCGCGCCGAGCGCGTGCGCCATAGAGTGGACTATGCCGAGCCCCACGTTGGAAAAGCCCATACCCGCAACGTACTGACCGAGAGCCATTCCCTCCCTGCCTGCCTCTTCGCCGTTCACCGCGCCGCGCAGGGAACGCGAAATAATTTCAATCGCCTTTAAGTGGAACATATCCGTCATTTCCCACGCGCCCTTGGTTATATAGCCCTCGATTGCGTGCGTTAGCGCGTCCATACCCGTCGCGGCGGTCAAGCCCTTGGGCATAGTGCTCATCATATCGCTGTCTACAACAGCAACAACGGGAATATCGTGAACGTCAACGCAGACAAACTTGCGCTTCTTTTCAACGTCGGTGATAACGTAGTTTATGGTAACTTCCGCCGCAGTGCCCGCCGTGGTAGGTACGGCTATTATGGGAACGCTCGGTTTTTTAGTGGGCGCAACGCCCTCCAAGGAGCGCACGTCTTCGAACTCGGGGTTGTTTATTATTATGCCGATTGCCTTGGCGGTATCCATAGAAGAGCCGCCGCCGATTGCAATTATGTAGTCCGCGCCGCTCTTCTTATAAGCCGCAACGCCGCTCTTTACGTTTTCTATCGTGGGATTGGGCTTTATATCCGAATAAAGCTCGTAAGCGAGCTCTGCCCCATTTAACACGTTTAAAACCTTATCCGTTACCTTGAATTTTATGAGGTCGGGGTCGGAACAGACGAAAGCCTTATTTAACCCGCGCCTTTCAACTTCGCCTACTATTTCCCTGATACAGCCTGCGCCGTGGTAGCTTGTTTCGTTTAATACAATGCGGTTGCTCATTTTATTTCACCTCTTTATTTCAAATTCAGAAAGTCTTTTCTGTAACTAAGTCCGAAAAGTTCTACAAGTTTTACCATATCTTCGTCCTTAATGGTGTTCACCCTCGGCAAATGCGCGGTTAGCATATAAATCTGCGCCGCCTTTTCCACCGTTTCTATAAGCCCGAAAGTTTCGTCAATAGTCTTGCCCGCGCCGTAAATGCCGTGCATAGCCCATATTACAAGCCTGAACTCCTCCATTTTTTTGGCGGTTGCGACTCCTATGGAATTTGTTCCACATAACATCCACGGCAGTATTCCCACGCCGTCGGGGAACACCGCTATGCACTCCGTGCACATCTCCCAAAGGGTGTGCGTAAACTTCTTTTCGTCAAGCTCGTGCACGTAATTCATTGCAAGCGTGTGCGTGGGGTGCGAGTGCATTACCACCCTGTTTTCGGGGTCTACCTTTAATCTTGTCATATGGCACATTAAATGCGCGGGCAACTCGCTTGTCGTTCTGCCGCCGTCCTTATATCCCCACAACAGCTCCACGCCGTTTTTAACGATGCGGACTATACCGAGATTGGTTTCGGGGTCGTCCTCCACGTTTTTAAAATACTTGCCCGTACCCGTAACTATAAATATTTTGCCTAAAAGCGGCGTTACGTCAAACTCGGCCTCGTTTACGCCCGCAAGCGGAATAGTGCGGAGTACCCTGTTTAAATCGAGGTATTCGGCAACTTCCTTTTCGTCTAAAAGATAGCTTATGTTTCCGCCGTTTCTCTCGTCCCAGCCAAGCCTGTACATATTAGCAGTAGTCCTGCACATTTCTTTTACGAACGGCGCGCTCTTTATATCTTTTAGCTCCCTCTGCAATTCCTTACCCGCCTTTTTAATTTCGTCCATTATGCCCATTAAACTCTCTCCTTTAAAACTGAGTTTTCGTATTGCCTTATTTCGGTTAAATAGTCTTCTTTTAACCCCTCGCGCCTTAAATACTCCTTCCACACCGCGCCGAAAGGAAGCGTTTTATACTCCTCCTGCTTTACCATTAAAGCCGTAAAGTCGGCGCCGTCCTGCAACTCTTTAAGCTCGCTATGGTTTATCAGGAGCGCATACAACAGCGCTTTTTGCATAGCTCTCTGCCCCGTTACCCAAGCCGAAAGCCTGTTTATGCTCGCGTCGAAGTAATCGAGCGCAATCTTTACCTTTTTGGTTGCGTTGTTGCGGACGATTTCCTTGGCTATTTCTTTTATCTCGTCCTCTAAGAGCACCACGTGGTCGCTATCCCACCTCACGCCGCGCGTTACGTGCAGTGCGACAGTATCGTAAAACGCAAGCAATGCGGGAATTTTATCCGACACGTATTCGAGCGGATGATAGTGTCCGTTATCCAAAAGGCAACAGATATTGTTTTTTGCCGCATAGTTCTGGTAAAACTCGTTACTTCCCACCGTGTAACTTTCCACGCCTATGCCGAAAGCCTTGCTTTCCACCGCAACGGCGACTTTCTTTTTGTCATAGCCGCAGGCAAGAATTTTATCCAAGCTGTCTTTAAGGCGCAGTCGCGGGGTAAGCCTGTCCGCAGGCACGTCCTTAAAACCGTCGGGAAGCCAGATATTGAACGCGCACGTACCGTTGAATTCGTCGGCAAAGTACTCCGCTATATGCAGACAGGCTATGCAGTGGTTGACCCAGAAATTTCTTATTTTTTCGTCGGGCGAGGATAAGGTAAGCCCGTCCTTTACGTTTTTATGACTGAACAGCGTGGGGTTGAAGTCTATGCCGTCAAGCCCTAATTGCTTTGCGAACTTAACCCATTCGGCAAAATGCTTCGGCTCGTACTTATCCCTGTCTACGGTTACGCCCACCGCATAACTTGCGTGCAGATTCAGCCGCTTTTTGCCTGGCATAAGCGCGAACGCCGTCTTTATATCGGCTTTAAGCTCTTCAAAGTTTCTTGCCCTGCCTATGTAGTTGCCCGTAGTCTGAATACCGCCGCTTGCCGCTCCGCCGCCGTCCAAACCGACGACGTCGTCCCCCTGCCAACAGTGAATTGACACGGGAATATCCTTTAAGGAAGCTATCGCCCTGTCGGTATCGATACCGTAAGCCGCATACTCCTGTTTTGCTTTATTATACATTTTGTTTACCTCTTAATATTTGCTGTTTTATGTTGCCGAGCGCCGAAGCCTCTATCGGCAACGCCGTAACTTTTACTTTACATATCTCTTCGGTCAGGCGGTTCAAAAATTTGTTTTTCGCGCCGCCTCCGACAATGTAGAGCTGAACAAACTTCAAACCCGTGTTCTCTTTTAATTCTTTGAGCGCAGTTTTATAGCCGTGCGCAAGGCTTAAATAGGCGCAGCGGAAGTAATCGCCAATACCCTGCGGCTTTAATTTAAGCGCGTTATCGAACGCCCTTTTCATACTTTCGGGCGCAAGAAACTCCTTGCCGTTTACGTCGACGTAACCGTCAAACGCGCTTTCTTCCGCTTCTTTTACAATTTCGGGAAAAGGTTTTTCGGGGCACAGCTCGTCGCGCAGACTGTTTACCACCCACATTCCCATAATGTTCTTTTGATAACGGTAATAGCCTATACCGCCCTCGTTTGAGTAGTTGGCTTTGCGGCTGTTTTCGTCCGTTATTGCCCGCGGCAACTTTATTCCGAGTAACGACCAGGTGCCGCTCGATATGTACGGGCTATTCTCCGTCATAGGTATTCCCTCTACCGCGCTTGCCGTATCGTGCGTGGCGGGCAATACTACGGTTGAGCTATAACCTATTTCTTCCGCAATTTCTTTCTTCAACCCGCCCACAACCGTTTGCGGAGGGGAAAGCTCCTTAAATAATTTACGGTTAAAACCCAATAAATCAAGCATATTCCCGTCCCAATCGCACGTTTCGGCGTTTACAAGCCCCGTGCTTGTGGCGTTGGTATACTCCTGCTTTTTAACGCCCGTCAACAAAAAATTGAGATAGTCGGGTAGCATTAAAAAGCTTTCCGCTTTATCAAGCTTTCCGCTGAATTTATCCGCGTAGAGCTGGTATGCGGTATTGAACGGCTGAAACTGTATTCCCGTGCTCTTATACAATTGGTCAAAGGATATTATGCGGTGAACGCCGTCAATTACACTTTCGGTACGCCCGTCGCGGTAGGCGAACACCTCGCCTATAAGCTTGTCCGCGCCGTCCAAAAGCGCGTAGTCCACAGCCCAGGTGTCTATGCCTATGCTTGCGGGCGTATACCCCTTTTCCCTTGCCGCTTTAAGTCCATTTACAACCTCTTTAAACAGCCTTTGCGTATCCCATACAAGACGACCGTCTTTACTTTCAACACCGTTTTTAAAGCGGTACACCTCTTCCGTCATTATTTCGCCGCTCTCTTCCCAGCCGACTATATGCCGCCCGCTCGAAGCGCCTATGTCTATTGCAAGATAATATTTCATTTAGGTTTCCTGAACTTTATCGCGCTGTTTTACCCGCGCAACCTTTACTCCTGGTCGCACCGTTCGAGGGAGATTATATAGTCGTTTTCCGCCATAATCTCGTTGAGCCGTTGCGAAGAATATTCCTTATCCGTATTTAATACCGCGCTGTAAACGGTGCACCCGTCGTCCCGCCTGATTACAAGGCTGTTGAAATGCTCTACGCAAAACAGCTCCTTTATCCTCTCGCTTTCGGCTTGCGTATTTTTAAAGACAATGTTTAAATGGTAAAAGCGTTTGGGAAGAAAAAGACGGCACCTGATATGGCAGATACACTGCACGGCTATTATGATTACCGTTGCGCCGACGGCTACGATATACAGTCCCGCGCCTGCCGCCATACCTACGCCCGCGGTAGTCCACACGCCCGCCGCAGTAGTAAGCCCGCACATCTTCTGTCCCCTGAACATAATGATGCCCGCGCCGAGAAAGCCTATCCCCGAAACAATTTGCGCGGCAACGCGCGCCGAGTCGGCACTGTCGCCGCCGAAGCCGTATTTGCTTACTACGGTTAAGAGCGCCGCGCCCACGCAGACGATTATGTGCGTGCGTATGCCCGCTTCCTTATACCTTAACTTGCGCTCGAAACCGATTGCAAACCCGAGGAACACGGCGAGAAGCACGCCCACCAAATTTAACAACTCATATAAAACTTCCCGCCACATTTAAAGCCCCTTTTTTTAGTCCCGCGGTTTGTTCAGTTTTGCGCCGCCGCGGCGAAAATTCTTTTTGCTATTTCCGCCATTCCGCAGTCGCCGGGATGAGCGGCAACCCCCGCGTGGCTGAACTTGCCCACGGCTTTCATTTTGTCCTGCCGCCCCAAATCGTGCAACCTTACAAACGCGTAGCCGCCAGCTCTTGCAAACTCTTCAACAAAACTATCAAACGGCTGATACTCCCAGAACAGGTCGGTGCAAACGGCGCGCGCGCCGTTTGCGGTAAAACGCTTTACAAGCTGTGCATACCGCCCTTTAAACTCTTCGAGCCTTTGCGTAAGATTGGCGTTTTCGCCCAGCCTTACTATTACCAAATCGGCGTTGAAATTTAAAGCCGAAGCGTAACGCATTTCAAACAGAGCCGCGTCGCCCGAACGCTCCCACTCGCTTAAATTGGCTATGCAGTAGGACACGCGTTTGCCACTCTCTTCGAAGAGGCTTACAAGGCGGTGAACGTAGTCGTTTTGCCTTGCGCTTGCCGCCATACCCCAATCGCCGCGCCAGCCCAGATTTTCCGCAACGCCGTGCCGCGTGATTGAATTGCCCAAAAACGTTATTTTCAAGTCCGCGCCCTCTTTCAGGTTAAACGACACGCTGTCGCCGTCCTTCAACTGACCCGAAGCGGGCACGTCGTTTTTTATTAAATCTTCCGAAATTTTCATTTCCGTTTCCTTAATACAAGCGTTGCTTGCAAAGTTTGTTTGCCGCCAAACTTATTGCCTTAAACGAGAGAGCGCCGCGTTTTAAAACTTTATGCCCCCTCTATTATATGTATCAAGCTTGCAAATTCCGCTATTTACTCCGCGACTTTGCGTAGGCGTTAATTAAGCATATCTATTACGGGCAGGTTGTGGCTTAAAAAACCGGGGTGCATAAAGTGCTCGCCGGTGTCGGGGTGATAACTTTCAAACAGGTCGCCCTCGTTATCGAGCGCCTTGTTTAAAAGCTTAACCGTCTTGTCCTTTAAAATTCGGGCAAGCTCCCGTTTATTATAATTTACAAGCCCCTTGTAAACGCAGTAGTTGGCGATAACCCAAACCGCACCCAGCCAATTGGAGGGGTTGCCCGCGCTCTTTACAAGGCTGTACATCTTTTCGTTTTTGGCAAGCGTCCTTATGCCGTACCCGGCAAGAAAATCGTCGTTTTCGGTGAGGTGCGCGCACAGCTTTTCCGCCTGAATATCGTTGCAGATACCCGCGTACATAGGCAGAAAACAGCCCCAAAAGCGCACTTTTAAAGGAAACGCATTCCAATGCGGAGCAAGCCCCGAATGCAACTCCACACCCTTTACTATGCAACGGTTTTTATATACGCCTATATCCTGCGAATAGAATATACCGTCGCGCTCGTCCCACATCTCTCTGTTTATCGCGTCTTTAAGCTTTTCGGCTTTATCGAGCGCGAGCTTGGCGCGCCCGTCGCCCGACCTTGTTAAAATTTCTGCCAAGGCTTTGTATTCAAGGTAGATAAAGCAGTTTAAAAATATATCCGCGGCGCTGTTTTTTGGGCGGTAAAATACGGTGGGGTTATTGTCGACGCCCACCATAATATCGTCCTTCCAGAAGTACAGCCCCGACTTTTCGTCGTACTGCTCCTTCTCGAAGTAGCGCATATACTTTATCAGCTTTTCAACGTTTAAACCGAAGTCGCCCGCAAAATCGCTTGCAAGCAAAGCAAACTGACACAGGAACGGCAGATGTTGGTTAAGCGGCGTTCCCTTTGCGTGCTCCTGCTGAAAAAAGCCCTCGAAAAGTCCGCCCGCGGAAACCATTATGGGAATATAGCCGTCTTGCTCCTGCGCGTCGAGAAAGTTTATTACGCTTCCGCAGATGTGTTCTGTCGCCGTCTTTTTGGAAACGCCCGCGCGGAACAACTCCTCCTCGCCGAAAACTTCGAAAGCCCGCTTTATGGACAGCGCTTCCCAATAGGCGTCCCAGCCCCAAAGCTCGGTTAAATATCCCGTGCCAGGAACAATGAAAGGCTTTTTCAGATTTTTAACGGGCGGTTTTAATACGTCTTTGAAATGTGCAAGTAAATATTTTTCGATATTATTCATTTTCCAATTCCATTCCGTCGTAAGAAATAATTATTCGACTGTCTTTGAAATATTCTTCAATCTCTTCGTGCAGTCCGCAGTGATTGTGCGTAATGTGCGAGATTACAAACTTTGTACCCGCGTCGATTTTGCCCGCGCTTTCAAGCTGACTTTTAAGTTGCCTGTTCTGCTGAAAATTCATATGGTAAACGTAGTAATTTACGCCCATAGTTCCGTCGGCGATTACGCAAGAATATTTGCGCGGATACTTTATTATGAACGAGAGCGTTTCTTCCGTTGGATAACCGCCGTCCAAAAGGTACAAAAGCGCGCTTTTGCCGTCGTCTATTATGTAATTGAAAGCAACCTGCTCGGGCGCGTGGTTCGCCTTTAACGGCGTTACCGCATACCCGCCTATCAACGCGCTTTCAAACGGTTTAAGCGTGTGAAAGACAATTTTTTGGCGAATTTCTTCCCTTATGGGGAAAAGGCTGTAATAGCCGTTAAACAACCTTTCAACGTCGACGTTGCCGTAAATGTGCATATTTTCATACGTCAATACGGGCGCAAAATCCGTACCCCTCGTACTGAAAAGATTGGGGCAGTAATGGTCGTCGTGAACGTGGGTAATAAGTAAATGCTCTATATCCCCCAAGTTCAGCCCGTTGTCCTTAAAATGCATATGCGTGTCCGCGGGCAAATCTATTAAAAGTTTACCGTCGATAAGCGTTTGTGAAAGGGAGCGCAACGACTTGCCGCCCGCCTTTCTTGCGGCGTTGCAGTGCGCGCAACCGCAAAACAGAGCGGGATAGCCCTCCCCGCCGCCTGAGCCGAGTATCTTAATTTTCATAAACCCAAATCCTCTATTCGCCCTTGTTCAACCAACTGTTTTAAAATTTTCACTTCGTTTTCCACACAGTTTTTAAGGCGTTCGTCATTTTTCCACAGCTCGCGCTGCCTCTCGCACCCCTCCGTGTAGCCGTAAACTCTAATAAACGACGGCAACAGAATTTTTGCGAGGCACAGCGCCCTCTTCATATGAAACGGTTCGGTTATAACCGTTATGCTTTCAACTTTCATAATATCCGCGCGCTTACATATTTCGGTAAGCGCGCAGGTCATATTCTGAATAGTGTCGTACGCGCGCGGCTCCTCTATTATCGCCTCTTCCGGCACGCCGCACCTTACAAGCTCTCTGCGGAGTACCGAGCACTCCGTAACGCTCTTGTCGGAAACAGCCGCGCCGCTGGCAATCAATTGCGCCGTTCCGCCCTTTTTATAAAAGTCGGCGGCGATTTGCGCGCGCAACTTTGCATACTCGGGCGCGGCGCCCAGCACGATTGCATAGTCGCTCCGCACAACGGTATCGTAATTTTCACCGAATAAAATTTTGTCAGTTTTTTTAGTATCCATAAATCAGCAGGCACCGTTTATAAGCGTTACGGGAACGTAACATTTTTCTCCCCTGCCGTTAGAAGAAATTTCCAAAATCAGCTCGTACTTATAATTTTTGAGCATTGCGGGGGTAAACGTAAGCTCGAACGAATTGGTGTGGCTAACTTTGCTTCCGTGCCAATGTTCTAACCCTACCGCCCTGACGGCGCCGTTTACAGTATTCCACTCATCCGGAATTCCTATTACCCGCACGGTTAAATATTGCGATAAATACAGTTTATTGCATAAGGTAACCGTAAGGATTTTTTGCACGCCCTCCTCTATTTTTACAAGCGTTTCGCCGTAGTCGAGCTTGACGGTTAAAGAGGGGAAATGGAAGCGCGCGGCAGACGGACTTTCCGCCAACAGCTCTTTAAAATTTTCCTGCTGATAGGGGTAAAACGCGTTTTCGTCGTACTTAAAACTGCCAGCCGCAACAACTTCGAACCCGTTTTCGGTAAACGCGCACCTTTCAAAGGACACTGCGGGGAATTGCTTTACAACCCTTTCGCACAGCGCGGAAACCGTTTCGGGCACGTTTAAAAGCAGGTCGGGGCGCAACGTGCAAACGGCTATTTTTTCCGAACAGCCCTTTTTCCACTTTTCGGGAATACTTTCCTCGCCGCCGATTATACCGAGCAGGGCGCCCAGCGTTCCCGCGGTGCAGTCGGTATCCTCTCCGCAGTTGGTTGCAATGCATACCGATTTGCCGAATTCGCCCCCGCCGTACAGCCAGCCTATTAAAATAATGCCTATGCTTGCGGGCGCGTCGTAGCCGTGCCTTGCCTTGGGAATGTCGCCGTCCTTTTTCTGCACGGGGCACTTGTCGCACGCGGGCACGGAGGGCACGCCCTTCCACTCGCCGCCTATTTCTCCGAAGCTGGAAGGCTGGGCGATTAAAAGCTTTTTGCGCGCCGTTTTCCAGTCCCCGCCGTCTTTGTAACATTTTAAAACGACTTCAACCGCGTTGCGCACTCCGCAGATTTCGGGAACGTAGGAAAGACCAATTTCTATAAGCTTGTATATATCGCTCTCGAAAAACGCCGCCGCCTCCACCGCCGCGGTGAATACCGCCGCGTAAATACCCTCTCCGCTGTGGTCGACGCAGGCGTCGTAATAGGCGTAGTTTGCCGCAAGCGCGGGGTTGCCCGCGCACAGGCACGCCCATATTTCCGTGCGTATCCAGGCGCCGTTACTCTCCCTGTTTTCGTTGCGCATATAGCCCGAAAGGGGCGGAACTATGCCCACGGAGTAATTGTTTTTACCCGTGCCGTACTCGGATATTTCAGCGGAGATATAATTTTCCCAATACTGCGCGAGGATATGGCTGTCTAAATTTTTGCCCTCGTGCTCGATTGCCGAAAGCCACACAAGCTGTAAATCGACGTCGTCGTTGGGCACGGGCGAAGACACGTCCTGCATAAAGAAATCGATATCGTAAACGCCGCGGAAGCACTCGAAAGGAGCGCCCAGCGTGCCGCCGATATTTTTGCCGAGGTAACACCCCCTGACCTTTGAACAATAAGATTTGTAATCGAGTTTCATAATTTAATTATAGCACTTTACTTTTTAAATTCAAGCCCCCGAAGGCACGCGCCTTCGGGGGCTTTGCCCTTTACCGTAGTATTAAGCTTTGGGTACGCCGTAAAGCGAAGTTATATAGAACACGTCGCCTACGGCACATTTATTAAGCCTTATTACCATATCCTTTAAGCCCGTTTCAAAAATTTTGGTTCCGTCAACGTTCCAAGGTCCGCCGTTCGGCAGAGCGGCAGTCAGACTGATACGCGTCCACTGTCCCGCGGTAAGCGCGGTATCTCCGCACCAATACGCACCTACTTCCGCCGAAGTCGCTTCCGTATAGACGTAGAAGTAAACCTCGCTGTAATTGCTTAAATCGGTTACGAAGTTAAGGCTTGCCGCCAATCCGCAATCGCTTCCGCCCGCCGTAACTTTCAACGAACCCGCTTCGGATACGGGTCTGTCGGCGTCCGCAGTAGTGCACTTCATATCGGTTACGTACTCCATATCGCCTATATTTGTAACAATTTTGCTGTAAGACAAATCGGTGATTCTGTTTCCGTCGCTCTTTTCAACGTCGAACGACCTTATCGAAGATATGTATATGGTTTTGCCCTGAGCGTTCTCGCCGAATATGCGCAGTACGATTTCGTCGCCGTGCTTGTCGTAGCCTATCGCCTTGGTATTCAAAACGACCCTCGTCCATTTGTTAGCCGCAAGAGTATGGTTGCAACACCACCAGGCGCCCATATTTATAGCGCCGCTATCGGGAGTATACGCGTAGAATTCTATATACTGCGAGTATTGGCTCTTGTTGAGGATTATGCCCGTTTCCGCGCTTACTATATTGGATATTTTAATAGAGCCTGCTTCTTCGCCGTAGCGCTGTTCGGTGCTGTATGCCACGGTGTTGCCGTTTGCGTTTATAGTCGCAACGCCGAACTCGCTTGCTTGAAGCAATATATCCGTACCCTCTTTTTGAAGGTTGAGTTTATAGCTTGCGCTCTGCGCGTTTGCCGCCGAGTAGGTTACGGTGATTGCCTGCGAGCCGGCATATTCGGGAACGGTGATTTTGCCGTTGCTTACAGCAAGGTTATTGCCAGCCGCGTCCTTTACGGAAACGGTAATCTGATTGTCGTATTCCTTACCGAAAAGGTCGACGACTTTCTTAGGCAATACGGGAAGGGTGTACTCGTTACCGCTGTATTTGACTACTTTGCCGTTTTCAGCATTTTCAATCTCTACTATCAGCTTACTCTGCGAGAATGCGGCAACCCTCTCTTCGCCCCACATATATTCGGGGTTTGACAGTTCCTTTTTGTTGAGCCAGCCGCCGCAAGCCGTTGTGCCTACTCCGAACTTGTCGCCCGTCGTCTTGAAATCGTAAGTCTGGTCGAATACCAGCTCGCCGTCGAAGAGGAGCATATAGCGGTCGCCGTTTCTTACAGCCGTAACTTCAACGGGGTTTTCCGCCGTTGTAGCGTCGAACTTGGCGATTATATCAAGACCTATGTTCTTAGTATCGCCCGAATAGCTGAATATCTTAGCGCCGTCGCCGAGGTTAGTGCCCATCGCGTGGAATTCTACGCCTACGTCGTCGTGCATACGCACCTGTATGGAGGCGTTGTCGCCAACCATTATACAGAACGCTCTCCAATCGGCTACGTGTCCTACGTTGTAGTCGGCTTTAACTACCCAATTCTTTGCCGAGCCTATCGCCTTGCCCGTAAACTGATATGCGTTATTTGACCAGCTGTACTCCCACTTTTCCGCGTTTGAAGCGTCGACGTAAGTAAACTCTTCGCCGAAGTTTATGAAAGTAGCTTCTATTCTGTGCGTCGCTGCGGAAGTTACAAACGTGTTGCCCGCAACGGCGTTTCCGTCCACTTTGAAGCCGTTGAACAGCTTGCCCGCTTCGGGAGCGCCCGTGTATTTAAGCGTTACCGTAACGCCGCGCGCATAAACGATTTCGCCGTCCGCAGTCTGACAGCCGTCGCCCAAAGTTAAGGTGGCAATATCGGTGAATACCGCCGAGAACTCAACCACCGACGAACCGAGCGTGTAGTTGTTGCCTTCGAACTCTTCGCCGTTTGCCGCAAAGCACTTAAACTTTTTGCCTGCGGGCGCGCCCGTCGCTTCCAAAGTTACCGTTTCGCCCTCTTTATATTTACTGCCGTGCGTAGGCTGGGAAATGCTGAAATATTCCGCGCTGTCGGCTTTCTTGGTTACTTCCACGTCGGGGAAAGGCACGCCGTATACAGCCGTTACGTACACTTCCGCCCCGGCATAGCCGTCCCTTGCGCGGTAGATAAATCCGCCGAGTCCTTCGCTCCAAACGCCCTTTTCTGAAACGTTAAGGGGGTTATCGTTTCTGCTGAATTTTACCTTCGTCCACTTACCGGGAACAAGTTGGGTATCCCTGCACCACCAACCGCCTAACCAAATACCGCTAGCTTCCGTATACGCATAGTAATAAAGCTCTTTATATGCGTCCAATTCAGCCTTGGATACGCCGTTATTCAAACCGAACGCCTGCTCGCCGCCGCTGCTTAAAGTAACTTTGAGCGAATTGCCTGCGTCTACCGTCTTATCCTCGCCGTCGTAACCCTTGGTCGTTACGTACTCGATTGACTTAGGTTTCCAACCGTTTTGCGTGGGATGGTATACCAGACCGTCCTCTTCGCCCGCCTTGCTTATGTCGCTGAGCTTGGAGTTATCGTTTGCCACCCTGTCAAGGTAATTTACGGTTATCTCGTGCGTGGCGCCGCTGGGAGTGATTGTGTCGCCGCCAATAGCTACGCCGTCGACTTTAAAGCCTGCAAAGTATTTGTCCGCGGGGCTCATACTTGTGTAAACAAGCTTGATATGCGCGCCCTGCGCCACAGTAATACTGCCCGTCTGACCGTCTTCCGTTGCGATGCCGTCCGCCAGATTAAGCACGGAAGGCGTCATATAAACAGCCTCTACGCTGTGCGCGGATTTGGTAACCGTAAACCTGTTGCCGTCAATCTGCACGCCGTCTACAAGGTAGTATGCAAACACCTTGCCAGCGGGTGCGTCCGCGTGGGTAAGCTGAACGATTTCACCCAGCTTATAACTTTCCTTATCCGTCGTGCAGTGTTGCTTTGTTAAAGCCGTTTGAAGAGTAGCGTAATACGCGTCCATCTTTTCGTTTATAACAAACTTAACGTTTTTGTACGCGACGGGAGCGACGGTATCGCCCTCTCTGCGGTAGCCTACGCCGAACAGCGTGCCTACATTTTTGCCCGCAAGCTCTACCCTTGCAAGCACCTCTCCGTCGACGATTACTATAAACACGTCGCCGTTGCGTATGCCCGTTACCTTTACGGGAGCATCTTCGGAAGCGTTTTTGAATTTGTTTACTATGTCTGCGGAAAGCTCCGTTTCCTTAACGCCGTAATTCTTGCCGTCGTAGTACCATTTAAGCAGGTTGGGCGTGGAAGCCGCTTCATTGATTTGCAATTCGAGAGTAACCGTACCGTCGAAAGCAAACGTTAAGTTGAACAGCTGATTTACGTTTTGGTGCTTTGCATAGCCGCCGACAACGTCCAGCGTCATAGCCCATTTATTCGCCTTACAAGCGTAATCGATTGTAAGGTTGTTGCCATTATTCCAACCGGGGTTGGGCACTGTTTCGGGAGATTTGTCTATCCACTCGCCCCAGGTCATAGTGCCGGCGTTGAGTTCGTCCACGTATTTAGCCGTTACGCTGTGCGCCGTTTTGGTTACCACGAAGGAGTCGCCCGCAAGGGGAACGCCGTCAACGAGGAAGCAATCGAAAACCTTTCCCGAAACTTCGTCGGCGGTTAGCCTTACGGTATTGCCTATGCCGTAGAAATCGCTCTCCCTTTCAAGGTTTACGTGCTCGCCAGCGGTTATGGCGCTGGGAGTTTTGGGAACGCCGCGCACCGAGGAAAGATAGAACGAGCCGTTTAACGGCGTAAGCTGGGAATAATCAACCAGAAAACGCAGGTTCCTATTGGAAATATCGTTAATTCCTATCAGTTTGTTGGAATTATCCGCTTGGGTGTTGTTTCCCCACTTTTCGACAGACCAGGTAATGCGCGTCCATTCGCCGTTCTTTACCACGGTATCGTTCCACCAGGTAGAGCCGATTACCGCGTCCCTTCCGCTGTCGTTGTAAACCCACATTTCAAGTTCGTAATAATTGCTTACGTCCAATATCGCGGGAGTTTTCCATACTACGTAGCCTTCGTTATGCTCCGTCTGCGCGCCCGTAAACGTAACTTTGTACGCGCCTTCTTCGCCCTCGCGCACCTTTGCGCCTTCTTCCGTCTTGGAAACGAATTTGCCGCTGTACGCGCTGTCTAAGCAATATGCCTGACGCTCGCCGAATTGCTCGTCGAAGTAAACTATAACGTTTTCCCTTATTACTTCGGGTCCGTCAACCTTGCGCACGTACTCGTAATCGTTTACATTGCCAACCGCGTCCTCAACGTGAATACGTATCGCGTAGGAGCCGCTTTCCCGTTCCACCTTAAAGCGGTTGCTTTCAATCGGCGTTTCGGTTTCCGTCTTGTCTTCGGCTATGTGAAACACCTTGGTCCAGCACTTATCACGGTCGTAATCGCCCGAAAGCGTATAGGAAGGTATTCTGTATGAGTTGCCCCTGATAAAGAAGTCGGGCAACGCAGTTGCGTCGAAGTTTACGGTAGGCGCCGTTCTGTCGGCAAAGTCTATCGATACGGTAACGTCGCTTACGCCCTTGCTGTTTGCGGTGTATACAAACTGATATACGCCCTTTTCTTCCACGGTAACCGAGCCCGCGTCGAACTTAACGCTGTTGCCCTGTTCGTCCTTTACGGATTTAAGTTTTACGTTATAGCCGTAAAGAATCATTCCGTTTTTATCTACTACTTCGTATTCGGGTACGACGTAAGTCCCCAACTCCTCTTGGAGAGTTTCGGGAGCGTCTATATACCCGACCGTCTTATTGGAGCAAGCCGCTCCCACAGCGCCCGCCGAACTGATTGCAAATACTGACAATACGGCAATTAACGCCTTTGTTTTGCTACTTTTTTTCATTGTAATTCCCCTTTTGAAATTTATAATTTATCGTTCAGTTTTGACCGCTGCTTTCGAGAGCTTTTAAATAGTTTTCCCAATTGGCAACCATATTCGTTTTGCTTGTATTGAGTATACTTGCAGGCGCCGCTCCGTTATAGAGCTGCTTGTCGGCGGTTGTGCCTACGCCGGGCAACTCCGAAAGTCCGCCGCGGTATACCATAGGCGAGGAGTTGTTGGGGAATACGGGAACCATATCGTTGCCGAAAGCCTGCAATCTCGATTTTACAAACTCGCTTACCCTGTTGTTGGGGTCGGAAAGCACGTCGTAACCGGAGGGCATTGTAAGACCCTGCAATTCGTTTGCGTAAATCTTCTGCGCGCGGGCGGAATACAGATATACAAGGAAATCTTTTGCAAGCTGTTTCTGCTTTGCGGGGCGGTTAGCGGGAATACCAATGGGGTAGTTGGGCGTTGCCGTATACGCCATAAGCCTTGCTTGACGCACCGCTTCGAAGTCCTCGGCGCTTACGCCGTCGTAGGAAGTTGCGCCTTCGTCCACAGCCTTTACCACCGCGGAAAGCTTTTCGTCAGTGCCTATTGTTTTAAGCTTGGTTGCAAGCGCGCTTATTACGGGGTTGCGCATCATACCTATATCCTGAGGGTTGGAAAGCAACCAAGAGGACATTTCGTTTTCCAGCCAGTCGCCGTTTACCATAAACGCAACCTTCTTGTTGTCGCCCTGATAACCATTGCCGAGGAACGCGCCCTGAGCCTCTTCGAAGCCCATACGGTCGGAAAGCTGGTGCATATATCCGTTGCTCTTTTTCAGGACGGAGCTGAGCGCTTCGAGTGAATACTGTCTGCCGAGGGTATCGTTGATTTCAACGCCCGTCTTCCATTCGCCGCTCGCCGCGTCGTAATACTTGCCCTCGTAGAATTTGTTGAAAGCTTCGAGACCGTCGTACTGAGCCCACCAAACGGTGCCTACGTAGTCCCAATAATAGTTGATGTTTACCGAAGAGGAAAAAGCGTAATATCCCTTGCTCTTCAACGTGTCCGCGAAAGAAATCAGCTCGTTAGTTGTGCGGGGCAATTCGTACTCTTCGCCCTGGAACGCCGCGTTCAGCGTGGTTATGTTGTAGCAGAAAGCCGAAACGGAGTTACTGCCGAACATCTGATATCTCTTGCCGTCGGAAGCTTCGATATAATTGTAGAGCGATTGGTTCATTTTATCTTTTATTGCAAGCTCTTCCCCTTCGAACGTGGAGTTGTACACGTCGGTAAGGTCTTCGAGACGGTGAGCGTCCTGCGCCTGATACATATTGAGGAGGGGCATAACCACGTCGTTCTTTTCCTGACCCGTTACCAAAAGGCTCTGTATTTCGCCCGTGGTATAGCTGGGCACCCACCTTACGCTTACGCCCGTAAGCGCCTTATAGTCCTTGCCGATTTTAGCCATCCACTCCTTGCCGAAGCCGCCGGCGCTGTAATGCACCGAGATAGAGCCGGACGAACCGGGGGTATCGGGGTCGCCGCCCTCTTCGCCACCGCCGCCGCAAGCGGCAAAACTGCAAGCCAAGCCTACGCCGAGCGCAAGACAAGCTACTTTAAAAAACTTTTTCATTTAACCTTACCTCCTTTATACCTTAACGGGAATTACGAACACGCCTTCGCCCGTTGCGAGTTTTAACCTGAGTTTATTGTTTTTAACTTCGTAAATCTTTCTTTCGCCGTTCTTGTAAACAACCGCGCGGTTGGCGTCTTTAAACTCAAAATCAACCGTGTCGGAAAGGTCGGCGGTAGGCTCGTTGAAGTTGGTTACGATAAGTCCGTCCCTGCCGTCCTTATCCTTGAACTGCCCGATGAGCGTATCTTCGGTTGCCGTAACCTTGGTTGCGCAGTCAAGCTGTTCCAAGGGAGTTGCAAGCAGGTTGAAACTGCTGTTTACGTACTCGGGGTCGCTTTCGGTATTGTTAGTGCCGTTTACGCCCATAACTCCGTCCCAATCAAAGGAAAGATATACGTGGTCGAATTTAGAAATTTCGGAGTTGACCTCCTGAGCCCAATAATACGTGTCGGTGGGTTTACAACTTACGTCGTTTTCCACACAGCCGCCGCCAAACCCGCCGAGAAATGACTTGCGGTAGGTGAAGTAAGTGAAACCGTTTATGCCGAACGCCATATCCGTATATATCTGGAAAGTTAAATCGGCTTTGCTGAGGACGTCGCGGCGGTTGCTCTCCGAATACGTTTGGATAAACATATGGAATTCCGCGCCTTGGCTCTTATATTTCTTAGTGAAATTTGCATATGTTTCCATTTTGGAAAGCCAGCCCGTATCCACCTCGTAACCGCCCAATACTTTCAACAGCGGATAGATGTCGGTGGAGAAAATTTTTCTGCCGTTGATTTTGGAAAGCTGCTGTTCCCAGACCGCGTTTAAAAAGGTCGTTGCGTCGGTCAACTGCGTAGCGCTTATGGGGTTATAGGGGCTTTGATTTACATAGAGCTGCATTTCGCCGTTGTAAATTTCGTTAAGCCTGTCGATACGCTCGCCAAGCTCTTCGAAATTCTCCATATAGGGTTCGTCCCACACGTTTATCATATCTACCGCGGGATATATGCTGTAATCGGTTTCGTCCAGCTGTACGCCCGCCGTGTTGTCGAGCGCCGTATCCATACCGACGATTGCCTTTAAACCGACTTCTTCGCAGAATTTAAGCTGTTCGACATATGCTTCCGTGCCTTTCTTGGCGAACATATTGTCGATAAACATATGGGTAAGCCCCATATCCTTAGCCATCTGATAGTCCGCCTTTGTATTGATTGGCACGTCCCAGCCGCCAATCCACATTGATTTCACGTCTTCGTATTCGGGGTATTTCTCGTTAGCGGAAGAAGAACCGCCGCCGTTGTTGCATCCGACCATCGAACAAGCGGCGAACGCCGCAAGCATCAACGTCAGAGCCGCCTTTTTGCCAAACTTCATAATTTCCTCCTTGAAATCACAGATTTCATTTTTTATTTTCAATTAAAGGTTTTTACTTGCGGGGAGGTTTCCCCGCAAGGGGCGCATTTTAAAATGCGCGTTAAATTTTTCGTTTTTTATATCAGCCCTTTATTCCGCCGACGCTCATCGATTCCATCATCGTATTCTGGAAGCACACGAACAGAATTATTACGGGGATAACGCTTATTATAAGTCCCGCGAACAGCACGGGGAAATTTATGCCCCTCGTCATTTCCAGCTGGAATATATACAGACCGGAGGAAAGCGTGGGATACGACTGCAAGAACAGGTTGGGCTCCATATATTCGTTCCACAACTGTACCACCTGCACCATAAACAGCGAACCCATAACGGGCAGAGCCTGCGGCAACATAATGCGCGTAAACACTTTAAAGTGGCTTGCGCCGTCTATGAAGCCCGCCTCCGCATACGTCCAGGACAGAGTGCGGAAGAACGAATACAGCACCATAAAGTTAAACCCGAAGCCAGCCGCCTTTGTTATAAGCAGGAAGGGCGTATCGATTATGTGAAGCGCCGTGTACACCTTATACTGCGAGGGGAACGAGCCGACGATAGGTATCATCATAGTTACGATAGCCACGCCGTAGATAAAGCCCCTGCCGGGGAATTTGTACTTTGCAACCACGTACGACGTAACCGCCGAGGTCAACACGCCGAGAAGCGCGCCGCCGCAGGAGTACCAAACAGAATTCCAGAACATTTCAAACATATTGTGTCCGTTTGCCGAAACCTGTTTGAACGCCGTGCCGTAGTTGGAAAACAGCCACTCCCTCGGCAAGCCGTTTACGTTGTCGTAAAACTCCTTTTGCGATTTAAGAGAAGCCGAAAACGCCCAGAGCATTGCGAATATCAGCGTGAACGCATAGATGGCGAACAGCGTAAAAATTATTATCTTGGTTATGAGGAAGTCGGTCGAAGTCCTTGATTTTCTTCTCAATTTTACTGCCATAACAATTGCCTCCTCAGTAAGTTACCTTAGGGTCGATTTTGTTGAATATCCAACGCACTATGAATACCACGGGAACGCTGACTATGGTAAAGAACATACCTATCGCGGCGGGATAGTTGAGGTCTGCCGCTTTCTGCGTCTGCCTGTACAGCCAGAACGAAATAGTCGTAACCGCGGGGTTGTCTATCTCCACGCCCGAACCGGCGAAAAGAAGTATGGGACCCGTGCTGTTGAACATAGAAGTTATAAGCAATATGAGCGTGGTTGCAACCGTCGGCCAGACCATAGGCAAAATTATTTGCCCGAGCTCCCTGTACCAGGGCACGCCGTCGAGCTGAGCAGCCTCCATTACCTCCTTTGGAATTCTGCTCATAGCGCTCTGATACAAAATCATATTGATACCGAAACCCGTCCACACCGTGTAGGCTATTATCGTAGCCGTAGCCGTCTTGTCGTCGGTGAGAAGCGGCGGGATACGCGTGCCGAACAGCGAAAGGAACATATCCAGAGGTCCGCCGTAATCAATCAGCTTTTTATATACAGTAACGAACAGTACCGCGCTTATGATGGAAGGTAAAAAGAAAATCACGCGGAAAAACTTGTATCCCCACAGCTTTTTGTACAGAAAGTACGCGACAAAGAAAGTTACGGGCACCATTATCAGCCCCGCCGCAAAATACTTAAACGTATTTTTCAGCGCGCCGACAACCACCGAGGTGGGATTTTTCCATTCGTTGAAAAAGCGCTGGAAATTGTAAAGCGACCACTTGAACAGCTCGCCGCCGTTTTCCGCATATCCGTCGAATTCCTGAAACGCCATTATTACCGAATTGGCGTTAATCCATATATAGAAAATGCAGAACTGAATTATGGGAAGCAACAACATTGCGAAAACGAAAACGTACTCCAACAGTTTCCTTTTCGTAATTTTTTTCTTCTTTTTCTTTTCTTCCGGCTGAGCGGCGTTAGGCTCTTGCCCGACAGGCTCTGTTTTCTCAACGAGCAACTCCGCCGCCAATACTTCCGCGTTGTCCATTTTTTCCCTCCCTTTTAGTATTTATCGTTTTTTACTCAGGAATTTTGTTCGATTGCCGCAACCTGCGCGTTGCACTCCGCAATCTTTTTCAAAACCCCGTCGCTGAACTTTCTTTGCCTGCTGTACGAATATATTCCGTTTTGCTCCTGCTCCACGTCGTACAACTGCGTATAACAGAAACCGCTTATCTTTTCGCAGGACATATACAAACTCGTATTCGTAAGATATTCCTTGATAAAATCGTCCTCGGAAGCCGCGGCGTGATAGCCCCAACCGTCCGAATCTTCTACGGGGAAGGACATTCCGCCGTACTCGCTTGCGTTGAGGGGAAGCTCGCCGTTGTAAACCGTACTCTCCCGCTCGGCAAGCGGCGCGTACGTCTTATCCATAGACAGCACGTCTTTCTGCGCTATGTCGTTTACAAAGCCGAGCGTCTTTTCGCTCATATGATAGTTATGGAAATCGAACACGTCGGTATATTTGCCGTGGTAGCCGCCGCTTGTATCCACGCAGGGGCGGGTTGAATCGAGCGTCTTTGTAACGTGGTACGCCGCTTCCACAAACCGCACGTCGCGCACAAGCTTTTCGTTATCCAAATCCTCCCACACCTCGTTTAAAGGGCACCAGGTTATTATGGAAGGGTGATTGAAGTACTGCTCCACCACCTCGCTCCACTGCGCGACGAACACGCCGAGGGAGTCAAGACAGTCAAACTTCATACCCCAATTGGGGAACTCACCCCAAACGATATAGCCGACCTTATCGCATTCGTACAAAAACCGCTGTTCGAATACCTTTTGGTGCAGGCGCGCGCCGTTGAAGCCGAGAGACAACGAAAGAGCGATGTCGTCGGAAAATTGCTTTACGTCCTTGGCGGTGTAAATGCCGTCCTCGTAATACCCTTGGTCGAGCACAAGCCGCTGAAACACGCTTTTGCCGTTTAAGAGAAATTTTTTGCCCTCGTATTCCGCCGTGCGCAACCCGAAATAACTGCGCACCTCGTCGTCGCCGAACTTGATTACCGCGTCGTACAGGTTGCCCTTGCCTATTTCCCACAGGTGCGTTTCCGAGAGGGGAATTTCCAGAAGGCAACGGTATTCCGCCGAGCTTTCGGCGCTACCGACAAGCTTGCCGCCGAAGTACGCCTCCGCTTTCAGTTTGCCGCATCCTTCGGTAACTATTTCCGCGGTTACGCTTTTAAAATCGGGCGCCGTGTAAAACTTGACCGACTTTACGTAGTTTACGGGTGTTCTTTCCAGCCATACCGTCTGCCATATCCCCGTCGTGCGGGTGTAAAAACAGCCGTAAGATTTAAGTTTTTTGCTCTGCTTTCCGCTGGGAATATTCTCCCTGACGTCGTCGTGAACGGCTACCGCAACTCTGTTAGAGCCAATCTTTACAAACTTTGTAATATCCACTTTAAACGCCGTATAGCCGCCCGTATGCTCGCCGGCTCTTTTGCCGTTTATATAAATTACCGCGTGATAGTCAACCGCGCCGAAGTGCAAAAACAATCTGCCGTTAAAATCTTCTTCACGCGCTTCGAAGTCGCGCGCGTACACGCAGTCGGTTATAAAATCGGTATCGCCGAGTCCCGACAGTTTGGATTCGGGGCAAAACGGCACTTCTATCCTGCCCGTTAAAGCCGACGGGTTTAAGTTTTCGTATTTTCCTTTTTGAAAATCCCACAATCCGTTCAAACATTCAAATGAACGCCTCATAAATTGCGGATTAGGATGTTCGTTTCTATACATTTTTTGTTCCTTTTGTTAATTCCATAATTATTGTATCAAATAGACTATTATAATACAATAGATGTGGCGCTTCCACTTTCTTACTGTTTGTAGCCACGCAACTTCCAATTTTTGAAAGCGTTGTTTTGAGGTTTTTACAATAAAATCTGTTTATTTTAACCCATTTTTAATAATTAGCAAAAATTTACAAATATACTTCCAATTTTCGGAAACATATTATTGACAAACGAAAAAAATGTGATATTATAACATTGCGGTGCAAAAATCAATGAATTTTTTGCGTCGTTTACGCGCCGCCGTTTTAATAAAAAAACGCGTCAAAGTTTGAATACGGCGCCCGAAAACCCTTGCAAGCAAGTTTTTTCGCTTGCATTGTAACATCGAAAGTTAAAAGCGGAGGAAAAATGGCAAGCATCAGCGCAGAAAAGCACCTTAATTTAAAGATTGACAAGCCCTCCGACCACGCCGCGTTAGCCAAAATCGCGCGCGCGTTATCGGTAGACGTAAGGCTGGAAATACTCAAATATATGCTTAACCGCTCCGTAAGCCTTTCGGAAATATCAAAGAGTCTTAACCTTCCCATATCCAGCGTGTCGCGGCACATAGATATTTTGGAGGACGCGGGGCTTATAGTAATAAATTATCAGCCAGGGCTTAAAGGGCACACCAAATTTTGCGCGCAAGCCGTTTTGGACGTTAAAATTTCGCTTGTTGCAAACAAGGCGGACAGCGAAATGAAGTCGTATATAACCGAGATGCCCGTAGGTATGTATTCCGACTGCAAGGTAAGCGCGCCCTGCGGAATGGTAAGCAAGGAAAGCAAGCTTGGAAATTTCGACGACGTACAGATTTTTTACTCCCCTTTAAGGGCGCAGGCGGAATGCCTGTGGTTTAAGTCGGGATACGTAACCTACGTTTTCCCCTCCCCCCAAAAGGATACCGAAAACAGAAAGAGAATAAGTTTTTCTTTGGAAGTTTGCTCCGATACCATTTACTACAATAACAACTGGCCCTCCGACATAACGGTGAACATAAACGGCTTGGAAATTTTAACCTTTACTTCGCCGGGCAACTTCGGCGGCAAGCGCGGACGGCTCACTCCCGACTATTGGCCCGTTACCAGCTCGCAGTTCGGGCAACTTCAAAAGATATCTGTTGATAAAAACGGCGTATATTTAAACAACGTGTTACTGCACAAGCAGATAACGTTTGACGATTTGCGCCTGTTTGAAAAAAACTCTATAACCTTTACCATAGGCGTAAAGGAGGACGCCGAACACTGCGGCGGAATAAGCCTGTTCGGCAAAAACTTCGGCGACTTCGAACAAGCCATAATTATGAAAATTTCGTAATATTCTATTTAAAATTAAAAACGCGCCCTGCGGCGGTTTGCAAAACCGCCGCAGGGCGCTTAAATTTTATCCTTTAATTTTTAACCTGCAATATAAACGACTTCGCCGCCGACAACCGTCGTAACAACATTAAATTTACCGTCGAGCAAAGTAAAGTCGGCAGCCGCACCGCACCTGATACTGCCGTACTCCTCCTGCAACCCCAAGTTGCAAGCGGGGTTGTAAGAAGCGCAGTCCAGCGCGTACTCTACTGGCGCGCCGCACTTTTCCACTAAATTTTTAACGGCAACGTTCATCTTTAACACACTGCCCGCAAGCGAGCCGTCTTTAAGCCGCGCCTGCCCGTCATTTACGTACACCGTCTGCCCGCCGAGTTCGGATACGCCCTCCGCCGCTCCCTTCGCGCGCATAGCGTCGGTTATCAAAATAAGCTTTTCGGCGGGTTTGCTCTTTATTAAGAGTTTGAGCGCGGGCACGGACACGTGCACCGCGTCGGCTATAACCTCGCAGTACAGCCCGTCGTTTAAAAGAGCCGCGCCCACCACGCCCGCCTGCCTGTGATGCAGGGGCGACTGCGCGTTGAAAGTGTGCGTTATGCACGAAAGTCCGCATTTTTCAGCAGCTTCGATTTGGTCTGCGGTTGCGCCGCTGTGCCCCGCGGAAACGGTTATGCCCTCTTCCTTTAACAGTCGTATAAGCATTTCGCCGCCATCCTCTTCGGGGGCGAGCGTAACCATTTTAATTGCGCCGCCCGCCGCCTTTTGCAACGCGGAAAAATATTCCGCAGAGGGCTTTACGATATACTCGGCAGACTGCGCGCCCGTATACTTAGGCGAAATAAACGGACCTTCGAGGTGCGCGCCTAAAATTCTCGCTCCCCGTCCGCGCTTAAAATTTGCTATTGCGATTAAAGCCGCCATTATAGCGTTTTGGCTCTGCGTCATTGTGGTGGCGAGGAAGGAAGTCGCGCCCTCCTTTACAAGCGTTTGGGAAATTACCGAAAGCGCGCCCTGCGTGCCGTCCATTGAGTCTGCGCCGCCCGCGCCGTGGATATGCTCGTCTATAAACCCTGCCGTAAGCAGGAAATCGCCCGTCTTTGCAAGCGGCTCCACGCTGTGCGAAGGGGGCGAAATTTTTACTATTCTGCCGTCTTGCACGGCTATATCGGCACGGACTATACCCCTGCCTCTTATATATGCGAGCGCGTTGGCAAAGCCCTTCATAGAAGCGCCGCCGCCTCTTTATCGGCTATAAGCGTGCAGTCGGGGTGCAGTTGCAGTATGCTTGCGGGCAAACTTTCGGTTATTTCTCCCTTGACCGCGCCGTAAACCGCCTGCGCCTTGTTTGCTCCGCTGGCAAGTATGAGTATCTTTTTTGCGTTCATTATATTTTTAGGACCCATAGTGTACGCGCTTACTGGCACGTCCTCTCGCCTTTCGAACAGGCGGGAATTGTCGTTTATTGTGCTTTCGGCAAGCTTTACAACGTGAACGCCCGCTTCGAACGGAGTGCCCGGCTCGTTGAACGCAATATGACCGTTACTGCCCAGCCCCAAAAGCTGAATATCCTGCCTGAGCGTATCCAACAGTCCGTTATACCTTTGACATTCCTTTTCCGCGTCCGCCGCAACGCCGTTTTCTATGTACGTGTTTTTCAGGTCGATATCCAGCCCGCTAAACAGATTTTCGCGCATAAAGCTTGCGTAACTTTGCTTATCTTCGGCTGTAAGCCCCGCGTACTCGTCGAGATTTACCGTCTTTACTCCCTTATAACTTGTGCCCTTATCGCGGCAGTCCTCAATCATTCTGCGGTACAGCCCCAATGGAGTCGTACCCGTGGCAAGCCCAAGCACCGCCGAAGGATTTGCCTTTATAACGTCCGCCATTATACCGAAAGCCTTTTCGCTTAGCTCCTCGTAATCATTGGTAACAATAACTTTCATAATCAATCTCCGTCCCCGCCCGCTTCGGGTTCCGCGCTATTAGGTTGCGCCTTTGCTTCCCTCAGCAACAAGATAACCGTTCTTACCAACAGTATCAGCGCAAACACGCCGAACGTTACCGCGGTAACGGCGGTACCTTTTAGCACAAACCCGAGGCAAAGCGCGGCAACCGCCGCAAGCAACGCCCCGACGTGCGCGTAAGACGCGACAAGCTTGGCGCTTTTACCGAGCGTATCGCACAGTTTTATCTTTTTGAATTTGCATATGCCGTAGCATACGAGCATACAGCCGACAATAATCAGCTCGGCAAAGACTATTACGGTTATACTGTTTAACAGCTCCATTAAAAACAGCATCGAAAGACCGTCGTAATACAGCGCTTTGAAAAATTTATCCACCGCGCCGCTTCCGCCCTCCGCCGTACCGTTTGCAAAGAGGTTGTTGCCGTCCTTGTAATATCCGCCGAAAGTAAGCGCGCCGCCGCCGTAAGACTCGAAAGAGGCGATTACCATATCGCCGAAAAGGCACAGATATTTGCCGCCCGACTTCAAGGTAAGCCTGTAATAGTATGTGCGCAACGTGGGAACGTTTTCGCCCGTAACCAAGTACACGTCGGGATAATACGACTTTACGTACAGCTCGTACACACCGTCGTTATACTCCTGCGCGGTCAGCTCGCCCCGCTTATCCTGTAATTTTTTAAGCTCCTCTTTGGCTTCGTCGTCCCCAGAAGCGCTTATATAGTCGGCGTAACCCGCCGCGTCGGCGTCGGTAATAATCTTTTGCTCGCCCGTATAGCGCACGGCAAAACGGTATTGTTTTTTGTTCTGTGCGTCAAGCTTTAAATACTCTTCGTAGGTAATCTCTTCTCCGCCGTCCTTGTCTATGCAATACGCCTCGAAATCGTCGTAAATATCGGCTACTTCGCGGGAATCGACTATAAGCTGATAGCCGTTTACCGAATACTTCTGCCTGTCGTCCTCCTCCGTAAACGTATTTATGAGCACTGCTTTTCCGCCCGAAGTTACCTCGGCTTTACCGTCCTTTACGGTAACCGAAATCGGCTCGGCGGTATCCGAACCGATTAAAGCGTTGTATATAAAGCCGCGGAAATCGTCAGCTCCGCCGTAGTATGCGCCGAACGGCACGGTTTTGCCGGCAAAGACGCCCAAAAAGAGGAATATAAGCGCAAGCACGCTTGAAAGGAGTATTCCCCCGAATCCGTAGCGCACGCTTTCTTTCGCCTGACTGTCCGAAAACAGCGAAAGCGTAAAACGTTTAAGCCAATTTAACATACGGTGAAAAATCTTCTCCCGAATTATTTATTGCCGTATTCTCTGCCCATTATAGCCTCTTCCGTTTCGGCGTCGAACAGATGGAGCGTCTTTTCGTCGAACACTACGTTTACGCAGTCGCCGTTTTTATAGTCCGCCCTTTCGGAAACGCAGACGACAAAGTCGCGGCTGTCCTCGGTAAGATGTACGAAAAGCTGGGTTGTGTTGCCCAAAACTTCCTTTAACGTGAGGGTAGTTTTCAAGCCCTGAACCGACGAAGCGGAAGCGGTTATATTTTCGCCGCGCACGCCCAGCACCGCCTTGTGCTCTTCGCCGTCGAGATACTGCGGCTGAATAGCGCGCAAATTTTCGAGTTTGTACGATACCGTCTGACCGTTTTCGAACGTAACGGCGAGCGAGCCGCCCGACTTCTTTATAACTACGTCGAAAAAGTTCATCTGAGGCGTTCCTATAAAGCCCGCGACGAATTTGTTTACGGGGAAATCGAACAGATTTGTGGGCGTGTCTATTTGCTGAACAATGCCGAGTTTCATAACGACTATGCGCGTACCCATCGTCATAGCTTCAATCTGGTCGTGAGTTACGTATATGAACGTAGTTTTCAGCTTGTCGTGCAGTTTAACTATTTCCGCACGCATCGCCGCGCGCAGTTTTGCGTCGAGGTTGGACAAAGGTTCGTCCAAAAGGAAAACCTTGGGGTTGCGCACGATTGCGCGGCCGAGAGCTATACGCTGGCGCTGACCGCCCGACATTTCGCCCGGTCTTTTATTCAGCTGTTCTTCTATATTCAAAACCTGCGCCGCCCAATCCACCTTTTCCTTTATTTCGGCTTTGGTGTAGTGGCGCATTATCTTCTTTTCTTTGCCGTTTTTGTCGATTACCGTATCGGGTATTTTTTTCATCTTCAACCCGAACGCTATATTTTCGTAAGCCGTCATATGCGGATACAGCGCGTAGCTCTGGAAAACCATTGCTATGTCCCTGCTCTTGGGGTCGACGTCGTTTACAAGCGTATCGCCGATATACAGCTCGCCGTCGGAAATTTCTTCGAGCCCCGCAATCATACGCAAAGTAGTCGACTTTCCGCAACCGGAAGGTCCTACAAACACTATGAATTCGCCGTCTTCTATTTCCATATTGAAATCTTTTACGGCTACAAATTCTTTATCCGTCTTGGGCATTTTGCCCTTATTCTTTATAAATTTGATAAGACTGAACTTCCTTCTCGTCTTATATCTCTTATAAATGTGTCTTAACGACAACCCTGCCATAGCTTGTTTCCTCCCTACTTTTGTGTTTATTATATCATTGGGCAATGCCGTTTTCAACGGTTGGCTCGCTTCCACTATTTGACTGTTTATAGCTCCGTCATTTCCAAATAATGAAACTGATTTTAATAATTAAAACTTAAATTATTTTGCCGTCCTTTATGGTAAGCGTATGGCAAAGGCGCAAATCGCGCGAGGACGCGCCCACGTATATCCTGTAAACGCCGTCGTTTACCCACCAGCCGTCGTCGGCAACCGAATAGTACGCAAACGCGCGGCTGTCCAATTTCACGCAAGCTTTAACGCTTTTTCCCGCTTTTACGGCAACCTTTACCCAGCCTTTAAGCTCCTTTAAGGGGCGGTAGACTACGGGCGAGCACTCGCCGACGTAAACCTGCGCGACCTCGCTTCCGTCCACGGAGGATATATTTTTTATTTCAAAGCTAACTTCCGCGTTCAAGCCGTCGCAATTGACCTTTAAATCCGAATAACCGAATTGCGAGTAACTGAGCCCGAAACCGAAGGGATAGCGCGCCGCCTGCGGGTGCCTGTCGTAGTAACGGTAGCCCACGTCCAGCCCATCGGTATAGCGGGTAACCGCCGTGTCGTAATGCGTTGAAGCTACGGGAGTAGACGCGTAATCGGTTGCAAACGTTTCCGAAAGTTTTCCGCTGAAATTGACTTTGCCGCACAGAAGCGAACACAGCGCTTCCAACCCGCGTTCGCCGCAGAAACCAGCGTACACAATCGCCTTTACCTTGTCCTCCCAGACGCTTACGTCTATTGACGAGCCGGCGAAGAGCACCACCACAGTATCGGGGTTGATTGCCGCAAGGTCGATTATAGCCCTTTCCTGCGCGGCGGGCAGGCGCATATCAAACCTGTCGAATGATTCCGCTTCCACGGGCACGCCCGTGCCCGCGCAGATTATATTTATATCCGCCGTTGCGGCGTAATTTTTGCCCTTGTGCGGCTTTGCGGCAAAGTGGGCGTATCCGTTTGTGCCCAGCACTTTACCGTAATAGTACATAGTTTCATAGGGTATTTGCCCGCCCAACTCGCTTTCCAACAACTTTACCAAATCGAACTTTTCGGTAAAGGGAACTACTTTCGAGCTTCCGTCGCCCGCAAGCATATCCTTCTCGGGCTTGGCGAAGCAACCGAACACCGCAACGTTGCCGCCCCTTTTAAGGGGAAGTATTCCGCCCTCGTTTTTGAGAAGCACCATACTCTCCTCGGCGATTTTTTGAGCGGCGGCGAGGCGTTCCTCCACCGTCCGCTTTACGCCCTTGCCGCTCTGCATCTCTTTACAGCGGTAAGCAAGACGCAAAACGCGCTCCGCGCAGGCGTCCACTTCCTCCTGCGAAATTCTGCCTTCCTTATAATCTTTTACAAATTGGTTGTAATTTTCTTCGTTAAAGGGAAATTCTATGTCGCAACCCGCCTTTGCCGCCGCCGTGCGGCTACGCACCGCCTCCCAATCGGAGTACATTACTCCGTCGAAACCGAACTCGTTGCGGAGCACGCCGAAGCCCTTTTTGTTTTCGCTTGCATATCTGCCGTTAATGCGATTATACGCGCTCATCATAGAAACGGGCTTTGCCTTACAGCCTATTTCAAAGGGCAGATAGTAAATTTCCCGCAACGTTCTTTCGTCCACTTCGCTTGACTGCTCGAAGCGGTTATATTCGAGATTGTTGCAACAGAAGTGCTTTAAGCACGCTCCTATCCCGCGCGACTGCACGCCCTCTATATAGCTTTTTGCAAGCTCGCCCGCAAGCAACGGGTCCTCGGAATAATACTCGAAATTTCTACCGTTTAAGGGGTGGCGCTTTACGTTTGCGCCCGGTCCCAAAAGAATATCCACCTGCTTTTCGTAGCAGTCGTCGGCAAGGCACTCGCCAATAAGCTTGGCGCAGTCGGTATTCCAGGTGTTTGCAAGCGACTGCGCGGAAGGATAGGAAACGGACGGCAACGTAACCGTTTCGCCCTTTTCGTTTTTCCTCTCCGCACGCAAGCCTACGGGACCGTCGGAAACGGACACGGAGGGCAACTTGCCGTCGAAGTCCATAGTATACCAAAAACCGTTACTGCACAAGAGGCGTAACTTTTCTTCTGCCGATAAATCTTTAACAGTGTACTTTTTCATTTATTATTCCTTATAAGCCGTTGACTTTTTTAATTAAATGCTTAATACAATTATAATAGAGTAACAGGCATAGTCAATAGGCAAAAGAGTTTCATATTTTAAGTATTTAACGCGGGAACGCTTCCACATTTCGGAAGCGTTAAAAAAATAAACGGAGCGACGAAAAAAGCGCCGCCCCGAACGTATTAAACGACTTTAACGTTGCAGGCTTTCATAACGCCGAGCGCGGCGGCGTGCCCGCCGTCCGCGGAAGCGCAACAGCCGCCGTCGACGATAATTTCCGAAAACGGCAAAAACGCCATAGTTGCCAAGACGTTGGTAATTACGCACACGTTTGTGCATACGCCGCAAAACTCCACTACGCGCGGCTTTTCGGCGTATAAATCTAAAACGAGCCGACTGCAACCGTAGGAGTGTTTACGGTATACCCTGTGTTGCGGGCATACCGCCTTTAACTCAGCGGCAAGCCCTCCGCCCGCCCTGTCAACGGTAAAAATTATTTCGTAGCCCTCTTCCGCCCGCGCTCTTATTTTGTTTGCCGTTTTTTGCACTATATCCGCCGCGCCGCACTGCCTTATAAACTCCGCCTGCATATCAACGACCACCAAAGCCTTTTCCATACTTATTATTTTTGCCGTACTGCGCGGGAATATTTATAAGTTTTGCAAACTGCTACGTTTAGCGGCGTGAGAAACGGGAACATACAAGCAATAAAGGGCGCGCACGCGGCGCGCCCTTTACGTTGTTAAAATTTTTACATACCCAAAGCCGCCGCGCCGAACGCGCCCGCCCTGCTGCCCAAAGCCGCCTTTACAACCTTGACGGGGGCAAACTCCGTTCCGCCCATAATGTCCGCGTCCAGAATTTTTTGCAAGGGTTTAGTCAACCTTTCGCCCTGCTCGCTTACGCCGCCGCCGAGCATTACCACCTGCGGGCGGAAAATATTTGCAAGATTGGTTATGCCGCAGGCAAGGTGTTGAATATATCCGTTTACAACCGAATTTGCCGCCGCGTCGCTTGCGGCAAACTCGAATGGCGTTTTGCCGCTTACCGTTTGCAGGTTATACTTGCTCCACATAAGGCTGTCCTTGTTCTCTTCCATAGCATTGCGCGTCTGGTCCATAAGCGCGCTTGCCGAGGCGTAACGCTCGTAACAGCCCTTTCTGCCGCAGGTGCACTGCAAGCCGTTTTCAACTATTACCATATGCCCTATTTCCGTGCCCGCCGACTTGCCGCCTTCGAACAGTTCGCCGTCTATAACTATGCCGCCGCCCACGCCCGTGCCGAGAGTAACCAAAATACTGTCATTATACTGTTTGCCGGCGCCGAATTTAGCTTCGCCCAGCGCCGCCGCGTTGGCGTCGTTAGTAGTTTTAACCTCGAAACCCGTAAGAGCGCGCACCTTTTCGGCAAGGGGGAAATTTTTTAAGTTGAGATTGCCGGCAAACACGACTACGCCGTTTTTACTGTCAATCAAACCGGGGCAACCTATACCCACTCCGCTGATTTGGCTATTTTCGAGCTTTGCGTCCCCGAGCATTGTTTTAATCAGCGTGCAAATGTTGTTGCACATTTCGTCGCCGCCCTTTTCGCAACCCGTTACTATACTTCCCTCGGCTTTAACAACTCCGTCGCCGTCGACGATTATTCCCTTTATTGTCATTCCGCCGATATCAACGCCGATAAAATTCTTCATTTTTAAGCCACCTTCTTACGCGTTTTTTTAATTTTCAGACTGATTATATCATAAAGTGCGCAAATGCACACTCTTTTGCAACGGATAAATTTAATTTTTTTGCGGCAATGCGGGAAAGAAGTTGCTTGTAAACGTTTTGCCGCTGAGGTAGGCAACTTCCCCGTCTAATTGAAAGGCGATGCTTTTCGACACGAGTATCTGCCGCGTTGCCCCGTACTTTTTATTCAATGCGAAGTCGCCGTACTTTTCGTCGCCGAGCACGGGACAGCCTATAAAAGCCAGATGGGCGCGTATCTGATGGGTTTTACCCGTGTGCAAAACGACCTTTACAAGGGCATAATCGCCGTACTGTTTTTCAACGGAATACTCGGTAACCATCTTCACCCTGTCCTGCGCGGAGGAGGCGTACACCCGCACTCTGCCCGCCTCCGAATTTTTATCCGCATAGGCTGTTAAAAGGGCGCGCGGCTCTTTGAACGCGTTTTTGGCAAAGCACAGGTAAGTCTTTTCAACCGCGCGTTCTTTAAAAGCCCTGACGAGCCTCTCCTTAACGCCTTCCGACTTGGCGACGACGATTATTCCGCAGGTGTTCCTGTCCAGCCTGTGCACCGGAAAAACGGCTTGACTTTCGCCAAGCTCGCAAAACAGCGCCTCGCTGGAAACGCCGCTGAATTTATCGGCGACAAGGATATTGTTATCACCGTAAATTACGGTATGCGAAGGCTTGTCCTCCTGAGCGGACGAAGTGAAATAGGTTACTTCGTCCCCCGCGGACACGGCGAGGTTCTTCCGCTGTTTTTCGCCGTTCACGCGGATATCTCCCCTTTTGAGCAACGCGTTGAAGTAAAAACTGCCCTGCGGATAGGTTGAATCGGTAAATTCTTTAAGCGTTGAATTTTCTTTTACGGTAAACTTTTTCATATGAGCGATAGAATAAAATAGATTACGTACGAAGCGACGAACGCAAACGCCAACTGCGCGAGATTGTACAGCGCGGTGCGCTTTAAGCCTATTTCCCTTACCGAAGCCGCAAACGCCGAAATGCACGCGGGGCAGGCAAGGAAGAACACGCACAGCGCGATTGACGGCGCAAAGCCGAGCGCAAGCCCTTCGGGAATTAACATAGCCACGGTGGCGGCTATATTTTCCTTGGCGGCAAAGCCCGTAAGCGCGGCGTACGCAAGGCGCCAATCTTTTACGCCCATAGGATAAAACAGATAGGAAACCGCGCGGGAGAACACTCCGAGTACGCTGTCTTCAGGGGCGCAGAACCCCTGCGTAAAACTGACGTGCGAGAGCAACCAACTGAGCGTGCAGAAAGCAAACACGTAGGTTGTTACCTTGATTATAAACGATTTAACCTGAAAAAACAACTTATTTGCCACCTGCTTTACGCGGGGAGGGTAAATAGGAGTAACTTCGGAAATAAGCCCCTCTCCCTTGCCCTTTAAAATCGCCGAAACTATTATTGCAAGCGCAACGCCCGAAAAGTACAATGCGCACACCACGGGGAAGGGGTTTTTGAAAAGCGGAGCCAAGAACGTGAGAAAGACGGGCATCTTTGCGCCGCACGGTATAAACGGCAAAACGGCGATAGTTTTGCGGCGCGCGCTTTCCTCCGCGTATCCGCGGGTGGTGGAAATTGCCGCGGCGGTACAGCCGAAGCCCGAAATGAGCGAAAAAGCCGCCCTGCCCGAAAGCCCCGCCTTTTCGAAAAGTCCGTCCGTAACGAAAGTAAGCGCCGAGGATATTCCGCTTTCGTCGAGGATAATAAGCACCAGATACAGCACGGTGATTTGCGGGATAAACGAAAGCACGCCTCCAACGCCGCCTATTATTCCCTCCGCCACAAACGAGGACAGCATAGGGTTGGATATAGCCGAAGCGCACGCGCCGCCCAATTTATCCACTAACAAGTTTTCGCACAGCCCCTTTAAGTACGCCCCCGGCATTGCGGGGTGAAAGGTTATAAAAAAGGTGAACACAAGCGAGGCAACAAAGAAGAAAAGCGCGAAAAACTTGTTGTAAAACAGCTGTTCCGCCCTGCTTATACTTTGATTGCCCCCGTAATATGCCTCGGATAACGCAATTTCCGCGCTCTTTGCGGGAAAGACGAACGCGCGCTCCTCCACCGCAGTTTTAAGCGTTTTAGCGGGGCAGTCGTACACGGGCGCGCCGAGTATTTGCGAAAGTTTTTCGGTATCCACCCTGCCGCCCCTTCGTTTTAACGCGTCGAGCTTGGTCAAGTAAATTACGGTATTTTTGTTCAGCGCAATAAGCCGCCTTGTAAGGTTTAACGAATTTTCAAGCGTGGTTGCGTCGACTACGTTTATGAGCAAATCGGCGTTCTTTGCCTCCGCAACGGCGCTGTCCTCCTCCATAGTATAGGAATTGAACGAATACATACCGGGCACGTCGCAGTAGGTTACGCCGCCGCGCTCCTTGCGCGCGGGCGTAGTGGTAACGCCGTGGAAATTGCCCGTCTTTAAATGACTGCGCGTCAACGCGTTGAAAAGCGTTGTTTTACCCGCGTTGGGGTTGCCCGCAAGCACGACTTTATAGCTTTCTTTGCTTGCCGAGGCGGCGCGCGCCCTGCTCTTTATCATACTTCCACCTCTATCCTTTCGGCAACCGAACGCCTTATTGCAAGGCGGTTATAGCCCACCGTTATAAGCACGCTGCCCTTAAACAGCGAAAACGCCACCGCGCTTATTTCCGCGCCCCTTACAACGCCGAGCGAGGTTAGCCTTTCGCCCGCCGCGCCGTCCACCGCAACGCTTTTTACCTTTGCGCGTTGCCCCTTTTTTAAATCGAAAACACTCACAGTATATAACTATGAGTGTTTTTACCGTTTAATGATTTAGTTTTAAGCTTGTTTACCTTATAATAGTCAAAGTTACGTTTTCGCCGTTTACGGAAAGGGTTTTGGTAAAGCCCTGAGCCGCGCCCTCTGCAACCTTGTTTGCAAGCACCGCCGAAGCGAACGCGCCCGCCTTTAAAATTTTGGCTACCCTACCCTCCGCGGTATAGTATATCTCTATGCGGTCGGTAACTTCGAAGCCCGCCTCCTTGCGCATATTCTGTATTTTGGAAACGAGTTCGCGCTCCGCCCCCTCGTCAATCAGCTCTTCTGTAAGCTGAGTGTCGAGCGCGACGGTAATTCCCTTGTCTGCGGCGGCGACGAAGCCCTTGGCGCTTTCGGTTAAAATCTGCAAGTCCTCTTCAAGTAATTCAACTTCGAGGTCGGGCAGTTTATAACTGCCGCCGCCCTTGACCGCGGAAACGACCTCTTCGGCGTTGCAAGTTGCCAAAAACTGCGAAATAGCGCCCAGCTTCTTGCCGTATTTGGGTCCAAGCGTTTTAAGCTGGGGCTTCAATTTGTAGCTTATATACTTGCCCGCGTCCTCGGCAACGGCAAGCTCCTTTACGTTGAGCTCGTCTAAAATTATAGCCGTTTCCTCGCCGGAAAGCGACAGCTTGCGCGAGGTAACTACAAACATCTTTGCAAGCGGCTGGCGGTTTTTAAGGTTGCCGGCGTTGCGCGCCGCCCTGCCGAGCACTACTATGTCGGTTACAACGTCCATAGCCCTTTCGAGTTCGCCGTCTATAAACTTTTCGTTACAGACGGGGAACGAGCAGAGGTGTACGGACTTGGGCTGGTCCTTATAGAATTGCGGCACGAGATTCAAATAAATCATCTCCGATATAAATGGCGTATAGGGCGCGGAGATTTTTGCAAGCGTTACAAGGCAGGTATAAAGCGTTGTGTACGCCGCCGCCTTGTCGTCCGTCATCTTACTGCCCCAATAGCGCTCCCTGCCCCTTCTTATATACCAATTGGACAACAGGTCGCAAAAGTCCTGCAAGGCGCGCGCGCTCTCGGTTATTTCGTACCGCGCGAGATGCTCGTCTACAAGCTTTACAAGGCTGTTGAGCTTGGATAACAGCCACTTATCCATAAGCGTAAGTTTGCACTTGTTAATATCGTACTTGGTAGGCGCGTACTTGTCGATATCCGCGTACAGAGTAAAGAATGCGTACGCGTTCCACAGCGTGCCTATATACTTGCGCTGTACTTCCGAAACCGCCTCCTCGTAGAAGCGGGAAGGCAGCCAGGGCGCCGAGCTTGTATAGAAATACCAGCGCACCGCGTCCGCGCCCTGCTTGTCGAGGATAGTCCAGGGGTCGACGACGTTGCCCTTGTGCTTGGACATCTTTATGCCGTTTTTATCGTTGACGTGCCCCAAAACTATGCAGTTTTTAAAGGGCGCCTTGCCGAACAGAATAGTATTTATTACAAGCAGAGTATAGAACCAGCCGCGCGTTTGGTCCACCGCTTCGGATATGAAGTCGGCGGGGAAAGTCTTTTCAAACGTTTCCTTGTTTTCAAACGGGTAGTGATACTGCGCGAAGGGCATAGAGCCGGAATCGAACCAGCAGTCGATAACTTCGGGCGTTCTCTTCATTTTGCCGCCGCACTTGGGGCACTTACAGACAAGACCGTCAAGATAGGGGCGATGAAGTTCAATATCCTTATCGGCGGGTAGCTCGCACTTCTCTTTAAGCTCGGCTTTACTGCCCATTACCTCTATTTCGCCGCAGTCGGGGCATACCCAAACGGGCAGGGGCGTACCCCAATACCTGTCGCGCGACAGTCCCCAATCAATGACGTTTTCCAAAAAGTTGCCCATTCTCCCCTCTTTGATTGTGTCGGGAAGCCAATTGACCGAGCGGTTGGAGGCGATAATTTCGTCCTTTACCTTGGTTACGGCGACAAACCAGCTTGAACGCGCGTAGTACAGCAGGGGAGTATCGCAACGCCAGCAATGGGGATAGTCGTGCTCGAACGGCAACGCCTTAAAGAGCGTGCCCTCCCTTTCCAGCCTTTCTAAAATGGTTTTATCGGCTTTCTTGGCGAATACGCCGTTTAAACTTTCAAATCTTTCGTCAAAACAACCCCTTTCGTTTACAAGCTGAACGACGGGCAAATTGTATCTTCTGCCCACCTTATAGTCGTCCTCGCCGAACGCGGGCGCAATGTGCACCACGCCCGTGCCGTCGCCCATAGTTACGTAGCCGTCGCACACCACAAAGTGCGCCTTTGCCCTTGCGTTGGCGGGGGATATGCGCGCTATTTCCGCGGTAGTTTCGGGGAACAGCGGCTGATATTCCAGCCCCTCCCATTCCTTGCCTTGCTTTTTATCTATTACCCTATACTCTTCGAAGAAGCGGGAAACGAGCGCTTCCGCCATTATATAGCGAGCGCCGTCCGCCTCTATTTCAACGTAGGGCTCTTCGGGGTTCATACAAAGGGCTACGTTGGAGGGAAGCGTCCACGGGGTGGTTGTCCACGCCAGTATATAGCGGTTTTCCGCACCCTTTACCTTGAAGCGGGCAACGGCGGAATTTTCTTTTACCGTCTTGTAGCCCTGCGCAACTTCGTGCGAGGAGAGCGCCGTTCCGCAACGCGGGCAGTAGGGAACGATTTTGTGCCCCTTGTACAACAGCCCTTTGCCGTGGAACTGCTTCAACGCCCACCACTCGCTCTCGATATACTTATCGTCGTAAGTTACGTAGGGGTTGTCCATATCCACCCAATAGCCGAGGCGGTCGCTCATCTTTTCCCACTCGCCCTTGTACTTCCATACGGACTGCTTGCACTGCTTTATAAACGGCTCTATGCCGTAACTTTCGATTTGCGGCTTGCCGTCTATGCCCAAAAGTTTTTCAACTTCCAGCTCTACGGGCAGACCGTGCGTATCCCAGCCCGCCTTTCTTAAAACGTGCTTGCCCTTCATTGTCTGATAGCGGGGGATAATGTCCTTCATAACCCTCGTTAAAACGTGCCCCACGTGCGGTTTGCCGTTTGCCGTGGGCGGTCCGTCGTAGAAAGAAAATTCTTCCGCCCCCGCGTTTTTTTCAATGCTCTCTTCGAACACGCCGTTCTCTTTCCAGAAAGCTATTATTTCCTTTTCCCTTTCAACGAAGTCGAGTGAAGTGTCTACCTTTTTATACATTGCCTTTACCTCTTAAAATAATAAAAAAACAGGGAGTACCGTCATTTCGGACACCCTGTAAAAAGTGCTTATAAACCACCAAAACAAACTGACATTTGCCGTAGCTTGTAACGGGCTACGAATCCGCGTCCGCTTAGTTGGTAAAGATACCGTTCTGCGGGCGGGCTGAAAGGTGATATCCGCAATAACCGCCTGCGCGCTCGCACCCTACCGCGCGCTCTCTGAAAAGCGGAAACTATTGCGGCGTTGTCCTTTTTTAACGCCTTTGAGTTTAATTTATTCAATTATACAAAACCGCGCCGAAAATGTAAAGCGATTTTTACATTCTTATTTAAGCGGGATAGCCGCCCGCGCGTTGATTGAAAGGGGCGCGAAGTTGCCCGCCAGATACTGGTTTAACCCCTCCGAGGCAATCATTGCCGCGTTGTCCGTGCAAAACCTCTTTTCGGGAAGTACAAGCGTTATGCCCGCCGAAAGACAGGCGGAAGCAAGCTGCTTTCTCAAATAGTCGTTGGCTATTACCCCGCCGCCCGCGGTTACCGTCTGCACGCCTTTTTCCAGCGCAAACTCCACCGTCTTTTTAACGAGCGGGCCTATTGCCGCGCACTCGAACGAAGCGGCAACGTCCTCCCTCTTCACCTTCTGCCCGCGCTGTTCGGCGGAGTGCATATAGTTAATCACCGCCGTCTTTAAGCCGCTGTACGAAAAGGTTTTGCCGTCGCCGTGCCTTATCAGCGCGGAGGGAAATTCTATCGTTCTCCGCCCGCCCTCGGCAAGCTTTTGCACGTTTGGACCGCCGGGATAGGGCAACCCCAAAACGCGGGCGACCTTATCGAACGCCTCGCCCGCCGCGTCGTCGCAGGTGGAAGCGAGCACCTCGGCTTCGAGCACGCTCTTTGTGTGCAACACAGCCGTATGCCCGCCGCTTGCCAACAAAGTTATAAACGGGGGCTTTAAATCGTTCTTGACGAGATAAGCCGCCGCCATATGACCGCGTATGTGGTTTACGGCAATCAGCGGTATGTTTTTTGCGTGGGCAAACGCCTTGGCAAAGGAAAGACCCACAAGCAGCGCGCCCAACAGCCCCGCGCCGTAGGTTACGGCGACCGCGTCGACTTCGTCGGGGGATATTCCCGCCTCTTTTAACGCCTGAGCCGCCGCTTCGTCCACCGCGTCGGTATGAGCGCGGCTGGCTATTTCGGGCACGACCCCGCCGTATAAAGCCTGTTGCGAAGCCGATGAAACAATTATATCCGAAAGTATTTTACGCCCCTTAATCACGGCGCAGGCGGTTTCGTCGCAACTCGATTCTATGCCGAGTATTACGGGTTCCGCCTTGATTTTGTAATTTTTTAAATCGTACATAGTGTTATTCGTCCGCGGGCGCGTTGAAGCCGTCGGGGTCGACGTTTATGACAGTGCGGGGGCGTGGCGCAGGCGCAACCGCAGGCTGCGGCGCGGGCTTTGCCGCCTTAGGGCGAGCCGCGTCGGAACGCATCTGCGCAAAAGCCGTATTCAACAGCTCGCGCATAGCGTCGATAAGTATCTGCGCATACTCCTCCATTTCGGCAACCTGCGAAGCGGTATAATAGCCCGCCTCCTTCATAACGGAGATAAGGTAAGCCGTCTGGTTGAGTTTTACCATTGCGCGTGAAGCAAGGTCTACCTTTATTTTCCGCTCCTCTATATCCGCGAGCGAAGCGATGTATGTACCCGCCTCTATGCCCGTTTGAAAGAGCATATCGGCAAACACCTTGCCCTGTCTGGGGAAGATTTTTGCCCCGTACAGTTTTATAAGTTTTTTACCCAACTCCGCGCTTACTTCCTTGTAGGAAGCCGTATGCTGATTTTCTTCCATAGCAACCCCTGTTTAGACGATATCCCTTTACGCAATTATACGGTCTTTTTGAGATAGTCGATTATAAAGCCCTGTATATCGCCGTCCATAACCGCCTGAATGTTGGAATTTTCGTATCCCGTGCGGTGGTCTTTGGCGAGGGTGTAAGGGCAGAAAACGTACGAACGTATCTGACTGCCCCACTCTATTTTCTTTATTTCACCCTTTATTTCCGCGTCCGCCGCTTCCCTTTCGGCAATCTGCCGCTCAATGAGTTTGGCGCGCAGATATTGGAACGCCATTTCCTTATTCTGCAACTGACTGCGCTCGTTCTGGCAGGTTACGACTATGCCCGTGGGGAAGTGCGTAATGCGTATGGCGGTTTCGGTTTTGTTTACCTTTTGTCCGCCCGCGCCCGAAGAGCGGTACACGTCTATTCTTATATCCTCGTCGCGTATTTCAACTTCGCCCGCGTCGTCCACTTCGGGCATAACTTCGAGCGAGGCAAAAGAGGTATGGCGGCGCTTGTTGCTGTCGAACGGGGAAATGCGCACAAGCCTGTGAACGCCCTTTTCCGCCTTTAAAAAGCCGTAAGCGTTTTCGCCCTCCACCCTGAAAGAAACAGACTTTATTCCCGCCTCGTCGCCGCTTTCCATATCCAGCTCGGTAACCTTAAATCCCGCCTTTTCGCAGTAGCGCAGATACATCCTGTAAAGCATCTGAGTCCAATCGCAGGCTTCCGTGCCGCCCGCGCCGGAATGGAGGTTCAAAATGGCGTTGTTCGCGTCATACTTGCCCTTCAACAGCGCGCGGATACGCATATCCTCAATGTCCTCTTCGGCGGCGGAAATCATCTGTTCGAGTTCGGGAATAAGGCTTTCGTCGTCCGCCTCCTCGATTAAATCGATAAACGCGAGGGCGTCGGCAATCGCCGTTTTGCCCCTCTCGTAGGAAGCCATTTTATTTTCGATAGAAGATATTTCGCGCCCGACCGTCTTGGATTTTTCCAAATCCTGCCACACTTCGGGCTTTTCCTGCTCGGCTTTGAAGTACTCCAACTTTTCGCCAAGATTGTCGATATCCAACGCGTACTTGGCTTCGGCAAGCGTTTCCGAAAGCGCTTTTAATCTCAGTCTGTAATCGTCTGCTTTAAACATTAAATTTCTCTCTCGCAAAAGTCTTACGCCGTCGCCGCTCAACCAAATTTAAGGGCGTTGCCCGAAACGGGGCGCAATCAGTAGCGCGCGGCGCAAAAGCGTAGTTTTGCTTGCTTATTTATTATTTTAATAAACTTTCAATCAGTTTTTAGGTCTGTGTATCTTAGTGCCTTCGGGTACGAAATTGCCCTTGTCGTCAACGGGCTTGGGGGCGGGCGCCGCCTGCTCCTTTGCGGGCTGAGGCTGGGGCTTGGGCACGGGCATAGGTCTGCCCTGCACCATATTGGCGGGCATACGCACGATTCTGCCCTTTAACAGACGGGTAATGGTAGTCGTCTGGATACGGTCTATCATTTCGTCGAACATTTCGTGTCCCTCTTCCTTATAGGCGATAACGGGGTCCTGCTGGGCGTAACCCCTCAAACCTATACCCTTTCTAAGCTGGTCCATAGCGTCGATATGGTCTATCCAATACCTGTCTACCGCGCGCAGAAGCTCGTCGCGCTCGATTTGATGGAAATCGACCTGACCGTTGGTATCCCTTGCTATATTTTCGATTTTAACCTCGTAAGACTTGGTAACTTCCTTACAAATCTTGTGAATAGCCGCCTCGTAGTCCCAACGGTTGAGCATTTCGCGCGTTATTTCAAACTCGCACTCGTCGGGGTATACCTTTTGGCGAAGCGTTTCGTTAAGCGCAACCTCGTCCCACTGTTCGGGCATAGCGTCGGTATTTACGCACTCCCTTACCACCTTTTCAACGTAGTCGGGAATATATTTTAAAATCTGTTCGTGAACGTTGCCGCCGCGGAGAACGTTTAACCTTTCGGCATAAATGAGTTTACGCTGTTCGTTCATAACCTCGTCGTACTGCAAGGTGTGCTTACGCATACCGAAGTTGCGCCCCTCGATTGCGCGCTGCGCGTTTGCAATCGAGCGGGAGAGCATTTTAGATTGCAGGCACTCGTCCTCGTCCATAAGCGTGGTGTAAATGCCCTTTAACCTCTCGCCGCCAAACCTCTTGGCGAGGTCGTCTTCGAGAGAAATAAAGAATACCGAAGCGCCCACGTCGCCCTGTCTGCCCGCACGTCCGCGGAGCTGGTTGTCGATACGGCGCGATTCGTGCCTTTCGGTGCCGAGTATGCAAAGCCCGCCCGCTTCTATAACCTTTTCCTTTTCCGCGTCCGTTTCCGCCTTGAATTTAGCGTACAGCTCGGCGTATCTGTCGCGCGCGGTCTGCTCTTCGGGGGTGAATTGCCTGTCGGCGTAGGAAATGGCTACCTCTATCATATCGTGGTCGTAGCCCTCTTCCCTCATACGCTTTTTTGCAAGGTATTCGGGGTTGCCGCCAAGCAGAATATCGGTGCCGCGCCCCGCCATATTGGTTGCGATTGTAACCGCGCCGTAACGCCCCGCCTGAGCTACTATTTCCGCCTCGCGCTCGTGATTCTTTGCATTGAGTATATAGTGCTTAATGCCGTTGCGCATCAAAAGACGGGAAATTTCTTCCGACTTGTCTACCGTAACCGTACCTATAAGCACGGGTTGACCCTTTTCGTGGCGGGCGGAAACTTCCTGCACAATCGCCTTTTTCTTGCTTTCCACCGTAGAGAAAATCGCGTCCGGCTCGTCCACTCTCTGAATAGGCTTGTTTGTGGGGATAACTACCACGTCGAGCGAGTAAATGGTGCGGAATTCCGCTTCCTCCGTCTTTGCCGTACCCGTCATTCCCGAAAGCTTTTTGTAAAGCCTGAAATAGTTCTGGAAAGTTACGGTTGCGTGCGTCTTGTTTTCTTCGCGCACCTTTACGTGTTCCTTGGCTTCGATAGCCTGGTGAAGTCCGTCGGAATAGCGCCTGCCCACCATTAAACGACCCGTAAACTCGTCGACTATCATAATCTCGCCGTCCTGCGTAACTATATAGCTCTCGTCGCGGGCAAAAAGCTCGTGCGCCTTTAACGCCTGCTGAATGTGGTGGTTGAGTTCGGCGTTTTCGATATCGCCGAGATTTTTAATGTTGAAAAACCTTTCCGCCTTTGCCGCGCCGAGCTCGGTAATGATTACCGACTTGTCCTGACGGTCGATAACGTAGTCCCAGGTTTCCATATCCTTGCGGATAGCTTCGAGCTTGCGGTTTACCTCTTCCTCTTCCTCGGTGAGCTGCTGGTTTTTCTTTTTCTTTAAGGGAGCTTTGTTTTCCGCCTCCTTCTTGTCGTCGTCGAAGCCGCCGTGAAGGGTGCGGACGAATCTGTCCACCTGCTCGTAAAGCTTACTGCTTTCGCCGCCCCTGCCGGAAATAATGAGGGGCGTTCTCGCTTCGTCGATTAAAATGGAGTCGACCTCGTCGATAATGCAATAGTTGAGTTCGCGCTGTAACATTGCTGGGATAGACGTCTTTAAGTTGTCGCGCAGGTAATCGAAGCCCAACTCGTTGTTGGTTGCGTATAAAATGTCGCTTTCGTACGCCTTCTTCTTTTCGTCGTCGTCCATACCGGGAACGACAACGCCGACGGTAAGCCCCATAAACTTGTGCACCTTACCCATCCACTCGGCGTCGCGCTTGGCGAGATAGTCGTTGACCGTAACGATATGCACGCCCTTGCCTGTGAGCGCGTTTAAATAGGCGGGAAGCGTGGAAACGAGCGTTTTGCCTTCGCCCGTTCTCATCTCGGCTATACGCCCCTGATGAAGGCATATGCCGCCTATGATTTGCACGTGGAAGTGCTTCATTTTAAGTACGCGCCAGCTTGCTTCCCTGAGCGCGGCAAACGCGTCGAAAAGCAAATCGTCCAACGTTTCGCCGTTTGCCAACCTTTCCTTGAATACAGCCGTCTGGCTTTTAAGCTCTTCGTCCGTCATTACGGCGTATTTGGGTTCCAAATCCTCTACTTTTTTGGCAAGCTTGTCCAGCTTTTTTACCGCCTTGCGGCTGTCGGAATTGGATAAAAAATTAAGCAGTCCCATTATTAAAAACTCCCGTGTACCCCTTATAGGGGTAATATGATTATAGTCCGATTAAAAGTATACTATATTTTTGCCATCAAGTAAAAGCTTTTTTCCGCAAAAAATGCAATATTTTGCTTTTTATGGAAATAACCCCGCAATTTGTTGCGGGGTTATCTTATTTTTTTAAATTCAATCGGCGTTTATATCGGTAAACGCAAACTTCTCCACGTCAAACAGCCCCGTATCCAAAAGCTTTAAGCGCGGCACTACGGCAAGCGACATAAACGCAAGCGACAAAAAGGCGTCCACCTCCGGCTTAACGCCCATAACGTACGCGCGGGCGTAAATCTTTTCGCTTGCCGCCACAAGCTCGGCAGGCTCCGCCGACGACATAATGCCGCCAATATCGAGTGGAACGCTAAGCATTTCGTCCTGCTTTCTGTCATATACTGCCATACCACCGCCTATTTGAGCAAGCTCGCGCGCGACCTTTGCCATACTGCGGTTGTCGTCGCCGACGATTAACATATTGTGCGAGTCGTGCGCGACGGTAAGCCCCACCGCGCCGCCGTGGAAGCCGTAGCCCTTTAAAAGACCCAGCCCTATGTTGCCCGTAAGCTTGTGCCTTTCTACAACGGCAAGCTTTAAAATTTGCATATCTGCGATATTTACGTCGCCGTTGAGCGATGGCAGTTCTACGATTTCGCACCCCGTAACTATGCTTCCGCCCGTAAGCGTTATAGCCTTGGCGCGGGTGCCTTTAAGCGCAATTTTAAATTCGTCCGCCGTTACCGTGCCGATATGCACGGTATCCTTTACGCAGTCAGGAATATATTTTTCCGCCGCGTCGAACAGCGGTTTTCCCCTTTCCGCAACGAGCTTTCCGTTTTTAAATACGTGAGTAACGCAAAAATCTTCCAAATCGTCCACAACCGCCAAATCGGCAAAGTAGAAGGGCGCAACCGCTCCCCGCCACTTCAAACCGTAGCACTCTGCGGCGTTTAAAGTTGCCATAGTAACCGCCCTTAAAGGGTCTACCCCCGCCGCAACCGCAGTGCGCAGAGCGTCGTCTATATGTCCGTATTCGCATATATCCGAGGCGTGTCTGTCGTCGGTGCAAATGAGAAACCTGCGGTAATTTTTTGCGTTTACAACCTTGGCGTCGGCTTGTATGTTGCGCGCCGTAGAGCCGTGCCTGAGCGCGACGTACATACCCTTGGACAGCTTTTCTTCTATTTCCTTTTTGCCCTCGCACTCGTGGTCGGTGATTATGCCGCCGCATAGATACGCGTTTAGCGCCTTGCCGTGCAAAGCGGGGGCGTGCCCGTCGCACGCCTTTCCCTGCGCGTGCGCCGCTTCCAGCTTTTTTACCGCCTCGCCGTCCCCCTTTATTACGGCGGGATAATTCATAAACTCTCCCAGCCCGTAAAACGCGTTTTCGGCGATTAGCCTTTGAATATCCCCGCCCGAAAGGGTTGCGCCGCTCGTTTCAAACGGCGTTGCGGGCACGCAGGAGGGAAGCATCAGCTTTACTTCGAGCGGCGTTCTTTCCGCCGCCGCGGCAACGTACTTTGCGCCCTCCTCCCCGCACACGTTGGTTATTTCGTGCGGGTCGGCTATGACGGTTACCGTGCCGCGCGGAACGACGATTGATGCAAAGCCCTCGGGGGAAAGTTTACTGCTCTCTATATGCACGTGAGCGTCGATAAACCCCGGCAAAACTATTTTGCCGTTTAAATCGTACTCGACCTTACCCCTGTACTTGCCGACGCCTACGATGCGGTCGCCGCAAATAGCTATGTCGCCCTTTCTCAGCTTGCCGCAAAACACGTCGGCATAGCGCGCGTTTTTAAGCACTGTATCGCATTGCCTGCGGGATATTGCCGCGTCAATATACTCTTTTATCATAATTTCATCTGTTGGTGTCCGTCCTCGAAATCGGAGCGGTATTTAAGCGGCACCGCCGCGGTAACCTCGCCCGCCGCGGGAAGGTACTTGCCCCTCGAAGGTCTGGGTTCGATTGAAATATCTTCCGTATCCATCTCGGTAACCGAATTGTCGGCGCGCACAACCGCCAGCTTATAGGGCACGGTTACGTAGTCGGCAAACAGCACTTTCGACTTGCCGTCCACAATCATCATACCCTTTCTGCCCCTGCCCATAGGCTGGAACAGCGAGGCTATTACGCGCTTTGCCGCGCCCGCGTCGGTGATTATAATTATTTCCCCCTCGCCGTAGAACTGCGTTGCAAACACAACTTCGTCGCCGTCGTTTAACAGTATGCCGCGCACGCCGCCCGTAACCCTGCCCTGAACGGGCACGTCGTCCTTGTCGGCGTTTAAACATATGCCCTCGCGCGTTACGAAACACATCGTGCAGTCGTTGTCCTCTATATAATTTTCAACGGCGAGCACCTCGTCGCCGGGCTTTAACTTGATTGCGGGGAACACCTGTCGGGAAACGGAATACTCATCCCAGGAAGTGCGCTTTACCGTGCCCTGACGGGTGAAGAAAAGTAAGTCGCCCTTTGGCGGCTCGTTGCCGCTCGCATAAATTTTTACAGGCTTTTCGCCGCGCAGAGCCGCGTCGTAATAGTCCTTGATTTTTATGCCGCCCGCGCCCATACCCGCGGCGTCGAACAAATTCAAGTCCAATCTTATGCAGTTGCCGTAGTTTGTAAACACGATAGCCGCGCCGTCCGACTTGCAAACTACCGTCTGCTTATACAGCGCGTCCGCGCGGTAAACGGAGGCAAGCGGTTTTTTGTGCTTTTGGTCAAACTCGATTTTGTCGATAAATTTGAGGTTGTCGCCCGCCGTTAAAGTGAGCACCCAATCTGTTGAAGCGCGCTTAATGTCCTGACGGAACACCTTGATTTCCTCCGCCGAAGATACGATTTCCGTCTTGCGGGGGCAGGGATATTTTTCCTTGATTTCGCGCATTTCGCTCTTGACGATATTCATCTGCTCGTCGCGGCTGGCAAGTATCGCCTTTAACCGCTCTATGCGCACCCTCAGCTCCGCCAACTCCCTTTCGAGTTTTACGATTTCCAGCTTGGCAAGGCGGGCAAGGCGCAAATCGAGTATAGCCTGCGCCTGTCTTTCGGAAAGCGTAAAAGTTTCCATTAGCCGCGTCCTTGCAACGGGCGTGCTCTCCGACGACTTGATTATGCGTATAACCTCGTCTATGTTGTGCACGCCTATAATAAGACCTTCGAGGATATGGCAACGCGCCTCCGCCTCTTTCAGCTCGTACTTGGTGCGGCGGATAACCACCTGCCGCTGGTAGGCTACGTAGTACTTGATTATGTCAATCAGCCCCAGCTGTTGCGGCTTGCCTCCGGCGATTGCAACCATATTTATACCGAACGTACACTCCAAGTCGGTATACTTGAACAAGAAGTTGAGTATGGAGTCTACGTCGGCTTCCTTTTTGCAGTAAATCACCGCGCGCATACCCGTGCGGTCGGATTCGTCCACAATATCGCTTATGCCGGCAAGCGCCTCCTTCTTGTCCTCCTTTAAGAGCATAATCTTTCTTAAAAGGTCGGCTTTGTTAGTCTGGTAGGGGAGCTCGGTAAAGATAATTTCCTTTTTGCCGCCGTCGCCGTTTTCCACGGAATAGCGGGCGCGCAGTGTTATTCTTCCCCTGCCCGTTTCATACGCCTGCTTCAACTCGTTTTCAATGATAAACCCGCCCGTGGAAAAATCGGGTCCGGGGATGATTTTCATTAAAGAAGCAAGGGATATATGAGGATTGTCAATATACGCGCACACGCCGTCGATAACTTCCGAAAGGTTGTGCGTGGGTATGTTTGTGGCAAGCCCCACGGCTATGCCGTTTGCGCCGTTGACCAATAAATTGGGATATCTGCCGGGGAGTATGTCCGGCTCTAAAAGGCTGTCGTCGAAGTTAAAGGAAAAGGGTACCGTTTCCTTATCTATGTCCCTTAATAGCTCCAAGGCGAGCGGTTCGAGCCTCGCCTCGGTATACCTCATAGCCGCGGCGGGGTCGCCGTCTACCGAGCCGAAGTTGCCGTGCCCGTTTACGAGCGTAAGGCGCATATTGAAGTCCTGCGCCATTCTTACCATTGCGTCGTAAACCGAGCTGTCGCCGTGCGGGTGGTATTTACCCATACAGTCGCCGACTATTCTCGCCGACTTCTTGTGCGGCTTATCGGGCGTTAAACCCATTTCCGCCATAGTGTAGAGTATGCGCCGCTGAACGGGCTTTAAGCCGTCCTCCACCCTCGGAAGCGCCCTGTCGAGTATTACAAACTCCGCATACGGCAACATCGATTGGGGCATAACCTCCTCAATCGGCGTTGTAAACACCTTGCCCTGGGGAATAAACGTTTGAAAATTGTCCTCTTTTTTCTTAGCCATTTAATCAGTCCCCTTCCACCGCCGTGTTCTGTTTTACTACGCTTACCTTTTCGATAAAGCCGTCTACCTTGTTAAAGTCGGCGTTTTCCGCAAGGAACTGTTTTCTGCCCTCCACCTTGTCGCCCATAAGCATATCGATTGTCTGCGCCGCCTGCGTAATGTCTTCCAGCGTTACCTGTATAAGATTGCGCGTGGCGGGGTTCATAGTCGTTTCCCAAAGTTGTTCGGCGGACATTTCGCCCAGCCCCTTATAACGTTGCAGGGAATAGCCTTTGCCTACCTTTTTTATCTTTTCGTCAAGCTCCTTGTCGTCGTAGGCGTATTCCACAATATCGCGCTTGTACACCTTGTACAGCGGCGGCATACCTATATACACGTAGCCCGCCGCAACCAAATCGCGCATATACTTAAAGAAAAATGTTAGGAGGATACAGCGGATATGCAGACCGTCCTGGTCGGCGTCGGAGAGTATTATAACCTTTTTATACCGCGTTTTTTCCACCTCGAAAGAGCGGTTGAAACCCGCGCCTATCGCTGATACAAGCGTCTTGATTTCTTCGTTTTGCAGCGCCTGCAACGCCGTTTTTTTCTGCACGTTCAAGGGCTTGCCGCGCAGGGGCAAAATAGACTGAAACTGCCTTACCCTCGCCTGCTTTGCCGTGCCGCCCGCAGAGTCGCCCTCGACTATGAACAGCTCGTTTAAATCGGCGTTTTTGCCCGAACAGGGGGCGAGCTTGCCAATAAGATTTAGCCCGTCGTTTTCCGAAGCCGCCTTTGCAACGTCGCGCTCGGCGCGGTGCTTTATTCTGTCGTCGGCGGCAAACTTAGCCTTTTTTGCGATTTCGTCAAACGCCGCCCTGTTGCCGCGGACGGACATCAATGAGGTAAGCCCCTCTATCACTGCTTTTTCTACGGGAGCCTTGGCTTCGGGGTTGCCGAGTTTCGTCTTGGTCTGCCCCTCGAACTCCACGTTGTTCATCTGAACGGTCAAAACGGCGGTAAGCCCTTCCTTTACGTCGTCAACGACGAAAGGCGCGTCCTTAGCCTTTAAAACGCCGCTTCCGCGAGCGTACTCGTTTACCGCTTTCAACAGACCGTTGCGGAAACCCTGTTCGTGATAGCCGCCCTCTACGGTTGAAATATTGTTTACGAACGAATAGAGATTTTCGTCGTCGTTTTTGGTGTGCGCCAAGGCGAATTCTATTTTTATTTTGCCAGCGGGCGCGCCCTTAACCTGAATATCTTTAACCGCCGAATAGTACAGCGGCTGGGAATACAGTGCGCCCTTGCCATCGTTGAGATATGTTACGAAGTCTACGAGTCCGCCGTCGTACTTGTAAACGAGCGGCTCGCGCTTGGGGAGGGGAATTTTAACCATCGTTTCTTCCCCGTCGTCGTTAGACGAACTTTCAAGGCGGAACTGCTCGCGCTCGTCGCGGAAATTTATGCATACGCCCTTGTTTAAAAAGGCGAGCTCTTTCAACCTTTTAGCAACGGTGTCGTAACTCCATTCCACCGTTTCAAACACTTCGTTATCGGGCATAAACCGCACCAGCGTGCCCTTTTTCTGCGTGCGCTTGCCCGTGTCAATCAGCTTGCTTTCGGGCACGCCGCACAACCATTTTTTATGAGCCTTATCGTACGTGGAAGTAAAGCGCATAGTAAACACGTTTTTGCGGTACACCTCTACACTAAGCCACTTGGAAAGCGCGTTTGTAACCGATGCGCCAACGCCGTGTAACCCGCCGGAAAAGGCGTAGTTGCCGCTGTCGAACTTGCCGCCCGCGTGCAGTTTGGTGAATATAAGCTCCACGCCCGACATACGCGTTTTTGTGTTTATATCCGTGGGCATACCCCTGCCGTTATCCTCAACCGATGCCGAGCCGTCCGCGTGGAGCACTACCGTTATTTCGTTTGCATAGCCGTTTGCCGCCTCGTCTATGGCGTTGTCTACAATCTCCCAAAGAATATGGTGCAAACCCTTTACGCCCGTAGAGCCGATATACATACCGGGGCGCACGCGCACCGCTTCCAGCCCCTCTAAAACTTTTAAATCGTCTGCGTTGTAACTCTTCTTCTCCATACGTAATTTCCCGCAAGTAGGTTTAAGCGGTAAACAATTACCACCATATCGTATTATACCATATCTTGTATAAAAAATCAAGCGCGACAACTATATTTATTGAGCCGACCAATATGAGGCGCACGAAAAAAGCGACGGACTTAACGCCGCCGCTTTTATAAACCGCAATTTAATTATTCTATACTGCCCGCCTCGGTAGGCTGTACCAAAGGCAAATCTTCGAGCTTGATTTTCTGGTAATAACATAGCAGCCCCAAAACGCTTGCCGCCGTCATAACCGTAGCCACTTCGCTGTTTTGCCATATACGCATCGTGTTGGAAGTATCCACGCGGATATAGCCGTAGTGTACGCCGTACGCCTCTATTTTACAGTACAGCACCGACTTTATTTTCTGCTTTTCGTACTCCCGCATTATCGCGCCGTAGGAATCTTCGTTTAAACTGAAAACGTTGTTCAGGCTGACGTATCCCGCAGAATTTATTAAGGAATCGAGCATTTCGATGGGAATGTGTGAAAATTGCTTCTGTTCCGAAAGCGTAAAAATGATGCTGTGATTGATATTTTTAGCCGTTTCGATACATATATGGTCGAACATATAATACGAAACGAAGCCCTTGAACACGGAATTGATTGCCATTGCAATATCTTCGCCGCAAGCGGTGAGATTGCCGAACAGCGTATAACAAAGTTGCATCTGCGTCTGCTGTTTGTCGCGCTCCTTTTTAAGCGAGATATTGGCGTGTTTTTCGGGGAGATAGATTATAAAACAGTTTCTGCCCTTAGTCTTTGCGCGGTACAGAGCTTTGTCGGCAACCGACATTAAATCTTTCAACGTAGACGCATCGATAGGGTAGCGGGCTATACCCATAGATACGGTTATTGCGATGTTGGGAATACCCTCGAAAACTATGCCGCCTATGCGCATATTTATGTCGTGCCCGATATTCCATACGTCTTTATAATCGTCTACGCCCTCGAACACCATAATAAATTCGTCGCCGCCGTACCTTGCAACCACGCCCTTGTTATCCGCCATTTTAACGAAATAGCGCGCCATTTGGGCAATGACCTTATCGCGACCTGATGCCCGTACGTATCGTTTATGTTTTTAAAATTGTCTATATCCACAATGAAAAAGCTGAACGGCTTACCCTCTTTTATCAGCCAGGCAAGATATTGCACCAAAGCTTCCCTGTTGAGTATAGACGTGAGGTAATCGGGAGAATGGCTTAAATCGCGGTTTTTGAAATATTCGAAATGATTTAAAGTGTACTTTTTACACATAGTCGCATTTGCCCCCGACGCCGACCCGCAATATATTTTATTGTTTGCCGACACCTTGTATATTAAATCATTTATTAAAAATTTCGTCAATATGTTACATAAAATGTAATAAAAATTCAACGGGTTAAGTTTTTTTAACCGCATTAAATCAAGACAAATTATAAAAGCTTACCCCTCTTCCGCCAAATTCCGCGGAAGAGGGGTAGTTACATTATTATATATAAAGTCGTTATTTGTTCTTCTTTTTGCCCTTGCTCTTTTCTTCAACCTTGGTGTAAACGGCGTCTATGTCGCCCTTATCCTTGGGTTTGATTATAAGCAGTACTATAAGAGCAATCAGGCATACGCCCGCAACCGACAGCAGAATTATCGAAGTGAGGTTGTTTTTAAGCCACTCGCTTTCGCCTTTAAGGGGCGTAGTCTGCACCGAGGAAGCTATCGTCGCGTAGTTTTTGGTGGAGTTGAGCGAGCCGTTATCCTTTAACGTAAGCTCCACAACGTAGAAGTCCTCTACCGACTGCGGAGTGAACGAAATGCTCGTGGGGTTCCAATTGAGCGCCTTGAACTTTTCGTAATTTTCGTCCGTTTCAAGCAAATCAGCCGCCGCCTTTACGGTTGTAAAATACTTTCTGGTGTTTACTCCGTCCTTGTAAGTGTTATTGAAAAGCTTGTCTATATTGGCTATAAACGTGTTATAGTCTATATTTTCGCCCGTTTCCCTCTTTATTGCGTTTCTGTCGAACACGTAAAGCTTGTAGTCGGCTTTGTAAGTGCCGTTTACGCCCGTAATTTTAAACGTTACGCCGTTATAGTTTGTTCCCACGTAGGCAAGCGAAAGGTTTTCGGGGTCCTCCGCGGTGGCTTCCTTATAGGAAACGTCAAACTCGAAGAAAGGCAACAGGTCGGCAAAATCTTCGTCCCACACGTCGGAAGTCTTTATTTCCTTCCACTCTATTTCGCCGTTTTCCTTAGCCGCGGCGGGATAGCGCATAGGGTTGCCGAGCGTATCCGTTATAAAAATGGTAAATCTGTAAGTTACGTCGGCTTCCGAAAGCTCTATTGCCAAGCCGTTTGCATCGAGAGAGGTTGCCGAGCCGGTAGTTTTAGCTCTGTAATACAGCGAGTACTTGTAGTCGCGCCCGTTGGAATACTCGTCAAGGAAGTCGTACTCTATTGCGGGGAGGTAGAATTTGTTGCCGCCCGCGTAAAGTTTTTTATCCTCGGTTGCGGCGATTGCTTCGTCAATCTTTTTCTGATAGTCCGTCTGGAACACTTTAACCGTATTCTTGTATTCGGCGAGCACGTCGCTCGCTACCAAATCGGTGGGGCGTGCGTAAGTCGCGCCGTCCTTAGTATCGATTAGTTTAAGGAAGTACGACTGTTTGGTCGTATCGTTTTTAAGCCCGTCGCCGTAGATATCCACAAGCGCGTCGGGCGCGCTCTCCCTTGCGTACCAATCTACAAACACCTTTTCCTTGTTGGCGGAAGAGCCGGAAACGTCGGCAAGCTCGTAATAGATTTTAACAAGCCCGTAAACGTTTTGGTCGAGCATATCGCGGGGGATAAACGTATTTTTCGGGTCCCTCGTAACCCTGATGTCGGACGTGGAGGAAACCTGAATGAAAGGGCTCTTCACCTCTTCGGTTTCTTCTTCACCCTCTTCGGCGGTCTTTGTTTCGTAGTCCGTTTTATCGTAGTCGAAATCTTCGGAAGCGTACTGCTCGCCCGTGAGCACGTAAAAGTATGCCGTTGAACGGGGCGACGAGGCAAGCACGTCTATAACCTTATATTTTAAGCTGATTTTTTTGTTGTATTCCAGATAGGAGGGCGTCTGCGTGAAGCAAATCACGGGGGCGGCGGTATCCTTTACCTTGTATGTGCCGCTCTGCGAATGCATTTCAAACGACTGTCCGCTGATATCGTACAGCACCATTTCGGCGGTCTTTTCGGCGGCGTTCTCTTCGAACTGCGCGCTGAACGTAAGCGGGGTTACCGCGTTGTCGCCGGAAGAAACGTAGGTTGCGCAGCTCTCGTACATATTGTAGAACCAAGCCTGAACGTCAACGTCGTTTACTTTAAGCTTGTAGTTGCCCTCTTTGTAAGAGCCCAAGCTGATTTCAACGCGCTTGCCCTTTTTGAAGGTGCCCAAAACTTCGTACTTTTTAATCTCCCCCTCCGCGTTTTCGTCAAGCGACTGCGCCGCTATGAGGCGGAAGTTTTCCTTGTTGTCGACGGGCTCGAAAATTAAATAATTCTCGCTCTTGCCGTCCTTAGTCAGCACGTACTGCTGCGACTGGAATTTGATTATATATCTCTTGAAGTTGAGGTTGGTAAACGAAAGCTTTATGGAAAAAGCGTTGTCATTGACTTCGCCCGTCAAATTGCCGTCGTCGTCCTTTACCCCCGTCTTCCAAGCGTAAGCCAAATTCTGACGGTAGGAAACCGTTTGGTCGCCCGTAATTCTAAACATCGTATAGCGGGTGTTTACCGCTTCGTCCTTGTCGGAGGGAATTTCCTCGGTATGCGTAATTTCCGCGCCCCTTATCGAGGTGTAGAAAACCGAATTGCCGTCCAACTCGACGTACCTGTCGGCGGCGTAAACCGTAAACCAACCGCGGTTTAAGGCTACGACAGCCGTAGAAAGAGCGACGAGCAATGCGAGCAACAGCGCCGCAACGGTTATTTTAAATCTCCTGTACTTTTCCATATAATATAAGTCCCGAAATGAGTTTTTTTGCTATAACAAATAAATTTTACACTAATTAAAAGGCGTTTGTCAATAACTTTAACCGCCGACAGCCGTTAAATATGCGCTTTACCGCGGCAAATTGAGGAAATTTTTTCCTTTTTAAACCTCCACACGGAAGTTTTTCCATACTCCCTCGTCCTTGGGCGGCTCTATTTCGAAGCGCATTTTTTCGCCCGTGGTGGGGTGCGTGAACCGCAACGAATAAGCCCAAAGCGCAAGTTTGCCCTTTACAGCCTTCTCACCGCCGTAACGCATATCGCCGTAAAGCGGGCAGTTAATAGAGGCGAACTGAACGCGAATCTGATGCGTTCTGCCCGTATGTAATTTTATGTCGGCAAGGCAAAGACCGCCCTTTGTTTCCTTTACCTCGTATTCCAGAGAGGCGAACTTCGCGCCCTCCTCCGTCTGCGTGCAGACGTAAACGGTGTTGTTTACCGTGCTCTTTCTCAGGTAATTTTCCAAAGTAGCCTGCCTGCGCGCGGGCACGCCGCAAAGCACGGCAAAGTATTTTTTTTCGAATCCGCCGTTTTTCATCTGCTCGCAAAGGCGCGCCGCCCCCTTGGACGTTTTGGCAAATACCATAACTCCGCCCGTGGGTCTGTCCAGCCTGTGCACAAGCCCCAGAAACACATTGCCCGGCTTATCGTACGTAACCTTTAAATATCTTTTAACGCAGTCGAAAAGATTGTCGTCGCCGCTCTCGTCGGGACAACAGGCAACGTTCTGCGGTTTTAACACGACTATTACGTGATTGTCCTCGTGCAAAATTATAAGTTCTTTTTCGTCCATAAAATTCCTTTTTAGTTACGCGTTGCCGCCCTCGAAAAGTCCGCTTGCGCCGCAGGGAAGCACTATGCCCTCGTCCGTGGGCAGGCACACCTCGTACGCGGAAACCTTTCCGCTTCTGCCGCCCAGCGCCAGCGTTAAAATATTGTTCAGTACCGCGGGCTGTAACCCCGTCGTGTAGCTGTTAATCAAAACGAAGAGAGGATTGTCCGCAAGCACTTGCGTGCAGGACGCGACAAAGTCGTACAAGCTGTCCTCAATCTTCCACATTTCGCCGTTGGGTCCCCTGCCGTAGCTCGGCGGGTCCATTATTATGGCGTCGTACTTGTTCCCGCGCCTTATTTCCCGCTTTACGAATTTTGCGCAATCGTCGATTATGTAGCGTATTCCGCTGTTCACGCCCGACAGCCGCGCGTTTTCGCCCGCTCGCTCCACCATTCCCTTAGCCGCGTCCACGTGCACTACCTCCGCGCCCGACTTTGCGCAGGCGACCGTAGCTCCGCCAGTGTAGGCGAACAGATTTAAAACCTTTATCTTTTCTCCCCTCGCGGCTTTCGCGCCGTCGAGCAACGCGCGCATCTTATCCCAATTGACCGCCTGCTCGGGGAAAAGCCCCGTATGCTTGAAGCCCATAGGCTTGATTGAAAAAGTCAAATCTTTATAGCCGACCGTCCACTGCGGAGGAAAAGGTTTGCGCACCTGCCAACCGCCGCCGCCCTTTTCGCTTCGGTGATAGACGGCGTTGATATCCGGACGAGCGTATAAATCTTCCCGCGAGTGCCATATGACCTGCGGGTCGGGGCGCAACAGAGTTACGCCGCCCCACTTTTCAAGCTTCATTCCGTCGCCCGTGGCTATTATGCGGTAATCGTTCCAGCAATCGGCAATCTTCATAATAAAGATTATAGGATAATCGACGGCAAAAGTAAAGCAAAAAACCGGATAAGTAAAGGCGCGGGCGGCAAAATTTGCCGCCCGCGCCCCACCGCGCGCCGTTAAAAGCTAACCGCGGGTAAACGAAGCGAGATAATTGTACAGAGTATTGTAGTAGCTGTCCAGATACTTCTGCGCTACGGTGTCCGCGCCGTACAGCGCCAACCGCTCGTTCGGGTCCTCGATAGTCATATAGTAATCCCTGACCGCCGTGTACCTTTCCAGATAGGAAAGCTCATAGTCGACAAGGTAGCCAGAATTGTCGTTGCCGTCGTCGCCCGTATCGCCGTCGCCCGTCGGCTCCTTCAACGACATATTGAAAATTAGCTGTTCGCGCAGAATTTCTATTTTGTACTCGCACTCCGCCGTCAGTTCGGCGGCAACCTGTTCGTACACTGCGGAGCTTTGCATACAGTTGGAGTAGCACAGCCGTCTGTACTCCGCCAGCTCGGCGGCAAGCTTGTGTTCCAGCTCGTTTTTCTTCTGTTGAGCCGTGCGCAGAAGTTTAAGCTGAATGGTCTGCAACGCCTTTATTTCGTCTTCGCTCAAAGTTATTATATCGAAAGTCATTTGCGTTCCTCCCACTCGGCGACGAGCTTGCTAACCTTACCCGTGCCGTTGATTTCGAAGGTAAAACTTTCCGCCGTTTCGTCTATTCTGTGCGTGCCGTAGCTCTCCACGCGGCGCACCCTGCCGCCGCAGTTGATTGTAAGGGCGGAGCCGCCCTCGCCCTCGAAAGTTATCCGCCGCAACGCCGCGCCCTTGCCCGCCGCAAAACGGAAGGGCGCCGAAACCCATTTGCGGTTTACGTCCGCCACGCCCTTTTCGAGTTGACAAAGGGTGGTGTCCCTGAAACAGTACAGCCCTTCGTCGGTGTAAAAGAACAGACTGCAACCGTCGGCAAAGCGGGTGCAGTTGCCCGTCGTTACGTCGTATTCGAGTAAAGTGTTCACGCCGCCGCACACGCCGTCTATATAGATATACCTGTCGTCGTACGCCCTTGCGGCGGTAGCCGTAAAGCCGTTGCCGCACACGCCCAGCGGCGCCTCGCGGACGGTTTGCCCGTCTATGCAAAACAGCCCGTTTTTTGTAAAAACATACAATTGCCCCCTGCATATTACCGAAGTATTGTCTATAACCGACGGCAAAGACACGCTCACGTCCGGCTCTAAACGGAAGTGGCGGGCGTCCCCCAACGCGCGCATTACGCTTATGCCGTACCTGCGCACTATAAGCAATTTTTCGTCCTGCGAAAGTATGTTGCACACCTCGCCGCCGAGCGGAGCCAGCCTTATACGCCCGCCCTTATCCGCGCCCTCCGTCCAATCCTTCACGTCGTAACTCGACCAACGCAACAGGTAAGGGTCGTTGTAATCGCGGGCGAATATTCTGCCGTAATGCCACGCGCCGCACAGCACGCGGTTGTCGGTATAGGCGGTGGTGTGCCCGTCGGGATTGAAAACTCCCATTCGGTTGTTGCTGAAAACGGCGTAAGAAATTTTATCGTCTACCACGCAGGAGGCAATAATCGGTTTGGAAGAGGACAGCACGCCGTACGCCTTTAAAGTGGTAAACTCGGTGGTGTTCCATTTATAAAACTGACCGTATCCGTTAATGACGATTGTAAACCCCAAAGCGGGCAGAAAATCGGCAAACTTTACCTTATATACCATATACGAAGGCGTTACGGGCACGGGCGCAAAATACGCCTCTATTCCGCTTTTATCCTGTTTATATCCGCACCGTTCGGCGCAAAAGTCCTCCTCTCCGCCTATAATCACCGTCTTTTTTACCGTTGTAGACAACGTTAAAGGGGCGCGCTTAGCGTGCGCTATCATATCCACCTCCTCGGCGGTATTCTGCCCTTAACCGTACTGCGCGCAAGCAGATTTTCTATTTCCGCGCGGTATCTGCCCTCCCACAGCGCGTAAGCCGTGCCGTCGCCGCACACTAAAAAGTACTCCGCCGCAACGCCGTACTCGGCAAGCCTTGCCCCTACTGCGAAAACGGGATAAAAAAACTCGTCCTCTTCGTCGAGCGCGGGCGGCAAATATTCGTAGTAAACGGTTATATTTTTGCAGTCGGTCTTTAAATAGTTGGGGCATATGTGCCACTCAATCGCCTTTTCGCCGTCGGTTACGCGGTTAATTTTAAGCGGAGCCTTTAAAAATTGCGAAAACGCGTATTCGCCGTTTCCCGAACTCATACTCTCCTGCGTGTCAAGCGGAAAGTAGCCGCGCGCCAACTCGTCAAGCACCGCGTTAAGGTAGGTAAGCAACGCGCGTTTTAAGCGCGTTGCCGCTTCGTTAGCGGAGCCGCGCTCCACGGCGTCCGCCTCCTCCGTCCTTCCCACAAGGCGCATTGTTTCGCATAATAATTCTTTTACTGTCATTGCGCCCTCCCTTCAAATCAACCGTTAGTCAGAATTATTGCGCCCTGTCCGCAGGTATTCGCCCTGTCCTTTGTCTACTCTTTATACTTTGCAATTCGCCCTGTCCTTTGTCTACTATTAAGGGCATAAAAAAAGGACGAGCGTACTCGTCCTCTCTCTGCTAAATTGAAATTTAACTTTCTATGTATAGTGTAGGATATTGTTCAAGCAATCGCTTATAACAATAGCAATCTTTTATATGGTCGTTAATTATTCCACTTGCTTGTAAGTGTGCGTAAACTGTTACAGAACCGAGAAATTTCATTCCGCGCTTTTTTAAATCCGCTGAAATTTTATCGGATAGCTCATTTGACGCAGGAAGATTTCCTAATTCGTGTCCGCGATATAGTAACGCCTTACCACCCGACCAACTCCA
>Ga0209694_1000255_pt1 | contig 99216 bp, 107 predicted proteins | sample GluameincwithD2O_FD_187499 | JGI IMG/M metagenome (GOLD analysis project Ga0209694, IMG submission 187499) | Mouse cecum microbial communities from Vienna, Austria - Glucosamine amended microcosms incubated with D2O (SPAdes) (version 2) | ecosystem: Host-associated > Mammals > Digestive system... | reverse complement strand
TCTCCAGGTCCCAGGCGTCAAAGAGCTTGAGCCTTTGGAATCTCCATAACTTCTCACAGTCTACCACGTAGCTTGTCACCTGTCGCAGGAGGGCGTCCACATGGCCGAAGCGCTGGGCGGTGTAGTACAGGGATATGTAGTAGTGGCGGCAGGTGAGGATGGTATTGAGAAAAAGCGGGTCGATGTTGGTCTTAAAGTTACGGCTGTTCATCTGGACGCTGAACTCGTCGCCCAGAACCAGTGTGACAGTGAGGGTGTCGTGTTCGTCGTCATAGGCCCGGTTATTCTCAGCGGCAAGGACAATCTGCTCCAGAGATATAAAATCCTCGTAAGGGATGGACAGGGAGACGTTAGAAATGACTTTAATTCTCTGAATGACAATCTTTTTTCGGCGGGAGCACCAGACCCTTTTCCCATCATAGCGGCGATAGGCGGACACCACTTTATGGACGGCGGACAGGGTTTTGCCCTTGCCAAAGAGGCCGGTATAGGCTACCAGCTCCCCGGAGCCGCAGAGGTTGAAGCGGAGACGACGGAAGTAGTAGTACATATCCTTGGCCCCATACCAAAGCAGGGCGAAGGGGTGCAGGACGGCACAGCGGAAAGTTGGGAAAAATGCCAGGACCACAATAAGAGCGATAAGGACGACTAAAACCATAGGGACCTCCTTACCAGCGGCGGAAGTCCATGACGGCCTCGGCCAGGCGGCCGATCACCCGGAACACACCGGAGACCAGGACGACGCCCACCAGGACAGTGAGCAGATACGGGATAAGCTCAGCCAGGTTGTCGGGCGGGACCGTGTCCAGGCCCACAATGCCGAAAAACTCAGCTACCAGCGCAGCCATTGAAATCCCCCTTTCAGGATTTTGATACAGGCGGCGGCAAAGGCCGCCAACATGATAAGCAGGAGCAGCCCTTCCGTGACGGTGTAGTCCTGGAAGGAGGTGGTCAGGACGGGGTGGTCGAGGGTCTGCTGGACGGTCTCGGCATAGGTCAGCAGCTTGTCCATGCCCTTGATCTCCATGGGGCCGGTGTCCACTTCCGTGAAAAGGTCTCCTTCTTCGGGGAGAGGTTCGGTCTCCTCCGGGGGCGGTTCTTCGGACGTTTCTTCGTCCTGACTGCCCTGTACAAGCCGGTCTATGAGCTCGTCCACAGAGACAACGGTTAAAGGGTCTGCGGGTTCCGGCTCACTGGGCAGCTCCGGGTCGGGCTCAGGCGGCGGAAGTTCTGGTAATGGCTCAGGGTCAGGAGCCGGGGACGGCTCGGGCGTGGTGGTTATTGTTTCTTCATCCAAGGTGCTGCACCTCTCAATCTCCGAAGAATATTTCGCCCAGAATGCGGGCTACAATGCCGACGACGGCGGAGAACAGGAACACTTCCCACAGGGAGAATGTGAAGCCGTATAGGGTAAACTTCAGTGAAAACAGCTCCACCGTTTTGGCGAACAGAGTAGCTATATCGTTCATCGTCTCACCGCCTTTAAAATGCCGATAAAGGTAATCGCGATGACGCCAAAAGTCAGGATACTGGTAATCTCCGGGGGGAGGAATGGGAAAATCGCGGCCAGGAAGTCCAGGAAGCCGCCAAAGAGGGCGGGGACTTCATCGAAGATGGTCAGGACAGTTTCGACTACAGTTTTGATTTTGCCCAGCAGCATTTCGGCCAGCTTGGTGAGGGCGTCCAGGAGTTTGCCGAGGATGGCTTCGATGATTTCAATGATACCGCCGAAGCCGGAGCCAATGAGATCGCCCAGCTTCTCCCAAATGCTTTTTTCTTCCTCTGAGCCGGGTGGGCCTGTGCCTTCCATATCTTTGTACTGCTCACCGCAGACGGAACAGGAGTAGATGGTGTAGCCCTGCTGGAGGAGGTTTCCTTCCTCGTCGTAGGTGGTTTGGACGGTGCGGTCTACCACCCAGCTGTGGCCGGTGGCGGGGATAGTTTCAGTTTTGGTCTGGTTACACTTGGAGCAGGTGGAGGTCACCTTACCCGGTGTGCTGCATGTAGGGTCGGCGCGGCTGGTCTCGGCCCAAGTGTGGTCACAACCGCCAGGCACATCCGGGCCGGGTTCTCCGGAGCCGTCTACCAGATAGTAGACGTTGTAGATAGTGTCGCCCTCTTTGATGGTGACATTCTCGTCGCCGTAAGTAATGGTGATGGTGTCGCCGGTCTCGGTGGTGACGGTGTAGCTGCGGTCCTCGTAGTTGTAGGACCAATCGCTCATGGTGTGGGTCTCACCGGTGGCAGGGTTGTAGATTGTATTGTTGGTCTCGTTGACGATCTTGTCCCCCTCCACCTTGATGATCTGGCCGTTGTCGCCGATGATGCCGTAATCGCCGGTGATACTGGTGGGGCGGGAGTTCATGTTGTAGCTGGTCAGCAGGTCCCAGACCTTGCCCATCAGCTGAGTAATGGTATCCACAGCCGACATGACAGCACTCATGCCACCAGTGGTTACAGCGGTAGAAGTATCGCCCATGGTGTGCTCCTCCTTTCCTTTGTGATTATCTGTAACACGTCGGCGCAAGCCAGGACAGCGGCAGCGGCGCCAAAGTGTGTTACATGCCTTGGTAAACCTGGATACACAACAGCAGTTCCTCGGCCTCCGCCTGGGTGATAAGCTCCAGGATAAACGCCACATCTATGTAGGCAGCAGCCTTGCCCAGCAGAAAGGGCGCAGTGACCCGGTCCTGATGTGCCGCTTCTTCGATGAAGCCGCCCAGAACATCATAGGATAGGTTATTCAGTTCCAGGTATTGCTTCACCTATACCACCCCTCTGGCAAGCTGTAGGGAGTTGTAATCTGTCACTAGGGATATCTGCTTGTCGGATAGCCGCTTGGCAGAATCCTTGGCAAGCTCGAAGATGTACGGCCACCCCATTGTCTGGAACAGGATGGCCAGGGAAGGGCCCACCTGCTTCCACCCAACTTCTGATCTGCTCCACCGTGTGCTGGATGACCTCCCGGGCCACCAGGCGGACGGATTCCAGCTCGTCCACGAAGCTCTGCCACCACGGGCAGACAGTACAGCGGGTGATATTGCTGTCGTCCCGGTCGATAAAGCTGAATTTGTCGTTGATGACCTGGGCGGCCAGTTTGCCCACGTTCTCGGAGGCAGTCATCTGCTCCACAAAGGCGTTGGCGTTCCTGGAGCGCATGACCAGCTCCACACGGACCCAGTGTCCGGGCTTACCCTGCTCCAGAGCCTTGTCATAGATACGGACACGGAAAGAGGAGGACGGAGCGCCGAGATAGGCAGTAGCTCCGCTGCGCTCCTGGCCGTTGAAGGAAATCACGGTAGACCGGGTGGTCATGCGGCTGTTTACCTCGTTCGTCTGGGTTTTGGTGAGGATGGCATCCATGTCCAGATACCCCTCTCGGTCGTCACAGGCGATATCAATGCGGGAGACGTTGGCGTCAGCGTCGGAGGCTAGGAGCTGGAACAGGGCCGGGAAGGCCACGCTCTGGGTGCCCTGCTTGTCCTCCAGGTCTAAGGTTAGCTTGGACATGGTTTCAAAAGTGCGGCAGCCGTTGCCCGACATGGACACGCAGACACCCATGTCCTTGAAGTAGTCGTCCTCACGGCCCTCGCTGCATACCAGAATGTCTGAAAACCGCATAACTTTGTTGTAGCCCATCAGGCTGTAGCCGGTGTCCTGGAACAGGGCCGGGTCCATGCCCAGATAGGTCTGTATTACCTTGTTCGGGTCAGTCTCCTTCACCGAGAATGTCAGCCAGTCTATCAGCACTTGACACTTCATTTGTCTATCTCACCTTCCTGTCATGAGTACCCCCGTGATTACTTTCGGGGGTCCGGGAGACCGGCGAAGGCCTCCCGGAGCGTTGAACTTTCCTTGGTCAGTTCGGCACGTCTCACGACGTTCCAGTTTTTTACAGGACGCTAATTCGCAGTGACCCAATACGGACAATCATCACAAGTCAATTCCTGATTGTCTGCATATGGACAATAGCCCAACTCACAAAACTCCATCATTTGCCTCCTGCGCTGTCTCCGTCCAGAGCCGCAGCCTGTACCCGGCCCTTGTCGTCAAAAAAGAGCTTTACCCGGTCGCCGGGGTTCAGGCCCTCCATGATATCACCGCTCAGGCACTTCTTTTTCTCGGCCTTAAAGCCGAAGGCCCGGTAGTCCTCGGAGGTGTAGGTGCTGGTGGGAGAGAGTACAAACATGTTGAAGAAGGGGACCCGCCTCCCGTCCCGGGCCTCAAACGTGCCCCGTGCTCCGCCAAGGAACACATATCCCTGATACTCCATATCTACTTTGAATCCGCTCATTTTCGAGCTCCTTTCTGGGGTCCTGCCCCTGTCCATATCAGTGCTGGAAAGCCTTGTAACCACCCGGCGGTCTACGGGTCGGCGCCCCGTGGCTTTTTGATGTGACCTAAACCAGCTCTGTTAAAAAATAACAGCCGGACAAATTCCGACTGTCCATTTACATATTAAAACTTGCCGCGCCGTGCACCGCGATATTTCAACTTGTGTTTTTCCCTGAACTGTGGTATGCTTTTTCTGGAGGTGGATATTATGCCGACTGAAAAGGATTATAAGGTCATCGAAAAAGCTACCATTTACGACCTGCGGCGTTTAATCAAAAACAGCGACAAGGACACCTATACGAAACGTGAACTATGCGATCTGTTGGACACCATAGCAGACGCAAAGGACCAGGAATAAAGCGAGCCGGGGAGTATTCCCCGGCTCGTTCGCTGTCTGAGCAGTTGATTCTTTCCTTGTAATATCAAACCCATACTGCGGAGCACTCATGACAAACCGCTCAGCCGCCTCAGCAGCGCCTGGGCGGCCACGCCGGTAAACAGCCCGGCCAGGATGGCGGCAATTATCAGATAGGGCAGCCAGGCCATCACCGCCCAGGAGCGCAGGACGGCGGCAGCGGCCAGCAGCTGGCCTAGATTGTGAAAAACAGCGGCCACCGGGCTGGCCAGCCAAATCTGCTCTCCGGTGAGCAATTTTCGCAGCAGGCACAGGACGCACCAGCTCAAAAAGCCCCCGGCGGCGCTGTAGATCAGGGTCATCATCTGCCCTGAGAACACCGCCCCCAGAAACACCCGGCCGGACAGCACCAGCAGGGCGTCCCCCGGCCCCAGGGCAAACATGGCGTATACGGTGACAATGTTGGCCAGCCCCAGCTTTACCCCGGGGACAGCGGTGAGGGCGGGTAGCTGGGCCTCCGCCAGGAAGATGGTCAGGGCGATGGCGGTGAGCAGGGCCAGCCGGGTAATCCGCCCCGCCCCCTTAACCGGCCCCGCCATCCAGGTCACCTCCGCCCCCCACGATCTCCACAATCAGCTTGTGGGGCAGACAGACAATTGGTACCGTTCCGTCAGAAATCCAACCCTGGTGGACACAAATCTGGTCCGGGCAATTGGCCTCTGAAATGCAGACACGGCCCCGTTCTACTGTAATCGTGTTGGTTTCACTCTCGTGCTTAAACGTATAGGTATAGGGCTCATCCACCTGATTCAGGTCAAATTCTTCCAGCAAAGCGCCATCCCAGCTGACACGGGCAACGGAGGAATCCGCCTCACGATTCCAAAGCAGGAGCCACGCCGCCGAGGCAGCCACAGCGGCCAGCAGCAGAAATATAATCATTCTGGTCTTCATTCCAGCACAACTACCTCCCGGTCCTGATACCCCTCCGCCAGGGAAAAGCGGCCCTCCAGTCCGGCTGTGCGGAAGATTTCCCCGCTCTCCGTCACAAAGATGGCCTCAAACTCCAGCTCGGGGTGGTCCCGCCAGAACTGGGTCCCCTCCTCCAGCCCCATGACGAACAGGGCGGTGGACAGGCCGTCGCAGGTGAGGGCGGAGGGCGCCACCACCGTCACCGAGCTGAGCCCCGACCGGGCGGGGGCGGCGGTGTCCGGATCCAGGATGTGCCAGTAGGTCACGCCGTCCTGTTCAAAATACCGCTGGTAGCCCCCGGAGGTGCCCATAGCCATGTCCTGAAGCTCCACCACGGCGAAGTAGGCCCCCGGCCGGGCCGGGTCCACCACCCCGATGCGCCAGGGCCTTCCCCCGGGCTTGGCCCCCACGGCCACGATGGTGCTCTGGCCCAGGTCCAGCAGGGCGGAGGAAATGCCGTCGGCCCGCGCGGTATCGGCCAGCCTGTCTCCGACATAGCCCTTTGCCACCCCGCCCAGGTCAAGCTCCATCCCCTCCGGAAGGGTGACGGTGTTCCCCTCCAGCTCCACAGCGGCGTAGTCAATCCTCCGGGCCAGCTCCTCCAGCTCGGCGGGGGAGGGAACCCGGTGCTCCTCCCGGGTAAAACCCCAGGCCTTCACCGCCGGGCAGGCGGTGATGTCCAGCGCTCCGCCCGTGACCTCGCACAGCTCCAGCGCCTGGCTCAGCAGCTCCGCCGTCAGTTCCTTCAGCTCCACCGGCCGTCCCGCCGCCCGGTTTACCCGCGCGATATCGCCGTTTCCCTCCGCGGCGGAGAAGAGTTCGTCACAATCGGTCAGCCGCTGGGTCATCCAGTCCCGGGTCTCCTTGGTCTTTTCCCGGTCCCAGCCGCCGTACAGGGTGAGGTTCATCACGGTATCCATGGCGAATACGGTGGTCTCCACGGGCTCTCTCTGACAGCCCGCCAGAGCGGACAGGCACAGCGCCAGAGCCAGCAAAAACGCCCTTTTTTTCATAGAACTTCCCGGTACATGGCGGCGGCGTCCGCCTTGCCCACGTTGTCGGCCACCACCAGAACCTCCACCTTCACGGTGTTCTGCCCGAACTTCAGCTCCACCCGGTCGCCCACCTTCACGTCGTAGCTGGCCCGGACCGGCCGGCCGTTGACGCTGACCCGCTCATTGTCGCAGGCCTCGTTGGCCACCGTCCGGCGCTTGATGAGCCGGGACACCTTTAACCATTTATCCAGACGCATAGCTTACCTCCTGCCTTCCCGCCCCGGGGCGGGAACAGTGAAAGGGGCGCTGCCCCGCAGCGCCTCCTCCTGTCATATTGAATTATCGGGCGACTGCGTCCTTCAGCGCCTTGCCGGCCTTGAACACCGGAGCCTTGGAGGCGGGGATGGGGATGGGCTCCTTGGTCTGGGGGTTGCGGCCCATGCGCTCCGCCCGGGTCTTGACCTCAAAGGATCCAAAGCCCACCAGCTGGACCTTCTCCTCCTTGCGCAGAGCCTCAGTAATGACGTCAATGGCGGCGGTTACGGCGGCTTCGGCATCCTTCTTGGACAGTTCGGCCCGCTCGGCCACTGCCGCAATGAGTTCAGTCTTGTTCATATTTTCTCCTCCTGTGCATAGATTGACAGCCCTTTCATCCGGCTGCCGTATATATACTTAAAGCCCTTCCAGATCGGGGCGTTAAGTCTCCTCCTTGGCCCTGCGCCACAGCGCTTCCAGCTCGGGGACGGTCAGGCCGTCCAGCCGCCCGGGGGCCAGCTCTTCCACCCGGCGGAACCGTCGGATGAAGTTCTCACAGGCGCTCTGGAGGGCGGTCTCCCCGTCCACCTCAGCGAAGCGGCCCACCTTGACGGCGGCGAAGAGCAGGTCTCCCAGCTCCTCCTCCACATTGGAGCCCTCCTCCAGGGCGGTCTTCAGCTCCTCCAGCTCCTCAGACAGCTTGTCCAGCGCGGGTGAGATATCCTCCCAGTCAAAGCCCGCCTTGGCGGCCTTGCTCTGAATCTTGGCGGCCCGCGTCAGGGCGGGCAGAGCCCGGGCCACGCCGTCCAGCGCGTCCCCGGTGGTCTTCTGGTCCTTCTCCGCCCGCTTTTGGGCGTCCCAGGCGGCCAGAGCCCCCTCCGGGTCCCCGGCGGAGGCCGTCCCAAAGACGTGGGGGTGGCGGTAGACCAGCTTCTTGCAGATTCCATCCACCACATCGTCAAAGGTAAACTGTCCGGCCTCACCGGCCATGGAGGCGTGGAACACTACCTGGAGCAGTACGTCGCCCAGCTCCTCCTTCAAATTGGCCATGTCCATGCGGTCGATGGCGTCGGCCGCCTCGTAGGCCTCCTCCAGCATATTCTGGCGGATGGACCGGTGTGTCTGGGCTCTGTCCCAGGGACAGCCCCCGGGCGCCCGCAGCAGCTCCATGATCCCGAGAAGATCATCCATTCTATAATTTTCCGCTATTTCAAAATTTATCACATTTTCCCTCCCATAGCAAGTATTTTTTCTTCTTTTTTATTAAAATCGAAAAAAGTCTTTCCGAAATTTCCATATTCAGGAAATTTTCTCCCCGTCACAGGCGGAGCAGCCGGGCGATTTTCTCCCCCTTGGGCATCAGGGACAGGTCGTCCCGGGTAATGGCCCGCAGGGCAATCAGCAGAGCAAAATAGATTACCATCGCAACGCCAATCGCCCCCAGCGTGGCGATGGCGCAGCCTGCCCGGCTCAGGTCCAGCACCTGCCCGGCCTCCTGGCTGAGGATACACAGCCGCGCGCCCAGGCCGCCGGGCACGCCGCCCGCCGCCGCCTCCAGGCTCCTCCTGCCCAGGGCAAAAAACAGCTTGGCGCTCAGGCCATACACCGCCCAGGCCGCCAGGCCCATCACGCCCGAGGACAGCAGCGGCTTCGCGAACACCTCCAGGTAACGGGGCCGCCGGGGGATCACCCGGGCGATGATACACAGGTCCAGCAGCAGGCACAGGCCGAAGCAGGGCAGATTTCCCACCGGGGCGCCGTAGATGCCCACCGTCGGCATGGCCACCACAATGTAGTTGGCCGCGATCTTAAAGCCGCCGCCCAGGATCATCACCAGCACAGGCAGGGTGACAAAGCCGTAGGCCTGCAAAACTGAGTTGCACACCAGCACCAGGCAGACCAGAATATTGGCCAGGCCCAGCATGGACAGCAGGGGGCCGGCAATGTCCTTCTCCAGGCTGGGGTAGAGCATCTGCATAATGGGGGTGCCCATGACAAAGAGGCCCACGCCCATGGGGCAGGCCAGCAGGGCGGTGACCCGCAGGGCGGCCCCCGAGATGCGGGCGGCCCCTCTCCGGTCCCGCCGGGTCAGCGCCCCGGAGACGGCCGGGATCACCGAGGCGGTGATGGCCGCCATCAGGGCGTTGGGCAGGTTATAGATGGTCAGCGCCCCGCTGTAGTTGCCATAGAGGGTGCGGCTCACCGACTCCAGTGTGGTGTGGAGGGCCAGAGCGGCCGATTCCGCCGTCCCCGCCTTCAGCTCCGTCTCCACCTGGGCGCTGAGGGCGGACATGGTGGCGGAGACCCCCGACCCCAGGGTCTCCTTCCAGGCGGCGACGGCCCCCTCCAGGGGGGCGAAGTCCACATACTGGGTATACAGGGCCCAGCACTCCGGCTTCTCCAGCAGCACCCGCTGGAGCTGGCCCTGGACCAGACCGGCGTCTACCACGGTGACGATGCCCACCATGGACGAGCCCAGGGTGACGGGGATGGCGATGCGCAGAATGTCTCTGATAATCTCCCCCGCGCTGTCGGGCACGTCACGGGCCAGGCGGGGCTCCCGGGAGCGGGCGACGAGAAAGCTGAAAATCATATAGGCCAGGGCCACCATGGTGCCCACCGTCACGCCGGTGATGGCGCCGGCGGCGGCAATCTCCGGGGGCTGCCCCGCCTTGGTCATGGCGTAGGCCAGGGACAGGCCGATCACCAGCTTGCACAGCGCCTCGATAATCTGCGAAACCGAGGTAGGGGTCATGTTCATGTGCCCCTGGCTGTAGCCCCGCAGGGCGGACAGGCAGCCCACACACACCACCGCCGGGGCCATGGCCTTGATGCCCGGGGCGGCCTTGGTGTCGTTCATGGTGGCGGCCAGCCAGTCGGCCCTGAAGTACATCACCAGAAAGGACAGCGCCCCCAGGGTCAGGAATATAATCAGGGCCAGCCGGAAGGTCTTGTGGACCTGGTTGAGGCGGCCCCGGGCGTCGGCCTCGCTCACCAGCTTAGACACCGCCACCGGCAGGCCGGCGGTGGAGATGGTGAGCAGCACGGAGTAGATATTGTAGGCGTTGGTAAAGTCGGTGCTCCCCTGGTCGCCGATGATATTGACCAGCGGAATTTTGTAGAACATGCCGATGAGCTTAACCACCAGGATGCCCGCCGCCAGGATCGCCGCTCCGCCGAAGAAGGTATTTTGTTTTTGTCCGCCGCTCCGGCGGGAGGGCGCGTCATATCGGGCCATAGGCAGCCTCCTAAATTGATGTATTAGGCTTACTGACAGGGTGGGAGATCGTCGTTCTCCAGCAGAAGGAGTCCCGGCTTGCCCCGGGTCAGCTCTATGACCCGGGAGCCGTCGTCATAGGGGTGGCAGTCCCGCTCCACGATGGCGAAGGGGCACACGCAGGCCGGAACGCCCTTTCGCAGCTCCCGCAGGCTGATATGGCCGTCCTCCTCCATCCCGGTTTGAATGGCCTTTACCGCCGGGAACTGCCACAGCTTTTCAGCCAGCTCCCGCAGCTGCCCCGCTTGCTCCGGCAGAAAGATGGTGTAATTGCCCTCGTCCACCACCTCGCTCTCCGGGATGATGATAGAGCAGTTGAACAGCCCCTTATCCGGATATTGATTCATCCAGAAGCCCCGGACCTCGCTGTAGTCTCCGAAGCGGTACAGGGTCTGTTTGTAGTCGCGGGAGCGGTGGGTGGTTGGGCCCAGGCAGAAGTCCTTCTCCAGCTTTTTCTGGTTCCAGGCGGCGATCTCCTTTTGGGACAGGCCCCTGTCCTCCCAAAAGCCGTCAAAAAAAGCCAGACCGGCCTCCTCCAGATGAGCATCAAAGTCCGTCATAAAGCCGGGGTACAGGTCCTTGCGGAGAAATTGCAGGGACATCTCAAAATAGGCGGGCATTACTTTCCTCCGAAGATGTGGGGCAGGGCGTAGTCCTTCACCTCAGCTCTGATCCTCTCCAGGTCCAGGGTGAGGAACGTCCCATTTTCATATATGATTTTTCCCCGGGCCATATTCATCACCACGTTGGAGGGGGCGGCGGAATAGACCAGGTTCTCCATGATATCGTGGCAGGGGAAGAGGTTGGGGTGGGTGAAGTCCACCAGAATCAGGTCGGCGATTTTGCCGGGGGCGATAACCCCGGTATCCCGGCCCAGGGCCCTGGCCCCGTTGACGGTGGCCATGGCCAAAATGTCCGAGGCGGACAGCTGGCCGTGGTCCTCCCCAAAGCTGTAATTCTGCACCAGGGCGGCCGCCTTCATCTCCTCAAAAATGTTGTGGCTGTTGTTGGAGGCCACCCCGTCGGTGCCCAGGGCCACATTCATGCCGCAGTCCCGCATAAAGAACAGGGGGGCCACCCCGGACATGAGCTTCAGGTTGGACACCGGGTTGTGGACGGCGGTAACCCCCCGCCTGGCGAACAGCTCCGCATCCCCGCCGGAGAGGTGGACGCAGTGGGCGGCGATGCCGCCGTTCTGCCACACGCCGTACCGGTCCAGAAGCTGGGCGGGGGTGGTGCCGTATTTGTCGATGCACTTCTCATGCTCGGAGAGGGTCTCAGACACATGGACGTGCATCCGCAGATTGTGCTTCTGGGCAAAATCCGCCACCCACTCCCACGCCGGGGGGCAGGAGGTGTATTCAGCGTGGATAGATGCGTCGATGAGAATCTGTCCATCCCCCGCGCCGTGCCAGTTCTTATAGAGACGGACATGGTTGCCGCAGTCATTGCAGGTCTCGGGGGAGAAGTCCTCGGGTGCGCCGAAGTACACCGCCCCACAGGCCAGATTGGCGGAGATGCCCGCATCCAGCACCGCCTGGGCGATGGTCTCGGTGTTCATATACATATCGGCAATGCAGGTGGTGCCCGAGGCGATCATCTCCGCCAGCCCCAGGGCCGCCCCGGCGGCCACACATCGGTCGTCCAGCCTGGCCTCGGCGGGGAAGATGTACTGGTTGAGCCAGGTGTGCAGGTCGCAGCCCCCGCCGTACCCCCGCATGAGGGTCATGGGCACGTGGGTGTGGGCGTTGACAAAGCCGGGCAGCATCACCTTTCCGCCGCAGTCGATGACCCGCTCAAACTCCCCGTCCGGGCGCTGGTCCCCAATTGAGGCGATTTTGTTCCCCTCCACCGCCACAAAGGCGTCCTTGAGAACCGGATTTTCCGGGTCCATGGTGACGGCGGTCACATTAGTAAATAGAATTGACATTCAGGTTTCCTCCTCATGTGTAGGGCGCAACGGCTCGGCGCGCCGTCTCTATCAGGTGCCGTAATTTTGGGAAACACGGCGGGCCGGGGTCGTCCCGCCCTACAGCAATTCCGCAAGCCCCCGCAGCGCTACATCTTCCTCAGACAGGCCCGCACCAGCCCGGAGAACTTCTCCCGGGCGGCCTCGGCGGCGTCCAGCACCTCCTGCTCGGAGAGGGGCTGGTCCAGGATGCCGGCGGCCATGTTGGACAGCAGGGTCAGACCCAGCACCTCCATGCCGCAGTGGCCGGCCACGATGACCTCCGGGGCGGTGGACATGCCCACGGCGTCCCCGCCCAGGGCGCGGACGGCGCGAATCTCCGCCGGGGTCTCGTACTGAGGGCCGTAGCAGTAGAAGTAGACCCCCTCCCGCAGGGGGATGTCCCGCTCCCTGGCCGTCTGGCGGGCCAGGTCCAGCAGACGGCGGGTGTACAGGTGGGAGGCGTCGGGAAAGCGGACGCCGAACCCGGGCAGGTTCTCCCCCCGGAGGGGGGACTCGGAGAACATCTTGATCTGGTCAGTGATGAGCATCAGGTCGCCCGCCTTCCAGCCGGTGTTGACACAGCCGGCGGCGTTGGTGACGATGAGGGTGTCGCAGCCCAGCAGGCGCAGCACCCGGACGGCGTAGGACACCGCCTCGTAGGAGTAGCCCTCATAGTGGTGCATCCGGCCCTGCATGACGGCCACCCTCTGGCCCTCCAGTTCCCCAAACACCAGGCGGCCCTTGTGGCCGGGGGCGGTGGAGGCCTTGAAGTGGGGGATATCCTGATAGTCGATGAAAACGGGGTTTTCCACCTCATCCCCCAGGTAGCCCAGGCCGGAGCCCAGCACCATGGCCACCCTGGGGACAAAGTCCCCCAGGCGCTCCCGGATCATTTGGGCGCTGGCCTCATACTGCTCCATTGTGTAGTCCATATTTCCTCCTTACAGCTGTCCGCCGCAGGCGCGGCAGAATTTGTCGCTCTTCCCGCAGGGCTCGCCGCAGACGGGGCAGGCCTGGGCCTGCTTCAGGTCGGAGATCCGGCTCTTCAGCTCGGCAATCCGCTCCGCCCGCTCGTCCGCCTGGGCCAGCAGGGCAGTCACCCGCTCCGGATCGGCCGCCAGCCCCTGGTGGGTCTCCACCATCACCTGGCCCAGCTGGCGCAGAACATCGTTATACTCCCCGTTCAGGTCAAACAGCCGGACGTTCAGCTTGGCCACGTCCACCATCTGCCCCGCCTTCTTGCCCGCCGCCCGGGCTCCGTCCGCCGCGGCGTCGGCCGCGTAGTTGGCAGTGCCTCTTACCCGCTCCAGCAGCGCCCTTACCTTGTCGTCCATAGATCATACTCCTCCATTTTAAATTATAGTGGCTATATTTTACACCAAACATTCACAGATTGCAACCGTGCCGACGGTCCGGCGCTAAAATTTACATTTTGTTCCCCTTTGCGGCGGGATGAAAATTCCTTGTGTTTTGGCGAAAAGGATAGTATAATGTATCAGTTAAATTACAATGGGCCATTGGAGGTTTCTATGGAACGCACCACCCTGATTTCCCCCGCCGACATCGAAACGCAGCTGGAGCACTGCCGGGCCGTAGCCGCCCTCTGGGCCCAGCTGCCGGACAGGCCTCTGGCCTTTGTGGACACCTACGGCTGCCAGCAGAACGAGGCTGACTCGGAGCGCCTCCGGGGCTATTTGGAGCAGATGGGCTTCGGCTTCACCGCCAGCGAGGAGGAGGCCCGGATCATCGTCATCAACACCTGCGCCATCCGGGAGCACGCCGAGCAGCGGGTCTTCGGCAACGTGGGCGCCCTGGTCCACGTGAAGCGCCGGCACCCGGACACCCTCATCTGTCTGTGCGGGTGCATGGCCCAGCAGCCCCACGTGGCGAAAAAAATCCGGGAGTCCTACCGCCACGTGGACCTGGTCTTCGGCCCCCACGCCCTTTGGCGGTTCCCGGAGATGGTCCACACCCTGCTCACCCAGCGGGGCCGGACCTTCTCGGTGGACGACGAGGCCGGCTCCATCGCCGAGGGCATCCCGGTGGTGCGGCAGGACAATATCAAGGCCTGGGTGTCCATCATGTACGGCTGCAACAACTTCTGTTCCTACTGCATCGTCCCCTACGTCCGGGGCCGGGAGCGGTCCCGCAGACCCGAGGACATCCTGGCCGAGGTGCGCCAGCTGGCGGAGGAGGGCTATAAGGACATCACCCTCCTGGGCCAGAATGTCAACTCCTACGGCAAGGACCTGGCTGAGCCCCTGGACTTCGCCGATCTGCTGGAGCGGGTCAACGCCATCCCCGGGGACTTTCTCATCCGGTTTATGACCTCCCACCCCAAGGATGCCACTCAAAAGCTCTTCGAGACTATGGCCAAGTGCGAAAAGGTGGCCCCGGTGCTCCACCTGCCCTTCCAGGCGGGGAATGACCGGATTTTAAAGGTGATGAACCGCCGGCACACCCGGGCGGAATACTTGGAAAAAATCCGGGCGCTCCGGGCCCTCGTCCCCGATATCACCCTCACCTCCGATATCATCGTGGGCTTCCCCGGCGAGACAACAGAGGAGTTTGAGGACACCCTGCGGGTGCTGGAGGAGGTCCGGTTCGACGCCCTGTTTACCTTCATCTTCTCCCCCCGCCCCGGCACCCCGGCGGCAGAGATGGACGACCCCATGCCCCGGGAGGAGAAGCTGGCCAATTTCAACCGCCTCACCGCCCTCCAGGACGCGATTTCCGAGGAGAAGCACGCCGCCTACATCGGGAAAACGGTGCGGTGCCTCCTGGACGGCCTGTCTGACGACCAGCGCTATGACCTCACCGCCCGCACCCCCGGCAACCGACTGGTCCGGGTGGTGGGCGACCCCGCCGCCCTGGGCCAGTTCCGTGACGTGAAAATCACAGGGGCCAACAAGTGGTCGCTGTTTGGGGAATTGGTATAAACTCCCGTCCCCCGCAGGAAAGCCTCCCTTTTTGAAGGGAGGGGGACCGCCGCCGAAGGCGGTGGTGGAGGGTTTTCCCCTAACGAAACACAGTTGTCCTCGTTAGGAGAAACCCCCACCCGGCTTCGCCGGGAGCCCCCTTTGCGAAGGGGGCCATTGACATCCGCATACAAGACGAAAGAGAGAGAAAGAAGGAACACCCATGCCGGAGATCACCCCCATGATGCAGCAATATCTGGACATCAAGGCCCAGAACCCGGACAGCATTTTGTTTTTCCGGCTGGGGGACTTTTACGAGATGTTCAACGAGGACGCCAAGCTGGTGTCCAAGGAGCTGGACCTGACTCTCACCACCCGGGACCGGAACAAGCCTCCCGAGCAGCGCACCCCCATGTGCGGGGTGCCCTACCACTCCGCCGACAGCTACATTGCCCGGCTCATCGCCAAGGGCTATAAAATCGCCATCTGCGAGCAGACCGAGGACCCGGCCCAGGCCAAGGGTCTGGTGGACCGGGACATCATCCGGGTGGTGACGCCGGGGACGGTGATCGCCTCCTCCATGCTGGAGGACAGCAAGAACAACTACATCTGTGCCATTTACGCCGACTCCGCCGCCTGCGGCCTGTGCCTGTGCGACATCTCCACCGGCGAGGTATATGCCTCCTCCTTCCCCGCCGGGGAGGAGGGCCTGGGCCACCTGCAAAATGAGCTGGCCCGCTTCCACCCCGCCGAGGCGGTGCTGTCCTCGGGGGCCTGGAACACCGATGGGCTGGTCCCCTTTTTGAAGGACCGGCTGGGCTGTCTGTGTGAGAACGGCGGCGAGGCCCGGTTCCGCATTGGGGCAGCCCGGCCCCTGGCGGAGAAGCAGTTTCAAAGCGGCCTGACAGCCGTCCCGCCCCAGGATGAAGCCACCATCCAGGCTGCCGGAGGGCTGCTGGCCTACCTCTACGAAACCCAAAAGACCGATCTGAGTCACATCTCCGCCCTCACCTACTACACCGCCGGCCAATTTATGGAGCTGGACCTCACCGCCCGGCAGACATTGGAGCTCACCGCCACCATGCGGGGCAAGGAGAAAAAGGGCTCCCTGCTGTGGGTGCTGGACAAGACCAAAACCGCCATGGGGGGCCGGCTCCTCCGGGGCTGGCTGGAGCGCCCCCTGCTCTCCCCGGTGCAGATCGCCCGGCGGCAGCAGGGGGTAGCCGACCTGGTGGAGGACGCCATCACCCGGGAGGAGCTGGCCCTCACCCTCCGGGAGGTCACCGACCTGGAGCGGCTGGCCGGCCGGGTGGTGTACGGCTCCGCCGGGTCCCGGGACCTGGCCGCCCTGTCCGCCGGACTGGGACGGCTGCCCCATATCCGGGAATTGTTGGAGCACTGCCCCTCCCCCCTGCTCCAGGAGCTGCGTGGTCAGTTGGACGACCTGCCTGAGCTGCGCGCCCTGCTGGACAGCGCCCTCCGGGACGAGGAGGAGAAGCCCCTGCCCTTCTCCGTCCGGGAGGGGGGCTTCATCCGCCCGGGCTACAACGAAACGGTGGATGGGCTCCGGGACCTGCTCACCAATGCCAACGGCCACATCATCGACATGGAGGTCAGGACCAAGGAGCAGACCGGCATCAAGAACATGAAAATCACCTCCAACAAGGTGTTTGGCTACTACATCGAGGTGGCCAAGTCCCAGACCGGGCTGGTGCCCGACCACTGGACCAGGAAGCAGACCACGGTAAACGCCGAGCGGTACATCTCCCCCGAGCTGAAGGAGCTGGAGCACGCCATCCTCTCCGCCCAGGACCAGGTCACCGCCCTGGAGTACCAGCTCTTCTGCCAGCTGAAGCAGGCGGTCTGCGCTCAGGTGGACCAGATTCAAAGGACCGCCGCCGCCCTGGCTCAGGTGGACGTCCTCCAGTCCTTCGCCGCCGTGGCCGCCGCCAACAACTACTGTATGCCCCAGGTGGACAGCGACCACACACTCACCATTGTGGAGGGCCGCCACCCGGTGGTGGAGAAGGTACTGAAGGGGGCCCCCTTTGTCCCCAACGACACCCATATGGACGGGGGGGACGACCTGGCCGCCATCATCACCGGCCCCAACATGGCGGGCAAATCCACCTACATGCGTCAGGTGGCCCTCATTGTGCTGATGGCCCAGATGGGCTCCTTTGTCCCCGCCCGCTCGGCCCGCATCGGGGTGGTGGACCGGGTGTTTACCCGCATCGGGGCCAGCGACGATCTGGCCTCGGGCCAGTCCACCTTCATGGTGGAGATGACCGAGGTGGCCGCCCTGCTGAACAACGCCACCAGCAAATCCCTGCTGATTCTGGACGAGATCGGCCGGGGCACCTCCACCTACGACGGCATGGCCATCGCCCGGGCGGTGCTGGAGCACTGCGCCGACAAAAGGCGCCTGGGGGCCAAGACCCTCTTCGCCACCCACTACCACGAGCTCACCGCCCTGGAGGGGGAGATTCCCGGAGTGAAAAACTACAACATCGCCGCCAAAAAGCGGGGCAGCGACGTGATTTTCCTGCGGAAAATCGTCCGGGGCGGGGCCGATCAGAGCTACGGCGTGGAGGTGGCCAAGCTGGCCGGGGTGCCCGACCGGGTGGTCCGCCGGGCCAGGGAAATCCTGGAGGAACTGGAGGCGGGTGCGGGCCGCGACGGCCTGGGTGCGCCGTCCGGCTCTGTGCGGGCCGCCGAGTCGTCGGCCCCTACGGACCAGGTGTCCCTCATGGACCTGGGCGGCGAGACCGTCCTGAAAAAGCTGCGCATGACCGATGTGAATATCCTCTCCCCCATCGAGGCGCTGAACCTGCTGGCCGAGCTGAAGCAGGACCTGAACGGGGGGGTGTAGCGTGAAGCCGCCCAAATCCTACGAGACGCTGCTGGCCTTTTTGCTCCTGCTCCTGGGCGGGATATTCACCCTGCTGGGGCTGATTGGAGCTGTGCTCACCCTCCCCATGCGCAGCGGAGAGGCCCAGGACTTCACCCTGTGTGGCCTGCCCCTGCTGCTGTTTGGGGCTGGGCTGCTGTGGTACGCCCGGCGGCGGGAGTATGTCTGGAGCCGTCTGCGGACAGAGGGCCGGGCCGTTCCCGGCCAGCTGGTGCCCCAGGCCACCCGCCGCCACTGGTACACCAGCTGGGGCCGAGACGGGCTTCGCAAGCGCAATCCCTGGACAGTAATGTGTATTTACCATTGGGAGGGGCGGACCTATTCGGTCCGCAGCCAGTTTCTCTGGCGCGAGCCCAGTCAGACCGGCCAGAGCCCCACCGTCTATCTGGACCCCTTGAACCCCCAGCGGGCCTGGATGGACCCGGAGACGCTGATATACGAGGCGTAGGGGCGCATATCATGCGCCCGCTGGTCACAGGATCGTCTCGGGCGGATAATATCCGCCCCTACAGACCGTTTCACGAAAGAGAGAGCATCTATGCCAAACATCCAAGTATTAGACCCCCACGTAGCCGACCTGATTGCCGCCGGCGAGGTGGTGGAGCGGCCCGCCTCCGTGGCCAAAGAGCTGATGGAGAACGCCATCGACGCCGGAGCGTCCACCGTGACGGTGGAGATATCCCACGGCGGGCTCACCTTCCTCCGGGTGACCGACGACGGAAAGGGCATCCCGGCCGGAGAGCTGAGGACCGCCTTTCTCCGCCACGCCACCAGCAAGCTGCGCACCGAGTACGACCTGGAGGCCATCGGCACCCTGGGCTTCCGGGGCGAGGCTCTGGCGGCCATTGCCGCCGTATCCCGGATTGAGGCGCTCACCCGGACAGCGGAAGCTGAGCTGGGGGCCTCCCTGGCCCTGGAGGGGGGAACCCCCGGGCCGGTGGAGGAGGCGGGCTGTCCCCGTGGCACCACGCTGGTGGTCCGGGACCTGTTTTTCAACACCCCCGCCCGGCTGAAGTTCATGAAAAAGGACGCCGCCGAGGGGGCCGCCGTTTTCGCGGTGGTCCAGCGGGTGGCCCTGTCCCACCCGGAGGTATCAGTGAAGTTCATCCGGGACGGCAAACAGGAGCTGCTTACCCCCGGAGACGGCCAGCTGAAAAGCGCCGTCTACGCCGTGCTGGGCCGGGAGCTGGCCCTGGGCTTCCGGGAGGTCCGGGCCACCGGGGAGGACATGTCCGTGGAGGGCTTCGCCTCCCTGCCCGCCTGCTGCCGGGCCAGCCGCAACTGGCAGTTCTTCTTTGTCAACGGCCGGCAGGTGAAGTCCCCCCTCATGGCCGCCGCCCTGGAGGAGGCCTATAAAAACCAGAAGATGGTGGGCAAATTCCCCGGCTGCGTCCTCCATCTCCAAACCAAGCTCAACGCCGTGGACGTCAACGTCCACCCCGCCAAGACCGAGGTGAAGTTCGGCGCCGAGCGGGCGGTGTTCTCCGCCGTGTACCACGCCGTGCTGTCCGCCCTGGAGGGGGACCCCTCCCACCCCCGGGCGGTGCTGAAAAACACCGAGATTTCCGGGGTGCGGAGGCAGGACACGGTGACGGAAAACCAGATGCGCATCGGTGGCGCTCCCGCCTCCCCTTTTATGGGGGAGATGGCCCGAAGGGCCGGAGGGAGTCCTCTCAGTCAGCCTGCGGCTGACTGCTCCCCCAGAGGGGGGGGGCTTCCCACCGTGGTCCGGGTGCATGACAGCAGCCGGATCCCCTCCCTTCCGCCCCAGGGGCAAAGACCTCCTCTTGAAAGACAGCGCCCCAGTTCACAAATCGGGGCGGAGAATTGTACATCCCAGGAGGAGACAGAAAAAGTAAAACAAATTTACCAACCCCCGGCCGTCCCCCACAGCCCGGCTCCGCCGAACGCAATCCCCAGTCAGTCCGAGGCTGACAGCGCCTCTCACCGCGCGGCTCTCGGCGGCTCCGCTGCCATTCAGCCTCCCCCCTGCGGGGAAAAGGAGGCCCTGCCCTCTGCGGGCGGGACGGAGGAGCTCCCCTGGCGGCTCGCCGGAGAGGTGCTCAACACCTATATCATCGTGGAGCGGGGGGAGACGGTCTATCTCATCGACAAGCACGCCGCCCACGAGCGGATGAACTTCGACCGGATGAAGGCCGAGGGCTACGACCCCATGGCCCAGACCCTGCTCACCCCGGCGGTGTGCCGGCTGTCCCCGGCCCAGCGGGAGGTACTGCTGGACCACCGGGCGCTGCTGGAGGAGTTCGGCTTTGAGGTGGACGAGCTGGGGGCCGATCTGGCGGTACGTCAGGCCCCCTTCGATGTGGACGTGGGGGAGGTCCCCGCCGCCCTGGAGGAGCTGGCCCAGAAGCTGCTCACCGCCGGGAGGGCCAACCCCGCCGCCGCCCGGGATGAGCTGCTCCACACTATGGCCTGCAAGGCGGCCATCAAGGGGGGCTGGCACAGCGCCCCCCGGGAGCTGGAGCGGGTGGCCGCCGCCGTCATGTCCGGACAGGTGAAATACTGTCCCCACGGCCGTCCGGTTGCCATTGAGCTGACCAAAAAGGAGCTGGAGAAGCAGTTCAAGCGGGCATAAAGACAGGAAAGCGGCGCGCCGGGGTCGTCGCGCCCTACCGCCGATTCCCTGAAGCCCGCATGTAGGGCGGGACGACCCGGCCCGCCATCAAGCGAATAAAGGAGGTCCTCTATGTCCTGGAACAGTTCCCTCTATGAGTACCACAAGAAATACGGCGGGCAGTTTCTGGCAGGCGAGCTGGATGACGGCCTGCTGATCCTCACCTGGAAGAACCGGCCCCTGGTGGTCGATCTGTCCATGGTGAACGGCGGGCGGAGCGGAACCTTCAGCTATATCCGGGCCCGGGCGCCCGTCACCCTGGCCAAGCCCTACGAGCTGACCATCGGGGCGGAGAGGACCCTGTCCGGCGGGGTGAACACGGTGCTGAAGTCGGTATCCGCCATCGCCGGCTACTCGGCGGACTTCGGCTGCCCCGAGGTCACCAAAAAGCGTCTGATTCGTGCGGAAAATGTCCCCTTCACCAAGCTGGTGCTGAGCAGCCTGGACTTCCGCAATGCCCTGCTGGCCTGCCCGGAGGACAAGGTGTCGGTCCGCCCCGGCCCCGGCGACGAGGGGCTGCATCTGGTCACCGTCACCACCGCCGCCGCGGTCAGCGGCCTCAGCGGCGACGGCGGGGGCTGGTATCTGGGCAGCCGCGGGGAATATGTAACAGTGTTCGGCACCGAGGAGGAGAAGGCCCAGGAGGCCCGGCAGGTGGAGGAGCAGTTTTTCCCCCGGATGGACCGCTTTCTGGCCCTGGCCCGGGCGGCCTGCGGGGCAGTCACCCAGTGGCCGATGTGAGGGCCTCACCGACAAGCCCAAGCCCTATAAACGTAAGAAAACTGAATTAAAAATCTCTCCGTACCTCTTGCATACTGTGTATTGGCTGTGTTATAATAAAACTTGCCAATAACAACAATATGTCCAAGAGGCCTCACAAAGGCGAATCCCCGGAGAGCGGCTACTCTCCGGGGATTCTTTACGCCTACCGTCTTCCGGTGTGCCCGTCAATCCATTTGCTGACGCAAGAGCCAATAACATTGGCCAGGACGGACACGATCAGGTTTACCAAAATGTCCAAGAGGTTCTCACCTCCTTTCCTCTTAAGCAAGGACAAGGACGGAAAACGGTATTTTTATTGTACTATATTTCGACACCATTCACAAGGGAAATCATCTGACAAGGCAATCCGCCAACAACAAAATCATATAGAAAATCTCTCCGTACCTCTTGCATACTCCAGGGCGGCTGTGGTATAATAGGCACAGCCAATGACATTGAACGAGTATGTCCATGGGATTCACAGGCAAACCCCCCGGAGAGATAGCCGCTCTCCGGGGGGTTTCTTGCCTACCGTCCTCTGGTGTGCCTGTCAAACCATTTGCATACGAAATAGCCAATAACGTGTGCGGCAACAGACACTAAAATCTGAACGAGGATTTCCATGGGCCTTCACCTCCTTCGCCCCTAACAGGAAAAGGAAAGGAGGACGGCAGAGCAATCATACCATATTTTGACCCTATTCGCAAGGAGGCGAAATCATGCCCCCCAGGATATTTGTCATCACCGGTCCCACCGCCTCAGGGAAGACCCGCCTGGCGGTGGAGCTGGCCAAGGCCCGCAACGGCGAGGTGGTGTCCGCCGACTCCATGCAGATATACCGCCGCATGGACATCGGCACCGCCAAACCCACCCCCGAGGAGATGGGGGGCATCCCCCACCACATGATTGACGTGGCCGACCCGGAGGAGGACTTCTCCGTCTCCCGGTATGTGTCCATGGCGGCCGCCTGTGTGGAGGACATTCTGTCCCGGGGAAAGCTGCCCATCCTGGCGGGGGGGACGGGGCTGTATATCGACTCCCTCCTCTCGGGCCGGACCTTTGCCGCCTTTGACGAGACCAGCCCCCTCCGCGCCCTGCTGGAGGAGCGGTATGCCCGGGAGGGCGGACAGGCTCTTCTGGACGAGCTGGCCCGGTCGGACCCCGAGACGGCGGCCCGGCTCCACCCTAACGACGCCAAGCGGATTGTCCGGGCTCTGGAGGTGTGGCTCACCACCGGCAAGACCATCACCCAGCACAACCGGGAGACCATGGCCCTTCCCCCACGGTACAGCGCCCACACCCTCACCCTGGACTTCCAGCGGCGGGAGGACCTGTGGAGCCGCATCGACCGGCGGGTGGACCAGATGATGGCCGACGGTCTGGAGGAGGAGGTGCGCGCCCTGCTCCAGAGCGGCGTTCCCCGGCGGTGCACCGCCATGCAGGCCATCGGCTATAAGGAGATGGTCCCGGTGGTCTCGGGAAGCATGGCGGCAGCCGACGCCGCCGCCCAAATCAAACTGCGCTCCCGGCAGTACGCCAAGCGGCAGCGCACCTGGTTCCGGCGCAATTCCCAGGCCAAAAGGGTCCTGTGGGGGCCTGTCCCGAATTTTGATGAGGTCCTCCAGGCTTCGACAGCATTTCTGGAAGAAATTGGTATATGATAGTGGCACTCAGGGGCGGACAAGCTATTCAGAGCCGCCCTGAAAAGAAAAAAGGAGTGCTACATATGACAAAGACCAACAACCTCCAGGAGATCTTCCTCACCCAGGCCCGCCGGGACCGCCGGCCGGTCACCATGTTCCTGATGAACGGCTTCCAGATGCGGGGCTGCATCACCGGCTTCGACGCCTTTACCGTCATCCTCACCAGCGACGGCAAGCAGCAGATCATCTATAAACACGCCATCTCCACCATTGTTCCGGAGCGGCCCATCTCCCTGACCGAACCCGGGGAGGAGGCGTAGCCCCGGGCCATGCCGGTTCACACGGACGGGCTGTGAAGGCCCTCCACAGAAAGAGAGCACCCTATGAAGCAAGGAAAACCCCTTATTACCCTTGTCATCCTGATTCTGGCGGCCACGGTGGCCATCTACTTCGCCGCCTACATCTACAACGCCCTGGACGACCCCTACCGGACCACACAGGTCTATGCCTATACCTCCTACGACAGCGTGACCGTGGAGGGCCTGGTTGTGCGGGAGGCCCGGGTGCTCCCCGCCCAGCCCGGCATCCTGGAGATCACCCGGGCGGAGGGGGAAAAGGTGGGGACCGGTCAGGAAATCGCCCTGGTCTACCGGGACAGTCAGGCTCAGGCCAACCAGGTCCAGATTGAGGAGCTGGAGATGGAGATTGAGCTGCTGGAGTACGCCATCGACCAGGGGGGCGACCTGGACTCCGCTGCCCGGCTGGATGAGGACGTCCTCCAGGCGGTGGTGGGCCTGCGCGCCTCCTACGCCCTGGGCGACTGCACCCAGCTGCGGGATCAGGTGATGAACGTGAAAAGCAGCGTCCTCAAGCGGGGCTATACCTACGGCGAGGGGCTGACCCCCGCCGACCTGACCGCCCGCCTGCGCCAGCTCAAAGAGGAGCTGACCGTCCTCACCCGCCAGTCCGCCCGGGCCACCACCCGGGTGACCGCCCCGGAGCCCGGGGTGTTCTCCAGCCTGGTGGACGGCTATGAGAGCCTCCTCACCCCGGACACGGTGCTCCAGCTCACCCCCTCCGCCCTCCAGGAGCTGATTGACAACCCCGCCGGGGAGGAGAGCGGCGCCTTGGGCAAGCTGCTCACCTCCAACACCTGGTATTTTGCCGCCAACCTGCCCAAACAGTCGGCGGAGCGGCTGACGGAGGGAAAAACCGCCACCCTGCGCTTCTCGGGGGAACTGAACCGGGAGGTGGAGATGACGGTGGAGCAGATCGGCCCCACCGAGCAGAACAAGACCCTGGTGGTCTTCTCCTCCAGCCGCTACCTGATCCTCACCACCCTGCTGCGCTGCCAGACCGTGGAGCTGATCTTCGACCGCTGGTCCGGCCTGCGCATCCCCAAGCAGGCCCTCCACCTGGAGGAGGTGACCCGGACAGACGACAAGACTGGAGAGCCGGTATCGGTCCAGATTCTGGCGGTCTACGCCCTGGTCAACGGCCATGCCGAGCTCCGGGAGGTGGAGATCGTCCACGAAGGCGAGGACTACTATGTGGTCCGCTCGGTGGGCACCGGGCCAAAGGTCCTCCGGGCGGAGGACACCATTATCACCGAGGCCACCGGCCTGCAGGACGGCCTGCGGCTGGAGGGATAACGCTCCCCGCAGAGATTTAGAGAAAGAGGGAAATTAAGATGGACCTGTCTCAAAATGTAAAAGCTGTTGAGGAAAGGCTGGCCGCCGCCGCCCGGGCGGCGGGCCGCGACCCGGCCGAGATCACCCTGTGCGCCGCCACCAAGGTGCAGACCGACGACACCATCCGGGCCGCCATCGCCGCCGGCATCCGGCTGTGCGGCGAAAACCGGGTCCAGGAGCTCACCGCCCACCTGGAGGCAAACGCCTACGCCGGAGCGGAGGTCCACTTCATCGGCCACCTCCAGACCAACAAGGTAAAGCAGGTGGTGGGGAAGGTGTCCCTCATCCACTCGGTGGACTCGGACCGGCTCCTGCGGGCCATTGAGGCCCAGGCGGACAGGCTGGGCCTTGTCCAGGACATTCTGCTGGAGGTCAACGTGGCCCGGGAGGAGAGCAAGGGCGGCTGTCTGCCGGAAGCTCTGCCGGCCCTGGCGGAGCTGGCCGCAGGCTGTCCTCACGTCCATCTGCGGGGACTGATGGCAATCCCGCCTGTATCAACGGTTTCCGGGGCCAACCGAAAATATTTTGCCCAGATGCGCCATTTTCTTGTTGACATAATTGGGAAAATGTCGGATAATCAAAGTGTTATAGACTGTCTGTCTATGGGCATGAGCGCCGACTACGAGGATGCCGTCGCTGAGGGCGCCACCCTTGTTCGGGTGGGCACCGCGCTCTTCGGCCCCCGCCCCCCTGTTGGGCCCCGGATTTGAAAACGAATATACGTTCTTTCCCCGGCGGGCAAAATGCCTTAATCACCTTTACTTCGAGAAAAGAGGATATTATTGATGGGAATTTTTGATGAGTTTAAACGGCTGGCCCACCCCTACGAGGATGAGGACGAAGACGACTATGATGATTTTGATATCTCCCCCCGACCGGTAGAGCGCCGGGACCGGGACCGGGACCGCTATGAGCGCCCCAGCCGCAGCAGCGAGAGCAGCTACAGCGCCCCCGCCCCCGAGGACGACCGCCGGGGCAACAAGGTGGTCAATATTCGCGCGGCCACCCAACTCCAGGTGGTGCTGGTTAAGCCCGAGCGGTTTGAGGACGCCTCCTCCATCGCCGACCACCTGCGGGAGAAGCGCACCGTGGTCCTGAACCTGGAATCCACCAACGGCGAGATCGCCCGCCGCCTGCTGGACTTTTTGGCCGGCGTGTCCTACGCCAACGAGGGCAAGATCAAGAAGGTGGCCATCTCCACCTACATCATCACCCCCTACAATGTGGACATTCTGGGCGACCTGATTGACGAGCTGGAGAATAACGGACTGTATTTTTAAAGAGGAATATTGCTGATGGGACTGAAATTCCCCGCCGTCTTGCTCCTTGCCGCCGCCTTGCTGGCCGGGTGCACCGCCGGGGAGGCCGCCTCCCGGTCCGACCAATCCCCACCCCAGAAGCCGCCCGCCCCTGTTGCAGAGCCAGCGGAGGACGGGGCCAGGGAGGAGATTTTCGTGAACGATCCCGCCTCCCCCTACCCCATGACGGTGGAGCGCTGGTCGGTGGACATGGACGGGGACGGCACGGACGAGCTGGTGGAGCTGCGGGCGGAGAAGGGTTACTTCGGCAACGAGACCGAGCCGGACAAGTGGTTCGAGGGCAAGGGGATGCACCCCTACACCCTGGTGGTGACCCGAGGGGATACCGTCTGGGAGCTGCCCCTGGGCTGGGAAGACAACGGTTTTCCTCCGTTGAACCCCATCTATTGGGATGAGGAGCGAACAGGACGGGGCTGGACCCAGGACCGGGACGGCCGGCCTGTTTTGGTCCTGTGGTTCGATGGCCTGTCCCGGGTGCTTGATGTCTATGCGGTGGCATTTCAGGACGGGAAACCGTTTTTTCTGCCCGTTCCCGAGGATGACCTTGAATCCATGCCGGACCGGTGGATTGAATGGTATTATTAAGAAGATAGAGCAGGGAGGCTTTGCGATGCTCACACCTCAGGAAGTATCCGAACGCGCCTTTCAAAAGGCGTCCTTCGGCGGCTATAACATGGCCCAGGTGGATGAATTTCTGGACATCCTCACCGGGGACTACTCGGCGCTGTTCAACGAGAACGCGGTGCTGAAGAACAAGATGAAGGTGCTGGTGGACAAGGTGGAGGAGTACCGCTCCACCGAGGAGGCCATGCGCAAGGCCCTGATGGCCGCCCAGAAGATGGCGGACGATCTGGTCCGGGAGGCGGAGCAGAAGAAGGCGGAGATTCTCTCCCGGGCCGAGAGCGAGGTCCGCAACCGCAGGGCCGGCATCGACCGGGAGCTGGAGGCGGAGGCCTTCCGGCTGAAAAAGGCCCAGCAGGAGACCGCCGCCTATGTGGACAAGGTGCGCGCCCTCCACGCCAAGGAGGCGGAGTATCTGTCCCAGCTGGAGGAGCTCGTCCCCCCCGATACCACCCCCGCCCCCGATCCGGTGGAAGAAAAAGCCGCCGAGATCGACGACAATGTTCAGCGCCTTCTGGCCCAGGCCATGGAGGCCGCCGCCGCCGAAAACCTCCGGGCCAGGGCGGAGGAGGAGGACGACGACGAGCGGGACATGTCCGACACCGCGGAGTTCACCCCCGGCCTCTCTCCCGAGGAGGATGAGGAGGAGGACTACCCCGATCCGGAGGACGAAGACGGTCCTCCCGCTGGCAGCACCAGCCGCATTGATTTCGGCTCCCTGCAATTTGGCCGGGATTATGAGATAACCTGAATTTTAAAGGCGTTCGGCCCTCCGGCCGGACGCCTTTTTTCCCGGCCTAACCGGCCCGGCGGGGGATCTGAATGGTGAGAAGGATCTCGTCCTCCGTGTCCTGGCGGCGGCATTGGGCGTTCACCCCGGCGGAGCGCATCAGGTCCAGGCTCCGGGTGACGGTATTCAGAAACAGCCGCACATCCTTAACAATGAAGGTGGGCCGCCTCCGGGCGGGGGGCAGGGCCTGCTCGGCCAGAATCGCCTCCGCCAGGGCCTCGGTCTGAGACACGGTGAGCCCCTGCTCCACCACCTGCCGGGCCGCCTCCAGCTGCCGCTCCCGCTGCTCCAGCCGCAGCAGCGCCCGGGCATGGCGCTCTGTGCCCCCTCCCTCCCGGAGAATGGTCAGGGTCTCCGGGTCCAGCTTCAGCAGCCGCAGCTTGTTGGCCACGGCGGACTGGCTCTTTCCGATGCGCCGGGCCACCTCCTCCTGGGAGACATGGTAGGTGTCGATGAGGCGGCGCAGAGCCAGCGCCTCCTCCCAAAAATCCAGGTCCCGGCGCTGGAGATTCTCCACCAGGGCCAGCAGAGAGGAGGACTGGCTGTCCGTCTGGATGGACAGGCAGGGAACCGTCTCCAGCCCGGCCATCCGGGCCGCCCGCAGGCGGCGCTCTCCGGCCACCAGCTCCCACTGCCCCTCCCGGCGGCGCACCGTCAGCGGCTGAAGCACACCCAGCTCCTGGATGGAGCTGGCCAGCTCCTCCAACGCCGGCTGGTCAAAGGCCCGCCTGGGCTGGCTGGGGTTGGGCTGAATGGCGTCCAGGGGGAGGAACAGCACCCGCCCGCTCTCAAATAATCCCTTTTTTTGCAGCGGCCACATAAAGAAAACCACCTTTCTGTTGTATGAAGTGCAGGCCGGTCTCCACCCCTCGGGTGGCGGAGCTTGTCCCGGGGACCGGCCGCATCTATAGTTTACCATAATTTGGAAAATACCTGGTCGAAGCCCGTCGTCCAGGAAAAATTTCCCAGGAAACCTATTGGGACCTCTTCTCCGCCCATCCCCAGCCGTTTTTGCTGAAAGCGACAAGAATCACCGAAAAAAATTGTGGAAGATGTGAGAAAAAAGGGATTGAAAGCCGGGTAATTTTCTTGTACAATATAGTCGTGATTTTTTCGGCCTATTGCGGCGCGGCCCACAGCTGCGGGCCGCCGTCATTTTTTCAGAGAGGCGGCGCATATTGATGGAGCTGCTGAAAAATCGAATCCGGCAGGACGGTACCGTAAAGGGGAACGATGTGCTGAAGGTGGACAGTTTTCTGAACCACCAGATGGATGTTGCCCTGTTCGATGAGATCGGCGCGGAATTTCTGCGCCGGTTTGACGGCTGCGGCGTGAACAAGATTCTGACCATCGAGGCCTCTGGCATCGGGATCGCTTGTATCACGGCGCGCTTTTTTCATTGCCCGGTGATTTTCGCCAAGAAGAGCCAGACCAAAAACATCGCCGGGGAGGTGTACACCACCAAGGTGGAATCCTTTACCCACGGACGGGTGTACGATGTGATTGTCTCCAAGAAATTTCTGGGCCCCGGGGACAATGTGCTGATTATTGACGACTTTCTGGCCAACGGCGCGGCGCTGGCCGGCCTCATCGACCTGGTGAACCAGGCCGGGGCCAGTCTGGCCGGGGCGGGCATTGTCATCGAAAAGGCCTTCCAGCCCGGGGGCGACCGCCTCCGCGCCAGCGGCGTCCGGGTGGAGTCTCTGGCCCGGATCAAGTCCATGAGCGAGGAGCAGGGCGTGGAGTTTGTGGATTAAAGCCGAAGCCCTTCGGTTTTAATATATCGAACCATTGTGCTGAAACAATGAAAACAGGAGGAAGAAGAATGAAGAAAATCCTTGCACTGGCTCTGGCCGCGGCCATGAGCCTGTCCCTGGCCGCCTGCGGCAATAACTCCGGGAGCACCTCTCCCGACAATCCGCCCGCCAGCAATCCCGGCTCCGCCAGCGGCGCCGGTGTGTCCACCCCTGTGGACAGCACGTCCGACTTCAAGGTGGGCGCCGTCTATATCACCAGCCAGAACGACACCGCCGGCTACACCTTCCAGCACCACAACGGCATCACCACCGCCATGAAGGCCCTGGGCCTGGACCCCGCCGACCTGATCGTGGTGGACAACGTGCCTGACACCGACGACACCGCCGTGGCCAACGCCATCGACACCGTGGTCAACCAGGGGGCCAACATCGTGTTCGGCATCTCCTTCGGCTATATCAACGCCATGAACGACAAGGCTGAGCAGTATCCCGACGTTATCTTCTCCCACGGCACCGGCTACATGGCCAACGACACCAACTTCAACAACTACTTCGGCCGCATCTACCAGGCCCGCTACCTGGCCGGCATCGCCGCCGGCATGAAGTCCGTGGAGCTGGGCAACAACAACATCGGCTATGTGGCCGCCTACAACCGGGAGTATGCCGAGACCTGCTCCGGCATCAACGCCTTCGCCCTGGGCGCCCAGTCCGCCAACCCCGACGCCTTGGTCTATGTGAACAAGATCAACACCTGGGGCGACGAGGCCAAGGAGCGCCAGGCCGCCCAGGCCCTCATCGACACCTATGGCTGCGGCGTCATCTCCCAGCACTGTGACTCCGCCCAGCCCCAGCTGGTGGCCCAGGAGAACAACATGTTCGGCTGCGGCTACAACTCCGACATGACCGAGCAGGCCCCCAACGCCCACCTGACCTCCGCCATCTGGCACTGGAATGTCTACTATCAGACCGCCATCGAGGCCGCCATGGCCTGCGAGGGCGACGCCTCCAAGTTCGTAGAGAACATGGGCGGCAACGCCTACTACGCCGGCCTGAAGGAGGGCTTTGTGGACGCCTCCCCCCTGAATGAGTCCATCGCCGCCCCCGACACCCAGGCCGTTATGACCGCCGTCCGGGACCTGATGATCTCCGGCGAGTGGGATGTGTTCTCCGGCGTGAAGCTGAGCTACAACATCACCGACGGCAAGGTGGAGATCGTCAAGACCGACGCCCCCCTCATGTGCGATGGTGTCGAGCTGAAGGACGGCAGCCTGGTGGACAGGGACTTTGAGATCGTACCCGCCGGCGGCCCCTCCGTGGACGACGGCGTCATCAAGGGTTCTATGAACTACAACGTGGCAGGCGTCATCGAGGGCTAAGCCACCCGCCCAGCGCAGACCCGAACCGGGCCGGCCGGATATTCCGGCCGGCCCGGATTTTTGGAAGGAAACCGGAGTGGTATGTAGGGGCGCATACCATGCGCCCGCCGGTCATGCACCGGAAACAGGCGGGCGGATAATATCCGCCCCTACAGAAGGAGATGTAGGGCGCGACGACCCGGCGCGCCGCTGCGGAAGCATTTTCAGATCACGGCGCGCCGAGGTTGTCGCGCCCTACAAAAAGGAAGGGGAGCTATGGAGCAGCAATACGCCATTGAGATGCGGGGCATCTGCAAGAGCTTCGGCAGCGTGGCCGCCAACAAGGATATCAACCTGAACGTGAAGCCGGGAGAAATCCTGGCCCTGCTGGGGGAGAACGGCTCGGGCAAGACCACCCTGATGAACATGCTCTCGGGCATCTACAAGCCGGACAGCGGCACCATTCTGGTGGACGGCCGGGAGGTGGCCATCAACTCCCCGGAGGACGCCAAGCGGCTGGGCATCGGCATGGTCCACCAGCACTTCAAGCTGGTGGACGTGTTCTCCGCCGCCGACAACATCTGGCTGGGGGACGACAAGTCGGGTCCGGTGCTGAAAAAGGACCGCTACAGCGTGATTGGCGAGATGGCGAAGCGATTCGGCTTTGACATCGACCCCCGGAAAAAGGTGTACAATATGGCGGTGTCTGAGAAGCAGACCCTGGAGATCGTCAAGGTGCTGTACTACGGGGCTCAGATCATTATTCTGGATGAGCCCACCGCCGTCCTCACCGTCCAGGAGACGGCCAGGCTCTTCGATGTCCTGCGCCGGATGAGGGCCGAGGGCCACGCCATTATCATCATCACCCACAAGCTCAACGAGGTGCTGGAGATCAGCGACCGGGTGGCCATCCTCCGGAAGGGGGAGTACATCACCACCGTGGACACCTCCTCCACCAGCGAGCAGCAGCTCACCGAGTACATGGTGGGCCGGAAGGTGGAGCTGAACATCCAGCGCCCGGTGGTGGACAAGACCCGGCCCCTGCTGGAGATACGGGACCTGACCATCAAGAACGACGAGGGCGCTGTGGCCATCGACCAGGTGAGCTTTTACATCCGGGGCGGCGAGATCCTGGGTGTGGCGGGCATCGCCGGCTGCGGCCAGAAGGAGCTGTGCGAGGCCATCGCCGGCCTGCGGCCTATCGAGGGCGGCATGATGATCCACCAGGGGGACAATATTGTGGGCCTCTCCCCCAAGGCCATCCTGGAGAAGGGCATCTCCATGTCCTTCATCCCAGAGGACCGGCTGGGCATGGGCCTGGCCCCCTCCATGTCCATCACGGACAACATGCTTTTGAAAAAATACGACCAGGCCAAGGGGCCCTTTGTGGACCGGAAGCTGGGCCGGGCGGAGGCCCAGCAGGTAATTCACGACCTGGAGATCGTCACCCCCTCCGCTGATACGCCGGTGCGCCGGCTGTCCGGCGGCAACGTGCAGAAGGTGCTGCTGGGCCGGGAGATCAAGGCTGGGCCCAACGTGATTGTCACCGCCTACCCCGTCCGGGGACTGGACATCAACTCCTCCTATGCCATCTACGACATCCTGAACACCCAGAAGAAGGACGGGGTTGGCATCCTCTTCGTGGGGGAGGACCTGGACGTGATGATCGACCTGTGCGACAAGATTATGGTGCTCTGCCACGGCAGAGTGATGGGTGTGGTCCACGCCCACAAGACCACCAAGGAGGAGCTGGGCCTGATGATGACCGGAGCGCTGGACCTGACCCTCAAGCATGAGGACAAGCCCGCCGGCATCGCCCGGGACAGCCGTATTCAGGAAGCCGAGGAGGTGGAGGAATGAAAAACCAGCAGCCTCTTTTTCACGTTGTCAAGCGGGAGAGCGGCAGCCCGGCCCGGCAGCTGCTGGCCTATGTGGCTGCGGTGGTGCTGGCCCTGGCCGTAGGCGCCGTCCTGCTGGCCATCCAGGGGGTGGAGCCCGTCACCTTCTACAAGCAGCTGCTCACCATGGGCATCCCCGGCAGCCGCTACCCCTGGCGGGCGGTGGAGAACTTTATCAAGCTCTTCGTCCCCCTGCTTATCACCTCCCTGGCCTTGTCTCTGGCCTTCAAAATGCGCTTCTGGAACATCGGCGGCGAGGGCCAGTTCATCATGGGAGCCTTCTGGGCTGGAGCGGCCGCCATGAAGCTGGGTGACACCCTGCCCCAGCCCCTGATGGTGCTGGTCATGGCCCTGTGCGGCGCTCTGGGAGGCGGACTCTACGGCGTATTCGCCGCGGCGCTGAAGGTCCGCTTCGGCACCAATGAGACCCTGCTCACCCTGATGCTCAACTATGTGGCCCTGTACTTCCTCCAGTTCTTTGCCGAGACCAAGGCCCCCTGGAACTTTTTCCTGGACCCCCAGTCCGCCCGGCCCAAGTTCGCCAAGTTCCCGGAGGGCGCCCAGATGCTCACCGTTCCCATCGGGTCCTTTCATCTGAACCTGTCTCTGGTGGCGGCGCTGGCCCTGTGCGCCATCCTCTTCGTCTATCTGAACTACACCAAGCGGGGCTATGAGATCGCCGTGGTGGGTGACAGCCCCAACACCGCCCGGTACGCCGGGATGAAGGTGGGAAAAATCGTCATCCGGACCATCTTTCTCTCCGCCGCCCTCATTGGCATGGCGGGCGCGCTCCACATGTCCTCCGCCGGCGTCATGTCCGCCTCCCCCACCAACGACGTGGGCTGGACCGGGATTGTGGTGGCCTGGCTGGCCAAGCTGAATACCCTGGGAATCCTGGCTGCCGCCCTGCTCATCACCGTGCTCCAGTTCGGCTGTCAGACGGCCAGCGCCACCTACCCCGCCATCGACGCCAACTTCGCCAACCTGCTCCAGGGCGTCATCCTGTTCACTGTGCTGGCGGCGGATTTCTTCACACGGTTCAAGCTGGTCATCCGGAGCGGAAAGGAGGCGGCCAAATGAGCGAGCCCATCCATGTATTTACCCTGTTTCTCTTCAATATTGTTCTGGTAAACATCCCTCTGCTCTACGGCACTGTGGGCGAGATTGTGGTGGAGAAAGCCGGCAGTCTGGACCTGGGCGTGGAGGGCACTATGGCTGTAGGGGCCATCTTCGGCTACCTGGCCGGGTGCGCCGCCAACAGCCTGCTGGTGGGGCTGGCGGTCTCTTTCCTGGCGGCCGGGCTGTGCGGTATGCTCTTCGCCCTTCTCACCGTCTCCCTCCAGGCCAACCAGAATGTCACCGGCCTGACCATCACCACCTTCGGCCTGGGGCTGTACTTCTTCGTGGGCAAGGGCTTGGGGGCGGATTGGCCCGCCATGACCGGCGCCGACGCTCTGGTAAAGGGCTTTTCCGCCATTGAACTCCCCCTGCTGTCCAAGCTTCCCATCCTGGGCAAGGCGGTCTTTTCCCACAACCTGCTGGTCTATCTGGGCATCGCCGTGGCCGTTCTGGTGTGGTGGTATCTGAATTTTACCAAAACCGGCCTGCGCCTGCGGGCGGTGGGGGAAAACCCCGGCGCCGCCGACTCGGTGGGCGTAAATATCCTGCTGTACAAATATGTCCACCTCATTGCCGGCTCGGGCATCATGGGGCTGGGCGGCTTCTACATGGCGCTGTATATGAGCGGCTCCTTCGAGGGCTCCAACTGCTGGATCAACGGCTACGGCTGGATCGCCATCGCCCTGGTGATCTTCGCCAACTGGAACCCGGTCATGGCCATCCTGGGCACCCTGGTCTTCGGCTTTTTCAACACCCTTCAGATCTATTCCGGCCCTCTGGCCGGAGCCTTCCCGGCCTCTCTGGGCTGGCTCAACTCCATCCCGCCCCAGCTGTACAAGGCCCTGCCCTTCCTGATTACCGCCATCGTACTGGTGGGCTCCTCCATCTGGAAGCGGGAGGGCTCGGGCCAGCCGGCGGCCCTGGGCCTGAATTACTTCCGGGAAGAGCGGTGAATCTGTTCCTTTTCTTGAAAGAAAAGGAACAGAAAAGAACTTTAACTGCCTGAAATAGAAAGCGCAGGAGCGCCCCAAATCGGGGCGCTCCTGCTGTTGTTAAGCCTGCTGTGCCGTCTGGGGCTGAGGGACGCGGCCCTTCTTTTTCCGAGAAAACCAGAGGCGGCCCAGCTGGAAGGTGACAACGCAGAGCATATGGAAAAAGATGATAATTTCGTCACACAGGACCAGGCCGATAAACATGCGGGCGGGGTTGGGAGGAAGGGCCGCCTCGAAGGTTTGAGCGCCGCCCCAGGCGATTAAATCGTACAGCCGCCAGAGCAGGTGAGGGGGAAACAGCAGCGGAAACAGGCCCAGGAGCAGCGCGGCGGCGGCAATCAAAAGGGTGGTCCACACCTTCACGGGCCAGCGGCGGTCATACCAGGCGAAGCACAGGCCGATGGCGCAGGCTGCAAAGACGCGCAGCACCTCCGTAAAGGTAAGGAAACCCGAGCGAAAGGAGGTTGCGTACCAGGAGATATCCATAAAGAACAGCACCAGGTCGGCCAGGAGGATTGCCGCCAGCATCCGCGCAATCAGCTTCCTCCGGGGGATGAGGCTGGGGTCGGGCCCCGGCTGCGGGGCGGGCACGGGCTCCGCCAGGGCCTCCGTCTCCACGCCGTTGAGCAGAGCGTCCACGGTCACCCCATACAGCCTGCTCAGGGCGAGCAGGTTTTCCGCCGAGGGGAGGGCCGCTCCCGTCTCCCATTTGGAGATGGTCTGCCGGGAGACGTCCAGCGCCTCCGCCAGCTCCACCTGGGACAGCCCCTGCTCCTTCCGGTAAAACGATAAGCTCTCTTTCAAATCCATAGCGTAGTCCTCCTTGTTTGAGTAAAAATCTGAAGCTATTATAGTCCTTTCAGGCCAGTCTGGCAACCAACTTTAGTTTACATCCCTCATTTTACCGGCAAAAAAACGCGGGAGCGCCTCCAAGGAGGCGCTCCTGTCATTTTATCCCTGCGCGGCCTGTACCTCCGCCTGAACGGCGGCCTGGAGAGCGCCCAGCTTCTCCCAGAAGGCCCCGGGGTCGATCTGACCGTAGGCCTCGGTCTTTTCCACACCCAGCTCCTTGGTGAGCTGGTCCGCCCGCTCCTTCAGCCGCTGGCTGGTGAGCTGGCCCCGGTAGCTCTCCGGGTCGATGGGCAGGCGGAGAATAATGTGGTAGCCAAAATCGCTCTCTACAATATCGCTGATCTCCCCGTTTTTCAGGGCCAGGGCGGCCTCCTCAAAGGGGGCCACCATCATGCCCTTCTCGGTGGTGTAGCCCTCGGGGTTGGCAGCCAGCCCGGTATCCTCGCTGTGCTCGTTCATCAGCTGGTCAAAGAGGGTGATGGGGTCCTCCGCGCCGCGCAGCTGGGCCAGAATATCGTCGGCCTTGGCCTTTTTCTGTGCCACAGCCGCCTCATCCAGCGGCTCCCGGGTGTCCAGATCTATGGTGGCCAGCAGAATGTGCTTGGCCCGGTAGATGCCCTGTTCATCCAGCCATGCCTGGACCTCGGCGTCGGTGGGATAGCCGCCGCTGTCCTCCCCAAAATACCGCTCCCGCAGCTGGTCGCTCAGGTCGCCGCTCTCATTGAGGTAGATTAGAAGCTCCCGGCTGAGCATCTCGGCCCAGAGCATATGCTCCACCGTCTCCTCGCTCTTCATCTGGGCGGCCATATCGCCGTACATCTGATCCACGCTGATGGCAACCCCGCTGTCTGGGGTCAGCCCCTCCCGCTCCGCCAGGAGGTTGAGGCCCCGATAGTAGATGGCGGCCTCCAGCGCCCCCTCCTTCATCTGGTCCCCCAGCGTGCCGCCGCCGGCGTCGGCATCCCAGGGCAGAACGCTCACCTGCCCGCCGAGCTGGGCCAAATAGACCTCCGTATTCCGGTTGAGCCAGTAGAGCAGCTCCGCGGCGGTGACCTCCGTCTCCCCGATCCTGGCAACCACGCTGTCGCCGGTCAGGCCGGCGGTGGCCAGCCAGGGGTCGGTCACCTGGGCCAGGTCCACGGGGGCCGTCTGGGAGACATCCCCGGTGCTGCCGCTCCCCGCTCCGGAGGCCGAGCCGCCGGCGGAACCCGACACGGCGCCTGGCGCCTTCTGTCCGCAGCCGCTCAAGAGCATTACAAGGGCCAGCGCCAGGGCCCCAAAACGTTTTTTGCTTTTCATTGTTGTGTTTCCTTTCCTGCCGTTAGAATCGTAGATTATCATCATACCACAGATTCCGGAGCGGAGCAAGTCCGATTTCCTCCTTGCAGTCTCCCATTTTCTGTGGTAAAATATCCAAAAATTGTGAGGAGTGACCGTCATGTCGTTGTTCAGCAGTCTTTTTGGCAAAAAGCCGGAGCCCGAGGAGGCCCCTGTCCCCCAGACGGGTCCGGGCGCACCGGCGGGATTTTTCCCGGAGGGGGTGAACATGTCCGACTGGGACCAGGTGTTCTCCGCCTGCCTGGGGAAGATGTACACCGTTCAGCACGCCTTTCTGGACCTGGTGAGAGGCGAGGAGGGCTGGTACATCGACTTCGAGAAGGGCACCCTTACCCTGGGAAAACAGGAGTTCCGGGTCCAGTTCCTGGGCAGCGAGTCCTATGTGTCCAACTCCTGGCTGTGGGGCTGGGAGAATATCAACAACTTCCCCGACAATATCCTGGGCCAGACCCATATCGCCCGGACCTACGGCCAGGCCTGGGGGCTGGAGCCCCTGATGTACGCCCAGTGTGAGCTGAACGACACCTTCAACGGCCACAACTTCTCCATGGTGGTCTGCGGAGCCCTGGCGGAGGACCGCTGCTACTACCGCTGTCCCACCGGCGAGGGGCAGGGGGCGGCCTTCGTGGTCCTGTGCGACATGCCCGGGGAGCTGTTTGCCCCGGTGGACGGCATCACCTTCATCAACAGCGTGAGCCAATGCATTCAGCAGTTCTATCTGGATCACAAAATCTTCGTGGAGGCCTTCCTAAATTGGAATAAAACCCCCTTCGACTGGTCCGGCGACACCCTCACCGCCCACTTTGACGCCGACGTGGTGGTGGAGTTTGAGCAGGCGGGGGAGAATTATCGGATCAAGAATTTGCACCAGACGGCAAAGCCCTGAAAAACGGGGAGCGCTCATGCCTGCTATGACATGAACGCTCCCCGTTCTCAATTTTTTGTTATTCTGCCAGTCCCCGGTAGAGGAAGGACACGATCTGTCCGCGGGTGCAGACGCTGTCCGGGGAGAAGGTGGTGTTAGAGGTGCCTGCGGTCACGCCCTGCTCCACGGCCCAAGCCACGGCGCTGGCGTAGTCCGCGCTGGCGGGTACGTCGGTAAAATCAGACCTTCCGGCGTTCGGGCTGCCGGTGGCCTTCCACATATAGGTCACCGCCATGCTCCGGGTGCAGAGGGTATTCCCGCCGAAGGTTTCGCCGGAAACAATCCCCTTTTCATAGGCCCAGGCGGCGGCGTCCGCGAAGTAGTCGCCGCTCTTGACATCGGAGAAGGGGTTGACCGTTGTGGGCTTGGGAGAGCCGTTGGCCCGCCACAGGAAGGACAAAATCTGCGCTGTGGTGCAGTCCGCGTTGGGGGAAAAGGTGGTGTCAGAGGTCCCGGCGGTGATGTTCTTCTCCACGGCCCACAGCACCGGGTCGGCAAACCAGTCGGTCTTCTTCACATCGGTGAAATTGCCCACGGTGGAGACAGCAGGCTGGGCAGACAGCGGGCGGTACTCCACCACGGTTCCGGTAATACGACCATTCGTCCACTCATCCTCAAGCTCATAAGGAAACACCGTGTCGAGGCCCTTCTTGGACATCATAAGGGGGCTCCAGTCCTCGCTTGACTCGGCGACAAACTGGTATGCCCAGCCATTGTCGCTGTCCGCGCGTATCCCGGCAGCTCCGGGTTCCACCCAGGCCCACTCCTCTTCAATATGGGCCCACTGCTCATACACCCCCATCGGAACACTATACCCCATATCGCCAAACATGGGCGGCAGGCTAAAACGCTGGAGGGGGAGGCCGTCCTTTCGGGTGACGGTGCAGTCCTGGTCGAACACATAGGCGGCATACTCGCTGGTTCCCCCCGGAAAAACCCACCGGATTTTGGCCATGCCGATGGGGGCCACGGAGAAGGTCACGTTCTCCGCCGACGGGTCGGTGTAGCCGTTGGCCGAGTAGTTGAAGTTATAGACCGAATCTTCTTCGCCGTCGAACGAGTAGATGACCGAGTAGTCATAGGCCGAATCTGCAAATGCGGGGACAGTCAGGCCCAGGCACATCGCCAGGGCCAGCGCAAGGGATAGCATTTTTTTACTCATAATATCGCTCCTCTGTTTTTTAATAGGGGTTTTCTCCCCCTGTCTTAATGGTTCAGCCCTTGGGGGCGGGACTTCCCGGCCCCCGCAGGCATTCCCATCAAGACAACAAAAGCGGCGCAGGGGTATAAAGCCCTACACCGCCGAAGCTACGCACACGTCCACCTGATTTCCCCATTGATTATTGCCGGAAAAATCGTTATAATGGACCTTGGGCGCAGATAATTTCTGCTGTGTGGGACTTGGGCTTAACGCGCTCTCCTGCATAGGGGCGTGGGAGGGGGCAACCTCTCACGTCCTGCCTTTATGCTTCTGCTGTCTCGTGAATACATTTTACACCATTTCGACCATATACGCAAGCGGTTTTTTGTATTATTATTGACAAAGTGACATGGTAAACGGGGTATAAGGCGGGATAATAGGAAAAGACAGGGAGCCGGTCCGGCTCCCTGTCTTTCCGTTTTTAGGGTTTGCCGCCTTCCCCATTGAGGGGAAGGGCTTTTTACATCTCCAGCGCCCTGGCGTAGTCCCCCACCACCTGGCGGGCGGCCCGGAGGGGGTCCTCGTTTTTCGCCAGCCGGAAGGAAAACCGGGGCACCTCCCCGGGCATGAGAAGCAGGCGCTTGCTGTACTTGTCCTGGGCGCACAGGGCGGAAAAGGGCTCCAGCCGGAACTCATCCAGGGTAAAGATCAGCTTATCCCCCTTCTGGGCCAGGTCGTTGATCCGGCACTGGGCGGCTGTCGCCCGGAGGAGGGCCACCGACAGCAGGTTGTTCACCGGCCTGGGGGGCTCGCCGTAGCGGTCGATGAGCTCATCCACCAGCTCGTCGGCCTCCTCCTCGCTGCGGACGGCGGCGATCCGGCGGTACAGGTCCATCCGCTGCTCCGGCGAGGGGACATACCGGTCCGGGATGGAGGCGGACACGCTGAGATTGGCGGCGCACTCGGTGCGGGTGGGCAGGGGCTGACCCTGCTCCAGCAGGACGGCCTCCTCCAGCAGCTTCAGATACATGTCGTACCCCACCGACAGCAAAAAGCCGCTCTGCTCCGGCCCCAGCACGTTGCCCGCCCCGCGGATTTCCAGGTCCCGCATGGCGATCTTGAAGCCGGAACCGAACTCGGCGAACTCCCGGATGGCCTCCAGCCGCTTGGAGGCCACCTCACTGAGAACCTTGCCCCGGCGGTAGGTGAGGTAGGCGAAGGCCCGGCGGTTGGACCGGCCCACCCGGCCCCGAATCTGGTGGAGCTGGGCCAGACCCAGCCGGTCGGCGTCCTCCATAATCAGGGTGTTCACGTTGGGCAGGTCGATGCCCGTCTCGATGATGGTGGTGCACACCAGCACATTCAGCTCCCCGTCGGTCATCTGGGCCATCACGTCGTCGATGGCCTCCTGGGTCATCCGGCCGTGGGCCACCCCGATGGCGGTGTCCTCCCCCAGCAGCATCTGGATGCGGGCAGCGCACCGGTCGATGGTCTCCACCCGGTTGTGGAGGTAGAACACCTGCCCGCCCCGCTCCAGCTCCCGGCGCATGGCGTCGGCCAGGAGGTTCCAGTCGTGCTCCAGCACGTAGGTCTGCACCGGCTGGCGGTCGGCGGGGGGCTCCTCCAGGGTGGACATATCCCGGATGCCGGACAGCGCCATATTCAAGGTGCGGGGGATGGGGGTGGCGGACAGGGTGAGCACGTCCACCTGTTTAAAGGTCTCCTTCAGCTTCTCCTTGTGCTGCACCCCGAAGCGCTGCTCCTCGTCCACCACCAGCAGCCCCAGGTCCTTAAAGCGGACGTCCTTGTTGAATAGCCGGTGTGTGCCGATGAGGATATCCACCTCGCCGCTTTCCACCCGGCGGAGGGTCTCCTTCATCTGGGCGGGGGTGCGGAAGCGGGACACCACGTCGATGTTAACGGGGTATTTTTGAAAGCGGCGCAGGGCAGTGAGGTAGTGCTGCCGGGCCAGCACGGTGGTGGGCACCAGAATGGCGGTCTGCTTGTTGTCCAGCACGCACTTCATCATGGCCCGGAAGGCCACCTCGGTCTTGCCGTAGCCCACATCGCCGCACAGCAGCCGGTCCATGGGGGTGGGCCGCTCCATATCCCGCTTGATCTCCTCGATGCACCGCAGCTGGTCGTCCGTCTCGGTATATTCAAACTGCTCCTCGAACTCCCGTTGCCAGGGGGAGTCGGGGGCGAAGGCGTAGCCCGGCTGGCGCTGGCGCTGGGCGTAGAGCTGAATCAGCCCCTTGGCCAGGTCCTGCACCGCCTTTTTGGCCCGGGTCTTGGCCTTCTCCCACTCCTGGCCCCCCAGACGGTTGAGCTTTTTGGTCTCGTTGGCGTCCTCTCCCCCGCCGATGTATTTAGACACCAGGTCCAGCTGGGTGGCGGGGACGTAGAGCACATCGGTGCCGGCGTAGGCGATTTTGACATAGTCCTTCTCAATGCCCTCCACCGGCATCTTCACCATGCCCACATACCGGCCCACCCCGTGGTGCTCGTGGACCACCAGATCGCCAGGGGTGAGGTCGGCGTAGGACTTCAGCTTCTGCCGGTTGGTGGCGTCCTTCGGGCGGCGGGGCTTCTTGCCAGCCGCCTTCTCCCCCTCGGTGAGGACGGCCAGCTTCAGCTCCGGGTACTCAAAGCCGCCCGACAGCCCACCCACGGTAATGATAATCTCTCCCGGCTGGGGCAGGGCTTTGAGCTGGAAGTCCACCGAGGATTTGATTTTCTGCTCCCGGAGGAGGGTCTGCAGGTCGATGGCCCGCTGCTCCCCGGACACCAGCACCAGCGCGGCAAATCCGCTATTCTGGTAGTGGGCCAGGTCCTGCACCGCCGTCTCCAGGCTGGCCAGGAAGGGGGGCAGCTGCTTGGCGGTGATGGAAAGCAGCGCCTTGGGGGGCGTGGGACAGCTGGCGGTGGTAAAGGAGTCCAGATAGACCACCGGGAACTCCTCCAGCCGGCCCAGGAGCTGGGGGAAGGTCCGGGCCAGCTCGCCGCAGGAGCCGTCCAGCTCCCCCTGCTCCAGCAGGGTTTTCACGTCCTCCTCCAGCTGCCACTGGTAGGACCGTGCCCGCTCGGCCACCCGGGCGGACTGGTCGAAGAGCACGCAGGCGTCGGGGGGCAGGTAGTCCACGCCGGCCGCCAGTTCCGGGTAGATCAGGGCCAGATAGCGGTCTATGGCGGGAAAGCTCCGCCCCTGGGTGATGGCCTCGCCGTCCCGCTCCAGATTTTCCGCCAGCGCCCTGTTCCCGTTCCGCAGGGCCTTGGCCGCCAGCCTGGACAGCTTCCCGGCCAGTCCCGTCAGCCCTCCCGGTGCCAGCTGGGGCAGCACCTCGGCTGCGGGCAGGAGGCGGACTTCCTCAATGTTCTCGGTCCGGCGCTGGGTGGCGGGGTCAAAGACCCCCATGGCGTCCACCTCGTCTCCGAAGAACTCCACCCGGACGGGGCGGTCCATGCCGGGGGAAAACACGTCCAGGATTCCCCCCCGGAGGGCGAACTGGCCCACCCCCTCCACCTGTTCACACCGGACATATCCGGCGGCGGACAGCTCCTCCGCCAGCCCATTCAGGTCCCGCGCGGCCCCCACCCGCAGCTCCTGGCAGCAGCCCTCCAGCGCCTGGGGCGGAATGGTCCGCTGGAGCAGGCCCTCCACCGCGGCCACCAGAAAGGGGTACTTCCCTTCGGACAGCTCCCGCAGCAGAGCCAGCCGCCGGTGCTCCCACTGGCGGGAGACCGAGGCGGCGTTGTGAAAGGTGAAGTCCCGGGAGCCCAGCACCGGGACAGGGACCCCGGCGAAGGCGGCCAGGTCCTGGGCCAGCCTGGCCCCCTCCCGCTCGTCGGCGCACACCACCACCACCGGCCGCCGGGTGAGCAGTCCAATTCCGGCGGCGATGTGTGCCCGGTGGATGGCCGCCGCTCCGGACAGGGCCGCCGGGGACCGTCCCCCCTCCAGCGCGGCCAGGAGCTGCTGAATCTCCGGGAGCCGGCTCAGCGCAGCGGTAAGAAGTTTCACGTGAAACACCTCTCTTTTGAAAATCCCCAAGGAACGGGGCAATGCCCCCTGCCCCCGGCGGGGGGAGGGGTTGTTGGGCAGCTATTTGCTTCAGTATAACGGCCGCCCGGCCCTCCGTCAAGGGGAATTTTGGGGATGGCGCCCCGCCTTCCGTGTTTCACGTGAAACATGGAAAGCGGAGCTTTTTTATTTTTCCTTCAAAAACAGTTGAAATCCGCTCCGGTGGTTGATATAATGGAAAACCCAACTATTTCTAAATTCCCAAGGAGGCCCATCTCATGGCTAAGATCATCGCCGTCGTCAATCAAAAGGGCGGCGTGGGCAAGACCACGACCACCGTCAACATTACCGCCGCCCTCCACGAGCTGGGCAAGCGGGTGCTGCTGTGTGACTTCGACCCCCAGGCCAACGCCACCTCGGGCATGGGGGTGGACAAGAACACCGCCTCCCCCAACATCTACGATGTGCTGGTCAGCGAGGCCGACCCGGTCAAGGCGGTGGTGTCCACCCGGTACGGAGACGTGCTGCCCTCCAACAAGGCGCTGGCCGGCGCGGGCGTAGAGATGATCGGCATCGACAACCGGGAGAAGCTGCTTCAGCGCGCGCTTGAGGCTCTGTCCGACCGCTACGACTTCATCTTTGTGGACTGCCCCCCCTCCCTGGAGCTGCTCACCGTCAACGCCCTGTGCGCCGCCGGCTCCCTGCTGGTGCCGGTCCAGTGTGAGTACTTCGCCCTGGAGGGCCTCAGCGACCTGCTGTCCACCGTCCGGCTGGTGAAGCGCAAGCTGAATCCCGGCCTGACCATGGAGGGCGTGCTGCTCACCATGTTCGACAGCCGGACCAACCTGTCCCTCCAGGTGGCGGAGGAGGTTAAGCGCCATTTCCCCGGACAGGTGTACGCCACCGTAATCCCCCGAAACGTCCGCCTGTCCGAGGCCCCCAGCCACGGCAAGCCCATCAGCGCCTACGACCCCTACTCCCGGGGCGCGGAGGCCTACAAGCTGCTGGCGGAGGAGATGTGCGGGGCGGGCTGACCCGGTCGGGTCCACGACGCAGGGCAAGGGCTCTGCACGACGACATTCTCGGAATTGAGGTAGAGACATGGCAAAACGAAAAACAGAATTGGGGCTGGGCCGGGGGCTGAACGCCCTGCTGGGCGACCCCGATCTTCAGCCCCAGGGGGAGGGCTCCGTAACCCTGCCCATCTCCCAGGTGGAGCCGGGGCTGAACCAGCCCCGGAAGCGGTTTGAACAGGGGGCGCTGGACGACCTGGCGGAGTCCATCCGGGTCCACGGCATCATCCAGCCTCTGACGGTGCGCCGGCTGGCCACCGGCTACTACCAGATCATCGCCGGCGAGCGTCGCTGGCGGGCGGCCAAGGCCGCCGGGCTCCAGGAGGTGCCCGCCGTCATCATCGAGGCGGACGACCGAAAGGTGATGGAGCTGGGCCTCATTGAAAACCTCCAGCGTGAGGACCTGAACCCCGCCGAGGAGGCCCGGGGCTACCGGACCCTCATGGAGGAGTACGGCCTGACCCAGGAGCAGGTAGCCCAGCAGATGGGCAAATCCCGCCCCGCCATCACCAACACCCTGCGCCTGCTGGCCCTGCCCGACGAGGTGATGCAGCTGTTGGAGGAGGGCACCCTCTCCGCCGGCCACGCCCGGGCGCTGCTCAGCCTCCCCTCCCCCGGGCTTCAGCGGGAGGCGGCCAAGCGGGTGGTGGAGGAACAGCTGTCCGTCCGCCAGACCGAGGCCCTGGTAAAAGCCCTCCAGAAGGGAAAGCGGGAAAAGCCCAAGCCCCAAGGACCCGACCTGTCCCTCTATCTGGGGGAACTGGAAAAGGACCTGTCCGGCCGTCTGGGCCGGAAGGTAAGGATTTCACACAAGGGAAAAAAGGGCAGAATTGAATTGGAGTACTACAACGAACAGGACCTGGAGGCCCTGCTCCAGCAGCTGAGAGACGGGGGAGGTGACCTCCATGCCTGAGGAGAAGCAGCGCGCCCAGTCCCCGGAGGATGTGGAGGCCCGCCGGGCCGCCCGCCGCGCCAGCCAGCAGCGCCGCCGCCGCAACTCCGTATTTCAGTACATCGCCGTCCTGTTTATGGCCGCCTTTGTACTGCTGCTCTATACCTTTATGATGGAGCGGCGGCAGAGCCAGCAGCAGATCGACGATCTGAAGCAGTCGGCCTCCACCGTCCAGACCCTGCAAGGCCTGATGTCCAGCAACGACCAGCTGAAAGCCCAGGTCTCTGAGCTGGAAACCCAGCTGCGGGACCTCCAGGGCCAGCTGACCGCCGCGAAGGAGGAGCAGGGTCTGCTGCAAACCCAGATCCAGGATGAGGAGAAGACGACTGCGGCCATGCTCTGGTTCTGGGAGCTGAACGACGCCTATGTCCGGGGCCGGCTCAACCAGTGCCGGGAGCTAATTACCGGCCTGGAGGAGGCCAAGCTCCAGGGCTGTCTGCCCAAGGAAAACACCACCGGCACCGACCACCTCTCCCCCGCCGACCGGTATGAGGAGATACGCAGCCGGGTTATAAAATAAGGGGTGTTTCACGTGAAACATCCTCGTCGCGAGCTTTGTATCCCTGGCTTCCGGCAATAGCCGGGAGCTAACTCACTACGCCGCAGGCGGCATAAACTTATATGAACAAGGAGAAATCAAGATGCTCGACATTCGATTCATCCGGGAGAACCCGGAGGCTGTAAAGGAAAACATCAGGAAGAAGTTCCAGGAGGAGAAGCTCCCCCTGGTGGACGAGGTGCTGGCCCTGGACGCCGAGAACCGGGCCGCCATGTCTGAGGCCAACGAGCTGCGCTCCGCCCGGAACACCCTCAGCAAGCAGGTGGGTATGCTCATGGGCCAGGCCAAGAAGGACCCCTCCAAGCTGGCCGAGGCCGAGGAGGCCAAGGCCAAGGTAAAGGCCAACGCCGACCGGCTGGCCGAGCTGGAGCAGAAGGAGACCGAGCTGGCGGAGAAGATCCGCAAAATCATGCTGGTCATCCCCAACATCATCGACCCCTCCGTCCCCATCGGCCCCGACGACAGCGCCAATGTGGAGGTGGAGCGCTTCGGCGAGCCCGTGGTGCCCGACTTTGAGATCCCCTACCACACCGAGATCATGGAGTCCTTCAACGGGGTGGACATGGACGCCGCCGGCCGGGTGTCGGGCAGCGGCTTCTACTACCTGATGGGCGACGTGGCCCGCCTCCACGAGGCGGTGCTGGCCTACGCCCGGGACTTTATGATCGGCAAGGGCTTCACCTTCTGCATCCCCCCCTTCATGATCCACGGCAACGTGGTGGAGGGCGTCATGAGCCAGACCGACATGGAGGCCATGATGTACAAGATCGAGGGGGAGGACCTGTACCTCATCGGCACCAGCGAGCACTCCATGATCGGCAAGTTCATCGACCAGATCATCCCTGAATCCACCCTCCCCCAGACCCTCACATCCTACTCTCCCTGCTTCCGCAAGGAGAAGGGCTCCCACGGCATTGAGGAGCGGGGCGTCTACCGCATCCACCAGTTCGAGAAGCAGGAGATGATTGTGGTCTGCCGGCCCGAGGACTCCATGGACTGGTACGAGAAGATGTGGCGCTACTCGGTGGAGCTCTTCCGCTCCCTGGACATCCCGGTCCGGCAGTTGGAGTGCTGTTCCGGCGACCTGGCCGACCTGAAGGTGAAATCCTGCGACATTGAGGCCTGGTCCCCCCGGCAGAAGAAGTATTTTGAGGTCTGCTCCTGCTCCAACCTGGGGGATGCCCAGGCCCGCCGGCTGAAGATGCGGGTCAAGGGGGAAAAGGGCACCTACCTGCCCCACACCTTAAACAACACCGTGGTGGCCCCTCCCCGGATGCTCATCGCCTTCCTGGAGAACAACCTCCAGTCCGACGGCAGCGTGGTAATCCCCAAGGTGCTCCAGCCCTACATGGGCGGTCTGGAGATTATGCTGCCCAAGAAATAAATAAAGGGAGTGCAAGCCTATGGCCCGCCGCCGGCTGGAAGAGCTGTCTGTTCTCAATGTAATATTCTGTCTGCTGGTCATTCTGATCCATGTGCTGTCCCACGCGGTGGTCAGCCTGGAAAAAACCAGCTGGCAGTACGCCCTGGTGATCGTCCCTCAGCGGCTGGCCTTTGTGTCGGTGCCCGGCTTCTTCTATCTCAGCGGGGTCAAGCTCACCCTGCCCCGGGAGCGCCCCCTGCCCCTGAAGGACTACTATCTGGGCCGGATCAAAAATATCTATCTGCCCTATCTGCTGGCGGCGGCGGTGTACTACCTCTTTTTCGTGACCATCGGCTGGTACACCTTCTCCCCCGCCCAGTTCCTTCGGGAGACCGCCCTGGGCACCCTGTCCTCCCCCTTCTACTTCCTGGTGGCCCTGGCCCAGTTCATCCTGCTGGCCCCCCTGTTCCAGTGGCTGGCCCGCCGGTATCACCCGGCCCTCCTGATTCCCCTGGCCATGGGCCTCACCTGGCTGAGCTCCATGCATTTTAACTCCATCCTGCAGATTGTCCTGCCCGGCGGCTCCTTCCGATACTCCGACCGTATCTTCACCAGCTATCTGATTTACTATCTCACCGGCTGCTGTGTCGGAGCCCACTACCACCGCCTTCCCGCCCTGCTGGAGGAAAACCGCTCCCTTCTCACCGCCGCCGCTCTCTTCTTCGCCGGGGCGGACGGATTTATCAGTCTGCTGGCCTTCTCCGGGCGGCGGGCCGCCCCCTATCTGGAGCTGATCCACACCCTGTATATTCTCAGCGCCATTCTGGCCCTCCACGGCCGGGCCATCCGCCGCGGAATCCCCCAGGGCGCCCCGGGCAGGCTGCTGCGGGCGACCGACCGGGCCAGCTATCTGATCTATCTCTACCACAGTCTTGTCATTACCGTGTTCAACATCATCGCCCCCCGGATTGTGGGCGGGCGGGTATCCGTTCTGCTTCTGCTGCGCATCCTGGTGGTCTATCCGGTGTCCATTGCCGGGTGTATCCTCTGGCAGCGGCTGTGGGCCGGGGTAAAGCAGTCCTGTTTAAAACGAAATTGAAGAAAGAGGCGGTGCACCATGAGTATTTTTTCATCTCTCTTCGCGAAGGAACCGGAAATTGAACTGGCCAGCGTCCCCGAGCCTGCGGCGGAGCCGGGCCGCCAGCCGGAGAGCGCCCCCACCGGGGAATTGTTTGAGGGGATGCGCGTCAACGTGATGACCAAGGAGGGGGACCCTCTCCTCTCGGGCAAGATCACCGGGCTCACCTCAGACACGCTGACCTTGGGCCGCCTGCCCGGCGAGCTGTCCTTCAAGACCGCCACCATCGGCACCACGGTGAGCCTCAGCGGCTATGACAAAAAGCTGATCCCCATCTGTCTCAGCGCCACCGTGCAGGAGTCGGGCCGGACGGTATTCAAGGTAAAGAATCTGAAGGTTGAGAGCCACTCCGAGAGCCGGGACACCTTCCGCCTGCCCTTTAACGCCCCCGTATCCCTGTACCGGAAAGACGACGAGCACCTGCGCAACCCCGAGCAGTGCACCCTGGTCAACATCAGCACCGGCGGCTGCTGCGTCCAGTCCGAGTACATCCACATGGAGGATGAGGTGCTGCGCATCCGGGTCAAGCTGGAGGACTACGCCCCGCTGAACTTCCTGGGCCAGATTGTGCGCTGTATGGAGCACGCCCCCGGCCAGTTCTGGTACGGCATTCTCTTCGCCCAGCTGACCGAGCAGGAGATCACCGCCCTGAACAAGACCCTGTATAATCTGCAAATGGGAATTAAAGAGACCCGCGTCCGGGGCGAGGACGGACACTGGTAACCGCCCCAGGGCAAAATGGAGGTACGTTATGAAACAATTCATGCAGGAATTTAAGCAGTTTATCGCCCGGGGCAATGTGATGGACATGGCGGTGGGGGTTATCATCGGCGGAGCCTTCAGCTCCATCACCACCTCCCTGATTAACGACATCATCATGCCCCTTCTGGGCATCTTCACCGGCAGCATCTCCTTCGCCAGCCTCTCGGTAGAGGTGGGCAGCGCCGTAATCGCCTACGGCAGCTTTCTCCAAGCGGTCCTCAACTTCCTGGTCATGGCCTTTGTGGTGTTCTGCCTGGTCAAGACCCTGAACCGGCTCCACCGCAAAAAGGAGGAGGCCCCCGCTCCCCCTCCTGGGCCCTCTCCGGAGGAAGCGCTGCTTGCCGAGATCCGGGATCTGTTAAAGGAGAAGCAATAAATGCCTGAGGAAAAGCGCGCCCCCAAGCAGGACAGCCGGGAGCCGGACTACACCCCCGCCTCCCCGGTGAAGCGGACCCTGGCCTGGATCGGCCTGGTCTACATGGTGATCCTGCTGGCCCTCACCACCTACGGCCTTTTTACCGGAACCGGTCTGGGCAACCTGGGGCCATTGCTCACCGTCCCCGGCCTCATCGGCCTGGGGATTCTCGCCTTGGTCTCCTGGCGGACTACCGGCCATCCGGGGAAATGGCCCGCCATCGCCCTGGCCGCCCTGTGCTGGCTGCTGGCCCTGGCCACCCTGCCCATCGGAATCGCCGGGCTGATGTCCAACTTCGGAGGCTGAGCTATGGAAGAGATTATTTCCGCCGGGCTGGAGGAGCTGGGGCTGACCGGCCGCGTCCCAGAGGACACCCCTGCCCAGTTGGCCCAATACGGACGAATGCTCCTGGAGAAAAACCAGGTAATGAATCTCACCGCCATCCAGGAGCCGGAGGGAGTGGCCCGGCTTCACATGCTGGACTGCGCCGCGCTCCTTAAATTCTGTGACTTCGAGAACAAAACTCTCATCGACGTGGGCACCGGGGCAGGTTTTCCGGGAATGGTATTAAAAATGCTGGTCCCCTCTCTGGAGGTAACCCTGCTGGACAGCCTGAACAAGCGGCTGGACTGGCTTCTGGAGACCTGCGGCACCCTCAGTCTGCAAGGAATCCGCACCCTCCATGCCCGTGCGGAGGAACAAGCCCAGGTAAAGGGCTTCCGGGACAGCTTCGACTTCGCCGCAGCCCGGGCGGTGGCCGACCTGCGGGTGCTGTGCGAACTGTGCCTCCCCTATGTAAAGGTAGGCGGGCAGTTCCTGGCCATGAAGTCCACCAACAGCGACCGGGAGCTGGAGGAGGCCGCCCACGCCATCAAGCTGCTGGAGGGCCGGGTGCGGGGGGTACACGACTACGCCATCCCCGGCACAGATGTCACCCACCGGCTGATTCTCATCGAAAAGCTGGCGCCCACACTCAAGGGCTACCCCCGGCGGTGGGCAAAAATACAGAAAGAGCCGCTCTGACCCAGCCGTTTCCCCAAAACTGGCGTTAAAATGTAAATTTTTTCTAAAAGTTTTACAATAAAAGGTTGACGGACGGCAGATTTGTGGTACACTAAAATCAGGAGGGATTACCTATGGGGACTGTAATCACCGTCACCTCCGGCAAGGGGGGCACCGGGAAGACCTCCATTACCGGCGCCGTGGCCGCCTCACTGTCCCTGATGGACCGGACGGTGCTGTGCATCGATATGGACATCGGCCTTCGAAACCTGGATATCTCTCTGGGCCTGAACGACCGGGCGCTGATGGATTTCTCCGACGTGGCCCTGGGGCGCTGTCCTCTGGCCCGGGCAGTGGTGCCCCACCCCACGCTGAAGGGGCTGTCTCTGCTCACCTCCCCCATGTCCCTGCCCGCCAGCCTCACCACGGAGAAGATTCGTGCCCTTCTGGACACCGCCCGCGGCATGTACGACTATATTCTCATCGACTCCCCCGCCGGCCTGGGCGCCGGCTTCCGGCTGGCCATATGCGGGGCCGACCGGGCCGTTGTGGTCGCCACCAACGACGCCTCCTCCCTGCGGGACGCCCAGCGTACGGTGTCGGAGCTGGACCACATGCGTCAAGTCCATCTGGTGATGAACCGCATACAGACCAAGCTGCTGCGCCGTCTGCGCGCCACCATTGACGACGCTATGGACGCCGCCGGTCTTCCCCTCATCGGCGTAGTTCCGGAGGACCCCTACGTCATCCTGTGCGCCAACCTGGGCCAGCCCCTCACCGACCGGGGCAAACGGGGCGCCGCCCTGGCCTGCTGGAACATCGCCCGCCGTCTGGAGGGCCAGCGGGTGCCCATAATGCGCATTCGGTAAATCCTGCCACACCGTTAAAATCATACCAAGGAGGTATTGATGCTATGAACATCGCCATCATGAGCCATACCAAAAAGCAGGACCTTATGGTGCAGTTCTGCACCGCTTACTGCGGGGTCCTGTCCAAGCATTCGGTCTGCGGCACCAACGCCACCGGGCGTATGGTTGCTGAGGCCACCGGCCTGCCCGTCAACCTGTTTCTGTCCCATGAGCACGGCGGCATCGAGCAGATCGGCCAGCGAATCATCTACAACGAGATCGACCTTGTGCTATTCTTCAACTCCCCCCAGGATAACGAGATGGATAAAGATGTGCTGTACATCACCCGTTTGTGCGACCAGCATTCCGTCCCTGTGGCCACCAACGTAGCCACAGCCGAGCTGTTGATCCATGGCTTGGCCCGGGGCGATCTGGACTGGCGCGAGGGCATGAACCCCAACCGGGTGCCCTTCGCGCTGTAACAGACGGCGCTGACAAAGAAGGTACGCGCTCCCGTCCCGAATCTCGTGGATGGGAGCGTCTGCTTTTCCCGCCCCAGGGTCAAAGCCTCCTTTTAGCAAAAACCGAAAACAGTCTATTCTTCAAATTGTGTTTGTGTGTAACAAAGAAAGGAAGATCATTATGGCTAAGGTACAACCCCGCACCCTCTCCGGCTTTATGGAGCTCCTCCCTGCCCGGCAGATTCAGTTCGACCGCATGGCTGCCATCATCCGGGAGTCCTTCTCCCTCTACGCCTACACCCCTCTGGACACCCCCCTCATCGAGGCCAGCGAGATTCTGCTGGCCAAGGGCGGCGGCGAGACCGAGAAGCAGATCTACCGCTTCACCAAGGGGGACTCCGACCTGTCCCTCCGCTTTGACCTCACCGTCCCTCTGGCCAAGTACGTGGCCCTGAACTACGCCAAGCTGGCCTTTCCCTTCCGCCGCTTCCAGATCGGCAAGGTCTACCGGGGGGAGCGGGCCCAGCGGGGCCGCTTCCGGGAGTTCTACCAGGCGGATATCGACGTCATCGGCGACGGCCAGCTGGACATCTCCAACGACGCGGAGATTCCCGCCATCATCTACCGCACCTTCACCGCCCTGGGGCTGAAGCGCTTCCAGATCCGGGTAAACAACCGGAAGATTCTCAACGGCTTTTACGCCATGCTGGGCCTCACCGCCCAGGCCGGGGCTATCATGCGCACGGTGGACAAGCTGGAGAAGATCGGGGAGAAATCGGTCCGAGAGCTGCTTACCGCCCCGGACATCGGTCTGAACGATGAACAGGCGGCGGAAATCCTCAAGTTCATCGCCATCAAGGGCTGTAATGGAGAAGTCCTTGCCGCCCTGGAGGGCTACCGGGGGCAGAATCCAAAGTTTGACGAGGGTCTGGAGGAGCTGTCCGCCGTAGCCAAAAACCTGGCCGCCTTCGGCGTGCCCGAGACCCACTTCGTGCTGGACCTGACCATCGCCCGGGGTCTGGACTACTACACCGGCACCGTCTACGAGACCACCATGCTGGACCACCCGGAGATCGGCTCCATCTGTTCCGGCGGCCGATATGATAACTTAGCGGAATATTACACCGATAAACAACTCCCCGGCGTTGGAATTTCCATCGGTCTGACCCGGCTGTTCTTCGTGCTGGAGGACCAGGGCTATCTCAACGACAAGCTGAACACCTCCCCCGCCGACGTGCTGATTCTCCCCATGACCGACGACATGGGCCCGGCCATCACCCTGTCCACCCAGCTGCGGACCTCCGGGGTGCGCACCCAAATTTACGGCGAGCAGAAGAAATTCAAGCAGAAGATGAACTACGCCGACAAGCTGGGGGTGCCCTATGTGATTTTCCTGGGGGACGACGAGATCAAGCAGGGCAAGGTGTCGCTGAAGGACATGCGCTCCGGCGAGCAGGAGCTGATTCCCACCAGCGAGGCCGTGGGCAAAATCGTATCCGCCATGGGCGCCAACGACGCCGAGGCCCCCATCCTGGACAAAGGGGAGTGACGCCGCCGCTGTAGGGCGGGACGACCCCGGCCCGCCGTCCCATTGCATACGGCGCGCCCAGTGGTCGCGCCCTACACACCTTGGAGGACATCATGAAAAAGCTGCTTTTCCCGCTCATAAGACCTAGCAAAAAAGGAATCGGGATCTGTGAGGTCAGCGGCTGTTCTCCCTCTTATATCGCATACTGGGACGGCAAACATTTATGGCTTCCTGACGAAGGACACTGGCGGGGTTACGCCCCCTCCTCTCCCGATGAGCTGGAAAAAGTTCTACAAACAGTAATGGACAATTAAAATAATACAAACAGGAGTGATATTTATGGGTGACACAAGCACCTTTTACCGCACCCACACCTGCGGGGAGCTGCGCATAGAGCAGGTCGGCCAGACGGTCACCTTGGCCGGCTGGATGGAGAACCTGCGGGAAGTGGGACAAAATCTGGCCTTTCTGGTCCTGCGGGATTTCTACGGCACCACCCAGGTGGTGCTGGAGACCGAGGAGACGGTCCAGGCCGCCAAGGAGCTGAACAAGGAGACGGTCATCTCCGTCACCGGCGCGGTCCGGGAGCGGGACAGCAAGAACCCCAAGCTGCCCACCGGCGACATTGAGGTGGTCCCCTCCAAGATTGAGGTGCTGGGCAAGTGCCGGCACAACGAGCTGCCCTTCCCTGTCACCCGTTCCCGGGAGGCCGACGAGTCCGCCCGGCTGAAGTACCGCTATCTGGACCTGCGCAACCCGGAGGTAAAGGACAACATCGTCCTGCGCTGTCAGGTGGTGTCCGCTCTGCGCTCCGCCATGACGGGCCACGGCTTTTTGGAGATTACCACCCCGATTCTGACCGCCTCCTCCCCCGAGGGGGCCCGGGACTACCTAGTGCCCTCCCGGAAGCACCCCGGCAAGTTCTACGCCCTGCCCCAGGCCCCCCAGCAGTTCAAGCAGCTGCTCATGGCCTCCGGCTTCGACAAGTACTTTCAGATCGCCCCCTGCTTCCGGGACGAGGATGCCCGGGGGGACCGCTCCCCCGGTGAGTTCTACCAGCTGGACATGGAGATGGCCTTCGCCAACCAGGAGGACGTCTTCGCCGTGCTGGAGGACGTACTGCCCCCCATCTTCGCCAAGTACGGCAAGTACAGCACCGCCTCAAAAGCCCCCTTTGTCCGCATCCCCTACCTGGAAGCCATGGAGAAATACGGCTCGGACAAGCCCGATCTGCGCATCGACCTGACAGTTACGGACGCGACAGAACTGCTGGCCGGCTGCGGCTTCCCCCCCTTTGAGAATCAGACCGTCAAGGCCATTATGGTCTCCGATTTCTCCGGCACCCGGAAGCAGATCGACGGGCTGTGCAGCGAGGTGGAGGTCCAGTCCGGCAGCAAGGCCTACTGGTTCCGGTACGACGAGAATCAGGAAATCGTGGGCGGCATCGCCAAGTTTGTCCAGCCCATCAAGGACCAGGTGGTGGAGGCCCTGGGGCTCACCCCCGGCTGCTTTGTGGGGCTGACGGCGGGTCCGCTGCTGGCCGCACAAAAGACGGCGGGCGTGCTCCGGAACAAACTGGGGGCCTTCTGCCCCGCCCACATGGACAAGGAGCGGTACGAGTTCTGCTGGATTGTGGACTTCCCCATGTACGAGATTGGCGAGGAGTCCGGTGAGCTGGAATTCTGCCACAACCCCTTCTCCATGCCCAACGGCGGCCTGGAGATCATCGAAAAGGCCATCAAGGGAGAGGTGGACCCCCTGTCCATCACCGCCTTCCAGTACGACCTGGTGTGCAACGGGGTGGAGCTCAGCTCCGGCGCGGTGCGCAACCACAACCCGGAGCTCATGGTCAAGGCCTTCTGGATGGTGGGCCTGGAGGAGGAGGATGTGCGGAGCAAGTTCCCCGCCATGTACAACGCCTTCACCTACGGCGCGCCCCCCCACGCGGGCATTGCCCCAGGGGTGGACCGGATGGTCATGCTGCTGTCCGGCGAGGAGTCCATCCGGGAGGTAATCCCCTTCCCCATGAACAAGAACGCCCAGGACCTGATGATGGGCGCCCCTGGCGTTGTGGAGCAGCGCCAGCTGGATGAGCTGAACATCGCCGTCACCAGGACGGAAGAGGAATAACAAACACCCCGGAGGAGCCTCATAAGCCCTCCGGGGTACAATGCTATAAAGATAAGTAAAAAAAGAACTCCCGGCACGTCTGGAAAGACGGTGCTGGGAGGAATCTTTTTGTATTGCTTTGTATGGGATATTGCTCAAACAGCGGCGGTTTTCCCTTAACTTAACGAAAATCAAAAAGCGGTCAGTTAAGTTAAGAACGGTTTCCTACCTCTTGACAAATATACGCGCCTTTCGCTATAATTAAAATACAGCAAAAAAGCGCGTAGAAAGATATAAAATAGACAGGAAACCGCGTTCAAAAAGTCTCAGGGCAGATAGGGCGGGCAAGTCAAAAAATTCACGGCAAGGAACAAAAGAAGCAAGCGCAATGGAAACGCTGATGGCGTTTTGTTGCGCTTTTTTGCGTTTTTGCTGAATTTTTTGAACAAAGGAGCCTTTACTATGGCCTATCCAGAGATTGTTTATCAGCAGTTGCAAAACATTATTCAAAACGAAATAAATTATACAACACACGACAAGATGGTGAAATCTCCTCAGCGGAAGCGGATTGTCACCCTTCAAGATGTCGCAAATGCGCTTTTATACTTTGAAGGCGGAAGCCTTGCGAAGGAGCTGAAGCGGGCGGGCCTTGATATGACTCCCTCCGCCTTCATTCAACGCCGCCACCAGCTCCATTCTGGAGTCTTTCAAGACATTTTAGCCGCTTTCGGCGCGCAGGATACGGAGTATGAAACATTTCAGGGGTATCGGGTTTGTGCGGTTGACGGGTCGAGTGTCAACATTGCAAGAGACCCGAACGCAAAGACATTTGTGCAACATTCCGGCGCTCCAAAAGGCTACAACCAGGTGAAAGTACACGCAATTTACGATGTTTTGTCGAAAATGTATCTTTCCGCCGAAATTCATCCCCAGCCGGAGCAGGACGAAATTGGCGCACTGGAGTTTTTGCTGACGTGGTATGATATCGCCGGAAAGGTTCTCCTTGTGGGGGATAGGGGATATTCCAGCTATGCGCTGTTTGCGTCGCTTCTTGAGCGGGAAAATACCGATTTTCTCATTCGGGTGAAGCAGGGGCGCGGCGCGATGAAATGTATAGCGGACCTTCCAATGCGGGAGTTTGACCGTCAGGTCAATTTCACAATCACCACGACGCAAACTAACGAGGATAAAGCGCGTGGTTACATATTTCTACAGACGCAGAAAAATCCGAACCGCACATATAGCGCGAATACACGCGCCGGACGCTGGAGTTTCCCTTCTCCCTACCCGATGGAGCTGCGAATCATTCGGCTAAAGCTCAGCACCGGGGAATATGAGACGCTGGCGACTTCTCTGCCTACCTCGGTCACTGCAAGTCAGATTAAGGAGCTTTACCATGCGAGATGGGGTATAGAAACAGCATTTCGAGAGTTGAAATATACTCATTGCATTACGCATATCCATGGGAAAAGTGAAGAATTTGCCAAGCAGGAAATCTATTCCGCCATGATTTTCTCCAATTTTTGTTCTAAAATCATCAGGCAAGTTGTCATTCAACCGTGGAGACATGGGAAACTCTACGAAGTAAACCGTAAAATGGCGGGGTATCTCTGCAAGGAATTTCTCCGCAATCCCGGCGCGGATGGGGAGCAGCTTCTGCGTGATATTGCAAAATATGTTGTTCCGGTGAAGCCGGGCCAGCAGAATCCGCGGAATCTTCGGGCGCAGTCCTGGCGCGGTTTTGGGTATCGTGTGTCGGCATAAACAACCAAAATTTAGTTTATTTCTTAACAGCAAAAATGACCATAATTTAAGTTATTGAGAAAAATTTCCCCAGCGGGTAAATGCCACATTATGAATTGCCCAGTAAGAGTTTATTTTCCAGCGGACTGCAAAACCCTTGAAATTTCAGGAAAAATGAGGACCATTCAAAAAAATTTAGGTAAATGCCCGAAATTTGAGTAATCAAAATTTTAGTAATTGCCCAAAAATTTGGTAATCTCAATTCTGCAAAAATGCCCAAAATTTTGGTGCTCAGCGATTTGAAAAATTAACCTAAAATACCGCTACTTTCATTTTTTCATGCCGCCGCTCCCGCTGGCGGCGCAAAAGAGGGACCCGGTTAGGGGCTCCCTGATGTTGGCGTGTTTGGGTTGAAAAGAAGGTGCATCCTACATGAATTGGTAGGATGCACCTTGTATTTTATATGTATGTAATTGTTACTGACCTAGTGCGTTTAATAAGGCTTGCTTTTCTTCTTCTGTCCATTCATGATCTTCTCCTTCTGTGGTCAAACCGTGATCTTCGAACATTTGGTTCATGCCGTTGAGGAAAGCTTGCTTTCTCGCTTCTATGTCTGCTGCTGAATCCCCTCCGCCTTGGGGTTCACTGGGTTGCTGCTGCTCGGCAGGCTGTTGCTCTGTAGGCTCCTGCTGTGCGGGCGGCTGGGAAACAGGTTCCTGGGACGGTTTAGATTCTGTTTCTGTTTTTGGCGGCTTTGCTGGAATCACTTCCTGCGGTTTTTCGGTGGGCGTCTCTGGAGCTGTGTCTGCTAACTGCTCCGGGGTTGTATCTGCTGGCGGCTCCGCAACTTCCACAGGCTCCGTGGGTTCTGTCTGCTTTGGTTCCTCCTGCGGGTCTGTTTCTTCCGGGGGCTGGGTGTCCTCGGTTTCAACGGGGGCCACTGGGGTCTGCTCGGGTGCAGTCTCCGGGGCTGATGTGCTGGGGGCGGGGTCCGTGGGCTGCTCCGCCTTGGGCTTGTGACAAGCAGCCAACGACAGGAGCAAGGCCAGAGATAGGGTATAGATAAGCGCCTTTTTCATAGTGTGTTCTCCTTCCACATTATTTTTCGTTCTGTCTCAACGGTCCGGCCCTTGGGGGTGGGGTATCCCCGTCCCCCTTGGGCTTTGCTCGGGACCGCCGAGACAACAAAAGCGGCGCAGGGTTTGCAATTTATCCCTACACCGCCGAAAGCTAAACACACATTCCCATTTTTCACGCTTGATTAACCTATGGATATTTGATAAAATGGGGACGGCGCAGAAATCTGCTGTGTGGGAGGACTTGGCTCCTGCATAGGGGCGCAGGGTGTTGCTACCACCCTGTGCCCTGCCTTTATTTGCTTTTGCTGTCTCTAAGGAATATTCTACATGATATCGGAAGATTCTGCAAGTCCTTTTTTCGCGTTTTCATGCGGCCTTGCGGGGGCGGTGTTGGCTCATTATCCGTCACAACTGGAACACTGGAATGTTGGCAGACCCAGAAAGCCGGGAGCGGCTTCCTGGGTCTGCTTTCTTGTTGTGCCTACCTCACCCACGATTTTGAGGGGGTGGTTTTTTCTGGGGTTAACTTAATGGCATTGCTCCGGGGTATCTGTTTTTTTTCGATTGCTCATCCCAAAACCAGCATCAAAACCGGAATGGTCACAAAGCTGGCCAAAATAGACAGGCAGGCGCCGGTAGCGGCGTACTCCTCATCGGCCCCATAGGCCCCGGCCATCACCGTCACCTGGCTGACCACCGGCAGGGCGCTCTCCACCACAAAGACCCGCAGGGGCAGGCCCTCCATACCGAACAGGAGGCAGCAGCCCATACAGATCACCGGCGACAGCACCAGCCGCATCACCAGCATCGTGGGCAGCCCCCGGAGGAACCGCAGATTTTTCAGCCCCACCTCGTAGACAATAAACCCGCAGTAAATCAGCGCCAGGGGTGACACCGAATTGCTGATATAACCGGCGAAGCGCATCACCGGCTCGGGCAGTCTCAGCTCCAGGACCAGCAGCGTCATGGCGAGAATCACCGAGAGGATGGGGGGCTTAGAGAACATATCCCTCAAAAATCCGCCCACGCCGCCTCCCTGGCTCTTATGGGTGCCCGCCCGCTCGATGAGCATCACCCCCACCGACTGGAGGAAGGAGGTGTGGCCGATGTAGTAGAGCATAATAAAGGGCATACTGGCCTCGCCAAAGAGCTGGGTACACACCGGAATCCCGATAAACAAGGTATTGGACATACCGGCCATTGCCACAAAGACGCCCCACCGCTCCCGGGGCAGCCGGAGCAGGCTGGCCACCAGGGCGGAGGCCAACAGGTCCACCGCCACGGAGATGACTCCGGCAGTTACCATCAGGCTCGCCTGAGCCAGGCTGTCCCGGTCCAGATTATTCAGCAGGCCCACAACACAGTTGCAGGGCACGGCGATGTTGACAATATATTTGCTGAGAAACTTCTTTTCCGCCGCAGTCATCCACCCTCCGACGCCCATGAAATACCCCACCGACATAAGCATCAGCAGCACCAGACAGGCCGACAGCGCGTTAAAAAACCCGGCCATTCACTCACTTCCCCCATCAAAATTGGCACCTTCCCAGTATAAACCAAAGGCCCGGCCATGTCAAATCATGGCCGGGCTCATTTTAACCCTTATCACTCCTGAGGGCCGGAGGGCTTGCCTCCTCCCCCCTTGGGCCGGTGACGGCGGCGGCGGTTGGGGCGGCGGTCGCCCCCCTCCTCTCTGGGTTTGCGCTCACCCGCTCCCTCCGCCTCGTGTTTGGGCTCGCCGCCCTCGCCTCTGGGGTGGCGGCGGCGGTTCCGGCGGTTGGGACGGCGGTCCTCCCGCTCCTCCCGGTGCTGTTCCTCCCGGGGACCCCGGCTGGGAAACGCGGCCTCGATGGCGGCCGCCAGAGAGTCCTCCTCCGACACCAGGGCGGTCCCACCCTCCTCCTGCCGCCGGCGCTTGGCCAGCTCCTCCAGGGGAGGCTCCACATAGCCCTCGGGCCGCTTGCCCTTTCCGCTGCGGATGACGCACAGCTCACAGTTGTGATAGGTCCTTGGGCTCTCCGGGTCGGACTCCAGCCGCACCTGAGAGGTCTGCCGCAGAAGGTTCACGCCGGACACCGTGCCCGCCCCGTCGGGGGTCTCCACAAAGGACTCCTGCTTGGGCGCCCGCTTCACCAGGTCCTCATAGGCCTCCTGCTCATACTTCAGGCAGCACATCAGCCGCCCGCAGGTGCCGGAAATCTTGGTGGGATTGAGGGAGAGATTCTGGGTCTTGGCCATTTTGATGGACACGGGCTGAAACTCCTCCAAAAACTGGGAGCAGCAGAAGGGCTTGCCGCAGATGCCCAGGCCGCCCAGCAGCTTGGCCTCATCCCGAACGCCGATCTGCCGCAGCTCAATCCGGGTATGCAGGGTGGCCGCCAGGTCCTTCACCAGGGCCCGGAAGTCCACCCGGCCCTCAGAGGTGAAGAAAAAGAGCACCTTTCCCCCGTCAAAGCCATACTCCGCCCTGACCAGCTTCATATCCAGGCCGTGCTCGGCAATCTTCTGCTGACACACGGTCATGGCGTGCTTCTCCCGCTCCCTGTTTTTCTCCAGGGTCCGCAGGTCCTCCGGGGCCGCTCTGCGCACCACCGGGCGCAGCGGGGCGGTCAGCTCGATCTCGTCGATCATGCTGTTGGCCCGAACACACTGGGCATACTCCGTCCCCTTGGTGGTCTCCACAATCACCCCGTCTCCCACCTGAAACTGCGTCCCGTTGGGATTAAAGTAGTATTCCTTTCCGCCATTCTTAAAGCGGACGCTGATAATCTCTACCATAGGTATATTCTCCTTGAACTATTAAATCCTGTAATCACAGGGTGTCAAACATTCCCGCGCACAGCCAGCCGGAGAGCTGGCCGGCATTCACATTGAGGCGCGCGGCCCCCCGCAGCCGCTGAATCAGCTCCACCGCCCGGAGCAGGCGCCGCCGGTCGCCCCCCTCGGCTGCCCGATCCGCCAGCTCGGTCTCTACCGCCTCCAGCAGGGCGGACAGCTCCTCCCTGTTCCGTTTGCCGTCCAGCACCATCGCCGCCTCCAGCAGCTCCAGCTCTCCGGCCCGGCTCAGGGCATCGGCCAGATTTTTCGCCAGAGCCCGGCCCTCCTGATCTCCCGGCTCTCCTGCCGGAATCAGGGACAGCTCCTCACACCGGGAGCGCACCGTCTGAAGCAGTCCCCCGGCATTTTCCGCCAGAAGGAGAAAGGCGGCGTAGGCCGGACCCTCCTCCAGCAGCTTGAGCATGGCGTTCTGGGCGGAGGGGTTCATCCGGTCGGCGTTTTCCAGCAGGTAGACCTTCCGCTCCCCCTCGTTGGCCCGGATGTAGGCGTCGGCCCGGAGGGCGCGCACCTGGTCCACCGTAATGGGCTTGCCCTCCTCCGGGCCGGCAATCACCGACAGATCGGGATGGATTCCCTTCAGCACCTTCTGGCAGGGGACACATTGGCCACAGGGTCTCTCCCCCCGGCCGGCGCAGAGCATAGCCGCCGCCAGCTGACGGGCCAGGCTGTGCCGCCCGGAGCCGGCAGGCCCGGAGATGATATAGGCGTGGGACAGTCCCCGTCCCTGCTCCTGCCGGGACAGCTGATCTCTGACGCGCTGGTTTCCCGCTAAGGCGGACAGGTTCATAAAATTCCTCCCACTTCGGGCTGTAGGGGGCGACGACTCGGCGCCCCGTGTTATGATATCAGCCCGATAATACCGTCCGGACTTCTGACAGCATATTATACCCTATTTTCTGCAAATAGGCCAGTTCTTTTTTTGAAATTCGCTCCCCCGGAGCCACAACGGGGACGCCGGGGGGGTAGGGGGCGATCTGACAGGCGGCAATCTCCCCCTCACAGTCCTTCAAGGGCCTCGGCCACTCCCGAACGGGGGCGAAGAGTGCCTGCCGGGGAGAGAGCACCCGCTCCGGGATGGGCGGGGCGGGGATGGGCGGGCAATCCCCCATCATGTCCCGCAGCTCCTCCAGCACCTTCTCCAAAAAGTCGAAGTCTCTATCGCTGTCCTGAGCGGTGCAGATGAACACCACATGTCCCCCGTCCTCCATCTCCGCAAAAATGCCCTGTTCCTCCAGCCTCTTCGTAAAGCTGTGGCCGTCCTTCACCTTGAGGACAAACCGGCAGGGGTCCAGCGACAGACCGGGCTTTGGACAGAAACTGGGAAATTTCTGCCGCAGCCCGGCCACCCGGAGGGCGGCCCGCTGATATTCCCAGGCCCCAACCTCCTCCATCCACTGGCGGGCCAGGTCCATAGAGGCCAAAATGGGGTAAGAGGGGCTGGAGGTGCCGAAGACCGAGGCCATCTGCCGCACCCGGTCCAGCTCAAAACCGTCGAAAAAGAGCAGGGCGGCCTGGCCCATAGCGGGGAGGGTCTTGTGGGCGGAGACGGTCACCACATCCGCCCCCCAGAAGGGGGCCAGCCCCAGGAATGGCAGGTGGGCTCCGTGGGCCCCATCTACAAAGAGTTTTCCACCATGGGCGTGGACGATTCGGGAAATTGCCCCGACATTTGACAACACTCCGGCATATGTGGGTGATGTAATACAAACCGTTTTAATATCCGGCTGTTCCTCCAGCATTTTTTCCACATACCCCGGGGAAATGGGACCAGGGAGGCTCTCCTCTCTCAGCCAGGGCCGCTCCAGCCAGAGGGGCTCCAGGTCCAGCAGGGCCAGGGCGTTGAAGACGGCCCGGTGGCAGCCCCGGTCCACAAGGACCTTCTCCCCCGGCCGGGCGCACAGGGCCAGTCCGGTGTGAATCCCCATGGTGGACCCCCCGGTGAGAAATTGACAGTTCTCAAAGCCAAACAGGTCCGCCCACAGCCGCTGGGCCTGATCAAAGGGCTCGCCGGCCTCGTAGAGGTTGCCGGTGGGGGCCAGCTCGGTGAGGTCGATAGCCGCCAGCCCCGCCAGCTCCGGGACAGGGAGAGGCTTCCCCTTGTGTCCCGGCATGTGAAACCGAAGGGGCTCCCGGTCGGCATAGCTACGCAGTGCGTCGTAAAGGGGGGTTGGCATAACTATCTCCTTTCTCAAAGCACCCAAACGGCCCCCTTCGCGAAGGGGGCTGTCAGCGAAGCTGACTGGGGGTTTCTCCCGAAAACAGGATATTTTTTCAGAGAAAACCCTCCGTCATTTGCTTCGCAAATGCCACCTCCCTTTGCGAAGGGAGGCATTTTTGCAAAAAAGGCGGAAGGGTCTCCCCTTCCGCCAAAATATTATCTCTGATGGGGGGCGTAGGCCACCACGGTGCGGCGGTTAGGCTCCACGCCGGTGGAGTAGGTGGTAACGCCCTTGTAGTCCTGGAGGGCGGTGTGAATCACGTGGCGCTCGTAGGCGTTCATAGGCTCCAGGGTCATGTTCTTCCGGTACTTGACCACCTTGCCCGCCACCTTCACGGCCAGCCGCTGGAGGGACTCCTCCCGCTTGGCCCGGTAGCCCTCGGCGTCCACGTGGATGCGCACCCGCTTGGACTGGCCACGGTTGACGGTGTAGCTGGTCAGCTGCTGGATGGCGTCCAGGGTCTCGCCCCGGCGGCCAATGATGGCGCCCAGGTCCTGTCCCTGAAGAACGACCTTATAGTTCCCCTCGTCGGTAATAAAAATCTCCGGAACCGCCTGAACCTTTAGATGCTCCATCAGACCGGTCAGGAAGGTACAAATCTGTCCGGCCCGCTGGTCCTCCGGGTCGGCGGGCCTCATCTGGACGGGCTCCCTGGGCTGGGGCGCGGAGCCGATCAGCACCTCGTCCCCCTCCTGCAGCCGATTCTCCCGGCGGGGGCGTTCCCGGCGCTCAGGCCGGGGCTGGCGGGCCCTGGGTGGAGCCATGCCGGGCTTGGCGGAGAGGATAGTCTCCTCCTCCACGGGGGCGGGCTTTTCCTCCAGCTTGGCTGCGGGAATCTCCCTCATCACCGGCTTGGCAGCGGGGAGGACCGTCTCCTCCGCGGGAGCGGGCTTTCCCACCTTGGGGGCGGGCTTCTCAACAGCTGGCTCGTCGGTAATGGGACGGGGCACGCCGTCCACCTCGTTATAGCTCACCCGGACCTTGGCCGGATTGCTGCCAAAGCCCAGAAAACCGGATTTAGCCCGCTCGATCACCTCTACAGAGACGTCGTCCCGGTCCAGCCCCAGCTGAAACAGGGCGGCGGTAATGGCGTCCTCCTCGGAGCGTCCGGTGGTCTCAATCCACTTTAACATCACTTAACCCTCCTTGTCTTCATCCACTTCAACTTCAATCTCCTCCACCTCGACCTCAATCTCCTCGGTCTCGACGGGAGCGGCAGTCTCCTCCATCAGGGGAGCCTTCTCCGGGGTCTCGGGAAGCTGAACGGCAGGAATTTCCTTCTCAGACTTTTCATCCTCCACGGGCTTGTTCTTCTTCTTTCCCTTCTGAGAGGCCTCGGCTATCGTGTGAAACAGCTGGTTAGGATCGGTATAGGGGGTCACGCCGCCGTAGCGGTTGGGGATATAGGCCCGGCCGCGGGCATAGGCGCGGAGGCCCTCCCGGCTATCCGCCTTGTTGATCCCCTCATGCTCCGGCTCATCGTCCTTCTTTTTGGGTTTTTTCTTCCCCTTGTTCTTTTTCTCTTCCTCAATCCGGCGCTGGCGCTCCAGACGGGCCTCCTCCTTGCGGCGCTTCTCCTCTTCCTTCTCCTCGGCCTCCCGCTTCTCTGCGGCCTGACGGGCGGCCTCGTAGTCCTTTTTCAGCATCTTGCCGCAGATGACCTCCTGGATCATGGTGACAAAATACTGGGTAATCCAGTAGACGGACAGGCCGGCGGGGACAGTGAAGCCAATCCACAGGGACATCAGCGGCATCATCCACATCATCATCTTGTTGGTCTGGTCCATCTGAGCGTTCTTGGTCTGGCTGTTCATCTGGTTGGTGGCCATGCTCACCTTCATGGACAGGTAGGACACCGCCACCGAGATAATGGGCAGAATAAACAGGCCGATAGAGCTGGGGGTCACGCCGCCGGCCCAGAACTTCCAGGTGGGGATTTTGGACAGATCCAGCCCCAGGAACTGGAAATTCATCACAAACAGCCCGTCTCCCGCCCCCGCGAACTGGGAATTGAGGAAGGACTGGAGGGAGGACAGATTCTCGCTGTTAATGAGGGACACCAGATACATCTGGTTGTACCCGGCATTATGCTGAAACAGACTGGTGATCTTACCCTCGGCCAGCTGCTCCCGCAGCTTCTCCATGGCGGACTGGGAGACCCAGCCATTGGCGATGGAGACGGTCTCCCAGTCCAAGTGGGCGGCCAGCGCCTGAATCTGCTCCACAGACAGGTGCATAAAGTAGGTCAGGGGTTCCCGAATGATGCTGAACAGGGCGATAAGCACGACCATGGGGATAAGGGACCACAGGCAGCCCCCCATGGGGTTGACCTTCTCCCGCTCATAGAGCTTCTGAAGCTCCAGATTGTAGCGCTCCTTGTCCTTGCCATACTGCTTCTGCAGCTGCTGCATCCTTCCGGAGAGCATGGTGGTCTGAATCATGCTCTTCTTGCTCTTCAGGGTAACCGGGAAGAGCACCAGCTTGATGACGATGCCAAACAGGATCAGGGCCAGGCCGTAGCTGTTGAACATATTGTAGAAAAACAGCAGCAGCCAGGCAAAGGGTTGTAAAATAATACCCACAGTGTTACCTCCGCTTTATATTTGTGGCAGCTATTCTAAGGAACCGGATCGTATTCGATAGATTTCTGCCTGTGGAAGGGATGGCACCGCGAAATTCTGCGCAGAGCCAGCCAACCCCCCTTTAGGGCGCCGTATTTCTCCACCGCCTCCAGGGCGTACTCGGAGCAGGTGGGAATAAAACGGCAGCAGGGGGGGCGCAGGGGTGAGAGATTGCGCCGGTAGAACCGAATCAGGGCCGTCAGCAGCCGTCTCATTGGGGCTTGTCCCCCTTTGGCGCAGCCATACCCAGCTTTTTCATCTGCTGGACAAAGCAGTGCTCCAGCTCGGCGTACCGGCCATAGATGGCCCGGGTGCGGGCAACCACCACGATGTCGTAGCCGGCCAGCAGCCTGTGCTCGTGGGTGCGGTACAGCGCCCGGATGCGGCGGCGGGCCCGGTTGCGCTTGACGGCGTTGCCCAGCTTCACGCCGGTGGTAATCCCCAGCCGGTTTACCGGCCGGCCGGTTTTTCGGCAGTAGATGACAAAATAGGGGGACACGGCGCTCTTTCCCTTGTTGTACAGCCGGCGAAATTCATGATTTTGTTTCAGGGAGACGGTATGCTCCATGTTTTCCTCCGTATGCACACATAGGGCGGGGGAATTTCTCCCACGCCCCTGCTCTGTGCGGTATGTTGACTGTGTCCTCTTATCCCGTTTTGTCCGGCCTTGACCTCACTGGGAGAAACAGACGGCCCGGCCGCCCTCCCCTTCTCAGTGGGTCAGGCGGGCGCGGCCCTTGGCGCGGCGGCTGGCCAGCACCTTGCGGCCATTGCGGGTGGCCATACGCTTGCGGAAGCCGTGCTCCTTGGAGCGCTGACGCTTTTTGGGCTGATAGGTACGAAGCATGGGGGACACCTCCTCATCAAATCTCAAGCCGGCTCTCCCGGCCCAACAACAGCCCTGCTACAGGCTGCGGTCTGCGGTTTCGCTTCTGAGAAACAGACCGCTGCGGCCCGCTCCTCAAAAGATACGACCATCATTATAGCGGATATCCATGTCCCCTGTCAACCACATTTTTGCCCTTTGGACAAGGTTTTTTTACAATTTTTTTCTGATTGTCAACATCTTGTAGCCGTCCAGACTCTCACCCACAAGTTCTGCGGCACATTATAAATAAAAAATGGGGAAAAACCTTGCTGTTTTCTCCGTTTTTTGGTATAATGTTAAGAAGGAGAAAACCCGCCGTTTTACATACCGCGGCTTGCTCCCAAAGGTGGCTGCGCCACTTTTTTGATGTCTGTATTAAGGAGGAGCGTTATGAATCCCGCCGCTGAAGTATGGGAAAAGGTCAAGGTCCTGATGGGGTCAGAGATGACCGCCACCACCATGAACACCTGGTTTGACGACGCCGAGGCCGTCTCTCTGGAGGAGAGCCGCTTTGTGCTGTACAGCCCCACCAGGTTCAAACGGGACATTATCGCCGCCCGCTACGCCTCCCCCATCCAAAACGCCCTCCGCGAGCTGTTCTCCTCCGACTTTCAGCTCACGGTCCTCACAGAGGATCAGCTCACCAGCTTCCAGGACGGGCCAAAGCAGAGTGATTTTCTCCCCGGCACGGAGGAGTACACCTTCGACCGGTTTGTAGTGGGCTCGTCCAACAAATTCGCCCACGCCGCCGCCCGCAAGGCGGCGGAGAACCCGGGAATGAGCTATAACCCCCTGTTCATCTACGGGGCCTCCGGCCTGGGCAAGACCCATCTGCTCTACTCCATCGCCCACACCATCCACGAGGCCCATCCGAACTTCAAAATCATCTACGTCAAGGGGGACGCCTTCACCAACGAACTTATCACCGCCATCCGGGAGGGCCGAAACCAGGATTTTCGGGACAAATACCGGGGAGCGGACGTATTTCTCATGGACGACGTACAGTTCATCGCCGGCCGGGACTCCACCCAGGAGGAGATGTTTCACACCTTCAACGTGCTCTATGAGCTGAAGAAGCAGATTGTTTTCACCTCCGACCGTCCCCCCAAGGAGATGCTCCGGCTGGAGGACCGGCTGAAAACCCGCTTTGAATGGGGCCTGCTGGCCGACATCATCCCCCCGGACTATGAGACCCGCATGGCCATCATCCGCAACAAGTCCATCCGCATGGGGATGGAACTGCCCGACTTTCTCATCCAGCTCATCGCCGAGAATATCACCGCCAACATCCGGCAGATTGAGGGCACGGTCAACAAGATCATGGCCTACCAGGACCTGATCGGGGACACGGTGGACAAAAACACGGTGATCCGGGCGGTCAAGGACATATTTAAGGAAAAATCCGACATACTCCCCACCGCCGATGTCATCATCGACGAGGTGTGCAAGTTCTACAATCTGGAGCCCGACCTCCTCCGGGGACAGGGCCGTGCCAAGGACATATCCATGGCCCGGCAGATCGCCATGTACCAGATCCGCCGCATGACCAACCTGTCCCTGAAGGAGATCGGCGCGGAGTTCGGCGGCCGGGACCACAGCACCGTTCTCAACGCCCTCAACCGCATCGAGGAGCTGGTGAAGACCGACCCGGAGAAGGCGGAGATCATCAAGGATATCACCACCAATATCAATTCCCGCTACGAGTAGGGCATTTCCACCGCTTTCGTAATGTAGGGCAAGGGCTCTGCCCTTGCCTGGAACAGGTCTTTAACCCTTGTAAGAAAGGCAAGGGCAGAGCCCTTGCCCTACACAAGTTCTCCACAAAAAAATGTGGATTGTCTGTGGAGAAATGTAGACAAACAGAGGGCCTGTGGAAAACCGCCCTCTCCCGTCCACACCCCCTGTTGACGCCTCTCCCCTACTCTCCCAAGGCTTTCCCGCATCTTTCCACATTTTTTTCGCCTACTGACTACTGTTACTAAAAATAAATCCTCTCCTTCCTGATCCGGAGAGAAAGAGATCGGAGGAACCTTTATGAAATTCTCCTGTGAAAAGGCCCTGCTGTCCGCCGCGGTATCCATTACCTCCCGCGCTGTGGCCGCCAAGAGCTCCATCCCCGCCATGGAGGGCATCCTCATCGAGGCGGGGACCACCCTGCGCCTCACCGGCTACAACCTGGAGACTGGAATCCAGGCTACCGTCCCCGCCGAAATTGGGGAGACGGGCTCCCTGGTGCTGTCCGCCCGCCTCTTTGGCGAGATTGTCCGCAAGATGCCCGACGACGTGGTGGTCTTCACCTCCCAGGGCTATACGGTGAATATCAAGTGCGGCCTGTCCGAGTTCAACATTCTGGGTACCGACCCGGAGGAGTTCCCCGAGCTTCCCTCTGTGGACCAGCAGAACGCCCTGGTCATCGGCCAGCCCATCCTCCGATCCATGATCGGCCAGACCCTCTTTGCCGTCAGTGACAACGAGAGCCGGCCCATCCACACCGGCTCCCTCTTTGAGGTGGACGGCACCGGCCTCACGGTGGTGTCGGTGGACGGCTACCGGCTGGCCCTGCGCCACGAGGCGGTGGAGGAGAAAAAGGGGATGGACAGCTTCTCCTTTGTGGTCCCCGGCTCCGCCCTGAACGAGGTGGAGAAGATCTGCTCCGGCGAGGAAAACGTCACAATCACCCAGGGGGCCCGGCATATCCTGTTCCAGACGGGGGACACGGTGCTGGTCTGCCGCCGGCTGGAGGGAGATTTCCTGGCCTACCGCAACGCCATCCCCCGGAGCAACACCGTCAAAATCGAGGTGGAGACCCGGACCCTTCTCTCCTCCATTGACCGGGTGTCCCTCATCATCAGCGAGAAGCTTAAATCCCCTCTCCGCTGCGTCTTTGGGGACGGTATCGTGTCCATCACCACCAGAACGGCCATCGGCGACGCCGCCGACCAGTGCGTCATCTCGGGCGACGGCGGCGGGCTGGAGATCGGCTTCAATAACAAATATCTCATGGACGCCCTGAAGGCCGCCCCCGCCGACAAGCTGCGCATGGAGTTCACCTCCGGGGTGGCCCCCTGCGTCATCCTGCCCGCCGAGGGGGAGGAGAACTTCATCTATATGGTACTGCCCGTGCGGCTGAAAGCGAATTAAGGGGAGCCACATGGAACAAAAGGAGAAGCGCTCCAACTGGATGAATCATCCCCCCATGCTCCAGCTATATCGGCAGGTCCGGGAGGCGGGAGTGGAGCTGGAGCCCGACCCGGACTTTTTGAAAGACCCGAAGCTGGGGCGGTATGGAGAATACCAGCTGAGGCATTTGGAGATTCCCCAGAATATCAAGGATTTCTTGATGCAGGTGGGGCTGCCGGACCAATTTTTAGACTTTCGTTCCCCTGATGAGGAAAAGGATTATAAAAAAGATGTTTATCCAGGCGTTATATTTTGGGTCAGCTGTCTAAGGATTGAAACGATCAAACGAAAAAAATATCTGGTCATCGGGGAATATCGTTCCCTGAATCGGGCTTGTATTATATCAAACGCAAATACGCCGGATGAAACCAAAAAATGGGAGAAGAGTGAAGAGTCCAGTCCGGTTGTGGTCGAGCTGAAAACCGGAACTGTCTGGCAATGGATTCACTATTACAGTGAAGATGAGTTTACCTTCATCAACAGCAGCTTGGAACAGTATCTGCTTTCCATGGCCTATTGGCAGGCTTTTTACCCGGGATTTTCAAAACATGTGCTGGATTATTTAAATAAACATCCAGAAAAGAGTGAATTGGGCTATATTTTCAGGAATGACAAACGGCTTTACAATTCATTCCGCAGCTGTCTCAAAGTATTGGACCCGCCCGCCCTGCGAAAGCGTATGGCCTTTTGGAAGCGGATGACTGATATTTCTCTGATTTGAGGTTATGCAATGGAAATACACGAAATCAAGATTCACACCGAATTTATCAAGCTCCAGGACCTGCTCAAGTTCGCCGGGGCGGTGGAGACCGGCGGGGACGCCAAGCTGATTATCCAGGAGGGCCGGGTGTCTGTCAACGGCGAGTTCTGCGCCATGCGGGGCAAAAAGCTGCGTCCCGGGGACAGGGCAGTGATCGACGGCGAGACGGAGCTTGTGGTCACGTGATTGTCAAAAGGCTGGAGCTGGATTTTTTCCGCAACTACCCCCACCTGGAGGCGGAGTTTGACCCCCGGGTCAATCTGATCTACGGCGACAACGCCCAGGGCAAGACCAACCTGCTGGAGGCGGTGGCCTATCTCTCCGCCGCCCGGTCCCACCGGGCCCGGTACGACCGGGAGATGGTCATGCTGGATGTCGACACGGCCTTCATCAAGGGGGAGGTGTTCAGCCGGGACCGGGAATTTACCCTGGAGGCCCGGCTGTTCCGGGGCCGGGGCCGGCAGCTGTGCTCCAACGGGGTGCGGCTGAAAACCGCCGGGGAGCTGGCGGGAATACTGAACACGGTGCTCTTCTGCCCCGAGGACCTGTCCCTGATTCGGGCGGGGGCTGCGGAGCGGAGGAAATTTCTGGACGGGGCCATCTGCCAGCTGCGGCCCCGGTACGCCCAGGCCCTGGCGGAGTACAACCGGCTCTACGACCACAAGACCCGCATCCTCCGGGACTGGCCGGAGCGGCCCTCCCTGCTGGACACCCTTGACGACTTCAATCTCCGTATGGCTCAGACCGGGGCCATTGTGATCCACTACCGGGCCCACTTTGTGAAGCGCCTGCGGGAGCGCGCCCCCGCCATCCACGCCGACTTCTCCGGGGGCCGGGAGGGGCTGGAGCTGGGCTATGAGACGGTGTCTACCGTTGCGGACCCCCAGGCCCAGCCCCGGGAGCTGCTCCCCCTGCTGCTGGAGCACCAGGAGAAGCACCGCCAGGCGGAGCTTGACAGCCGCCAGTGCCTGTCCGGCCCCCACAAGGACGACCTGGCGGTGAGCGTCGGCGGGAAAAACGCCAAGACCTACGCCTCCCAGGGCCAGATCCGGACGGCGGCCCTGTCCCTGAAGCTGGCCCAGCGGGAGATTTTCCAGGAGGAGACCGGGGAGTGGCCCGTCCTGCTGCTGGACGACGTGCTCTCCGAGCTGGACCCCAGGCGGCAGGCCTTCGTCCTCAACCGCATCCGGGGGGGCCAGGTGTTCATCACCTGCTGCGAGGAGGAGAAGCTGGAGGGCCTGGAGGGGGGCCGGGCGTTCCACATTCAAAACGGGAGGATGATATAAATGGCCAACTGGCACGATATAAAGTTTGTCCTGGAGTGTACCGCTGAGAATTTTTATATCATACTTCCAGTCCTTCTGCTGTCCGGCGCGGCCGCGTTTTTTGCTGGATCGGCAGTCAGAAGGAGGGTAAAAAGCGGCTTAATGGGCTTTCTCCCATTGATTTTTGCCCAGCTTGCCCTGTTTTTGATTATGCTCCCTTATCTGGTCCGGTGGGTTGGCATTCAGTCCTTCACCTGGGGCTTCTGGTATGAAGGCGGATTGGAATTTTACCTGCCGTTCTCCGCCATGGTTGGGGTTTTGGCCGGGTATCCGATGGCGTTTCAGAAGAAAGCGCAGGGGTAGTGATGTATCTGCATTTAGGACAATCGGTGGTCATCCCTGACCGGGACATTCTGGCCATCTGCGACCTGGACAACGCCAGCTGGGCCTTCAAGACCCGGGAATTTCTGGAGCGGGCGGAGGAGGAGGGCCGGGCCATCTGGCTCACCGAGGACCTGCCCCGGTCCTTCATCCTGGCGGACAGCCGCTGGGGGGAGCCGGTGGTCTACATCTCCCCCCTGTCCTCCGCCACCCTGGCCCACCGGGCGGAACGGGGCGGTTTAGAGTAGCAAAAAGCTCCATTCTGTAGGGCGCGACGACCCCGGCGCGCCGAAAAATTAAATTTATGGCGTGCCCAGTGGTCACGCCCTACACAATCGAGGAGGTTACAATATGGAATCCATCGAATATCTGTGGAAGGACCGCAAGCGCCACCTGGGGCTGCCCCTGTCCTTCACCCGCTACCGTCTCAGCGAGGACCGGCTGTTCTGCGAGACCGGCTTTTTCAACATCAAATCTGACGAGGTACTGCTCTACCGGGTGCGGGACCTTCAGCTGAACATGACTCTGGGACAGCGCATCTTTGGTGTTGGGACGGTCTGCGTGGTGTCCTCGGACAAGAGCATCCCCCACCTGGACCTGAAGAATGTAAAAAACCCCCGTGAGGTGAAGGAACTGATCCACCGGAATGTGGAGGCGGCGAAGGACAAGCGCCGGATGCGGACCACCGAGCTGGTGGGCGGCGAGGGCGGCGATGATTACCACGACACCGCCGACCTGGAGGACGAGGAGCTGGAATGACGCTGATTTCTGCCGCAAGACGGCGAATGGGCGGATATCATCCACCCGCCGGGTAAAACGGGCGGGAAATAGAATCCCGGGGGCAAAGTCCGCCCCCACAGATTTTCCATCGCGGAGGTAAATTATGTCTGAAGAACTGAACCAGCTGAACGAACTGAACACCACCCAGACCGACCACGAGTACGGCGGGTCGGAGATTCAGGTTTTAGAGGGCCTGGAGGCGGTGCGCAAGCGTCCGGGCATGTATATCGGCTCCACGTCGGAGTCGGGCCTGCACCACCTGGTGTATGAGATTGTGGACAACTCCATTGACGAGGCCCTGGCCGGCCACTGCACCGACATTACAGTGACCATCAACCCGGGCAATACCATCACCGTCACCGACAACGGCCGGGGCATCCCGGTAGACGTCCAGCCCCAGACGGGCAAGCCCGCCCTGGAGGTGGTGTTCACCATCCTCCACGCCGGCGGAAAATTCGGCGGCGGCGGGTATAAGGTCTCCGGCGGCCTCCACGGTGTGGGCGCCTCGGTTGTCAACGCTCTCAGCGAGTGGCTGGAGGTCCAGGTCCACAAGAACGGGGAAATTTACGAGATGCGCTTTGCCCGGGGGAAGATCACCCAGGAAATGAAGGTGGTGGGCAAGACGGACCACACGGGCACCACCGTCACCTTCAAGCCCGACCCTGAGATGTTCGACACCCTGGAGTACAGCTACGACACCCTCCACACCCGTATGCGGGAGGAGGCCTTCCTCAACGCCGGCCTGCGCATCCAGACGGTGGACCTGCGTCCCGGCCGGGAGCAGGAGGACGACATGTGCTACGAGGGGGGCATCCGGGAGTTTGTCACCTTCATCAACCGGAACAAGGACCCTCTCCATAGCGATGTGATCTACATGTCCGGGGCCCGGGAGGACTCCATGGCGGAGATCGCCATGCAGTACAACGACGGCTATCAGGAGGTCATGGTCTCCTTCGCCAACAACGTCCACACCCCCGAGGGCGGTATGCACGAGGAGGGCTTCCGCCGGGCGCTGACCAACGCCCTCAACGCCTATGGCCGGAAGATCAGGCTGCTGAAGGACGACGAGAAGGTCTCCGGCGAGGACTGCCGGGAGGGCCTCACGGTGGTCATCTCGGTGAAGCTCACCGAGGCCCAGTTCGAGGGCCAGACCAAGGCCAAGCTGGGCAACAGCGAGATGCGCACCCTGGTCAACTCCATCGTCTCCGAGAAGCTGGAGACCTACCTGGAGGAGAACCCCTCGGTAGGCCGGGCCATCCTGGACAAGGCCCTCATGGCCAACCGGGCCCGGGAGGCCGCCCGAAAGGCCCGGGAGTCCATCCGCAGGAAGACCGCCCTGGGCGGGGCCGCTATGCCCGACAAGCTCCGGGACTGCAACGAGGCCAACCCCGAGCTGACCGAAATATATATCGTCGAGGGCGACTCCGCCGGCGGCTCGGCCACCAAGGGCCGGGACAGCCGTTTTCAGGCCATCCTCCCTCTCTGGGGCAAGATGCTCAACGTGGAGAAGGCGCGGGCGGATAAGGTCTACGGCAACGACAAGCTCACCCCTGTCATCACCGCCCTGGGGGCGGGCATCGGGGACGACTTTGACCTGAACAAGCTGCGCTACCACAAGGTCATTATCATGGCCGACGCCGACGTGGACGGCGCCCATATCCGCACCCTGCTGCTCACCTTCTTCTTCCGCTTCATGCGGCCCCTGATCGAGAACGGCTATGTCTACTCCGCCGTCCCCCCTCTGTTCAAGCTGACCCGCGGCAAGCAGACCCGGCTGGCCTTCTCCGAGGAGGAGCGGGACCGGGTGTCCGCCGAGCTGCGTGGGGATAACCCCAACGCCAAGGTGGAGATCAACCGCTTCAAGGGCTTGGGCGAGATGGACGCCCATGAGCTGTGGGAGACCACCATGGACCCGGAGCGCCGCACCCTGCGCCGCATCGAGCTGGATGACGCCGTCCGGGCCGACGAGACCTTCACCGTCCTCATGGGCGAGAAGGTGGAGCCCCGGAAGGAGTTCATCGAGCGCAACGCCAAATATGCGGTGAATCTGGATTATTAATATTTTGTTTTCGGAAAGGAGCGCCAGAAATGAGTAATCGGGAATTTGCAAAGACCCTCATTGACCAGATACCGGAAAACCGCCTGTTCTATGTAATTTCCTATCTGCAGGGGGCGGCGGTCCCGGACGAAACCCCGAACGCCGAAACAATAGAGGCTTTCACGGAGCTGGACAACGGCGGCGGCCACCCGTTCAACGGCACAACGGAGGAGCTTTTTTCCGAATTGATGGAGGAATGACAATGCTAAATGTCAGATACTCCACAAGATTCAAGAGAGACTTTAAGCTCTGTGTAAAGCGTCATTGGAATATGGAATTGCTCCAGCAGGTAATTGACACGTTGAAAATCCCGGACACGCTCCCGCAAAAAAATTTGGATCATAGTTTAAGCGGGGATCATTCCGGACACCGGGAATGTTATGTAGCGCCGGATTGGCTGTTGATTTACAGGCAGGATGAAGAAGAATTGTTACTTTACCGCACAGGTACGCACGCTGATCTGTTTGGTATATAAAACCCACCTCTAACAAGGAGGAACACAATAAATGTCTAAAAAACCCCAATACGACCCCGAGGAGATCCGCTATCCGGACCAAAAGATCATTACCTCATCTCTGGTGCCAGAGATGGAGAACTCCTATATTGAATACGCCATGTCGGTCATTGTGGGCCGGGCGCTGCCGGACGTGCGGGACGGCTTAAAGCCCGTCCACCGGCGCATCCTCTACGCTATGTACGAGGACAATCTCACGGCGGATAAGCCCTTCAAGAAGTCGGCCACCTGTGTGGGCGACGTGCTGGGCCGCTACCACCCCCACGGTGACGGTTCTGTCTACGACGCTTTGGTCCGCCTGGCCCAGGACTTCTCCATGCGGTACATGCTGATCGACGGCCACGGCAACTTCGGCAGCGTGGATGGCGACCCCCCGGCCGCCTACCGTTACACCGAGGCGCGCATGTCCAAGCTCTCCGACGAGATGCTCCGGGACATTGAGAAGGACACGGTGGACTGGGACCCCAACTATGACGAGAGCCGGCAGGAGCCAAAGACTCTGCCGTCCCGGTTCCCCAACCTGCTGGTGAACGGCTCCAGCGGCATCGCCGTGGGCATGGCCACTAACATCCCGCCCCACAACATGCGGGAGGTGATCAACGCCGCCATCTGCGTGCTGGACGACCCCGAGGCCACCCTGGCCGACCTGATGGAGCACATCCACGGCCCCGACTTCCCCACCCGGGCCATCATCATGGGCCGGTCGGGCATCCGCGCGGCCTACGCCACCGGCCGGGGCCGGGTAACCATCCGGGCCCGCCATGATTTTGAGGAGTTCGGCAAGGACCGCACCCGCATTGTCATCACCGAGATTCCCTACCAGGTGAACAAGCGGATGCTGATTAAAAACATGGCTGACCAGGTGGAGGACAAGCGGCTGGAGGGCATCTCCGACATCCGGGACGAGAGCGACCGCAACGGTATGCGCATTGTCATCGAGCTGAAGCGGGACGCCAACCCCCAGGTGGTCCTGAACCGCCTCTTTGCCCAGACCCAGCTCCAGACCACCTTCGCCATCAACATGCTGGCCCTGGTGGAGGTAAACGGCAAGCTCCAGCCCCGGATTCTGTCCCTGCGGCACATTCTGGACGAGTATATCGCCTATCAGGAGCAGGTCATCATCCGCCGCACCCAGTACGACCTGCGCAAGGCCCAGGAGCGGGCCCACCTGCTGGAGGGCCTGCTCATCGCTCAGGACAACATCGACGAGGTCATCCATATTATCCGCAGCAGCTATGACAACGCCAAGGAGCGGCTGATGGAGCGCTTTGGGCTGGACGACGTCCAGGCCCAGGCCATCTGCGACATGCGGCTCATCTCCCTCCAGGGCCTGAACCGGGAGAAGCTGGAGGCGGAGTACAAGGAGCTGGAGGAGCGCATAGCCTACTTCAATCAGCTGCTGGCCTCTGAGGAGATGCTCCGGGGGGTCCTGAAGGACGAGCTTACCGCCATCCGGGACAAGTACGGCGACGACCGGATTACTGAGATCCAGGATGTGGAGGACGAGATCGACATCGAGGACCTGATCGAGGAGGAGCAGTGTGTCTTCACCCTCACCCAGGCGGGTTATATCAAGCGCACCCCGGTGAGCGAGTACGCCGCCCAGTCCAAGGGGGGGATGGGCAAGAAGGGCATCACCACCCGGGAGGAGGACTGCGTGGTGGACGTGTTCACCGCCTCCACCCACGACTATATCCTCTTCTTCACCGACACCGGCAAGGTGTACCGGAAAAAGGGCTATCAAATTCCCGAGAGCGGCAAAACCGCCAAGGGCACCAACATCATCAACATTCTCCAGGTGGAGCAGGGGGAGCGGGTGCAGACCATGCTCCACTACCGGGAGCACGAGGGCGAGGAGTTGTACCTCTTCATGGTCACCCGCCAGGGCACGGTAAAGCGCCTGCCCGTCCACACCCTGAAAAACCTGCGGAACAACGGCATCCGGGCTCTGCGCCTGGACGAGGGGGACGAGCTGGTGTCCGTCCGGGAGACCGACGGGGCCAGGAAAATCCTCATTGCCACCCACGACGGCATGGCGGTGTGCTTTGACGAGAACGACGTGCGGCCTATGGGCCGGGACGCCGTGGGCGTCCGGGGCATCCGCCTCCGGGAGGGGGACTACGTGGTAGGCGCCGCCCGAGCCATCGAGGGCAAGACGGTGCTGTCCATCACCGAGAAGGGCTTCGGCAAGCGCACCCCCGTGGAGGAGTACCGGATCACCAACCGGGGCGGCCTGGGTATTAAGAACTACATGGTCACCGACAAGACCGGCCCCATTGTGGGGGTCAAGGTGGTGGACGGCAGCGAGGACCTGCTGGTGGTCACCCAGGCGGGCATCCTGATCCGCACCCATGTGGACTCCATCCGGATGGCCGGCCGGGCCACCCAGGGCGTGATTGTCATGCGCTTCAAGGAGGAGGGGGACAGGGTGATCTCCCTGGCTCTGGCCGAGCGGGAGGAGACCGCCGAGACAGAGGAGGTCCAGCCCGAGGAGACTGAGGAATGAGTCCAATGATTTCCATGGAGGCGGCCCTGAATCCCAACGGCGATACAGAGGTCATGCTGTATGTGGTGCTGTCCCTGATCGGCCTGTGCCTGGAGAACTCGGCCTATACAAAGCTCTATTATTGGAGTATGAAGTGGTGGTATCGGAGAAAATACGGCGGAACAAAGGAGACAATCGCCATAACCGCCTGCCTCCCTGGCCGGACCCAGACCGCCATTGCCATGGTCTGGAGCGGGATATTCACCCTGTTTGGCCTGCTGGTGCTGACCCCGATCTTCGGCGGCTTTGGAATCTGCTGGACGCTGCTGGCCGGGCTCATGACCGGTGTGCACACATGGCAGTTCTTTATAAAATATCCTGCGTCCAGAAAAAAACAGGGCGGCAGGAGTCAGCTGGAACAGCTGGAGAGCTTGAAGGACGCCGGGCTTATCGACGACCGGGAGTACCGGCAGAAGCGGGAACAGATTTTAAAGGAGCCGTGATTGTATGAAACTGGCCAACGCCCTGTCCCAGCGGTCGGAGCTGCAAACGAGAATCCGCCAGCTGGAGAGCCGGCTGAACAATAATGCCCTGGTGCAGGAGGGGGAGCAGCCCGCCGAGGACCCCATGGAGCTGCTGGCTGAGCTGGAGGCGGACTATGCCGGGCTGGAGGAGTTGATCTCCGCCATCAACCGGACCAACAACTCCACCAGAATAGAGGGCGGGGCCACCCTGTCCGACCTGCTGGCTCGCCGGGACTGTCTCAAGGGCAAACTGTCCATCCTGCGTGGGTTTTTGAACAGCGCCAGCGCCCTGGCTCACCGCCACTCTGTCAGTGAGATCAAGATTAAGAGCACTGTCAATGTCCGCCAGCTGCAAAAGCAGGTGGACGGCCTGTCCAGAGAGCTGCGGGAGCTGGAGGAGACCATCCAGGAGAAGAACTGGACCACCGAGCTTTTGTAGGGCGCGACGACCCCGGCGCGCCGTCTCCCCGGAATACACCGTCCCTGTTGAACGGCGTGCCCGGTGGTCACGCCCTGCATTTATCATTTTGGTTGCGCGAGAGGCGGGCGTCAAGCCCCAATGTGCCGGGGCCAAGAGGCACGTTGTATGGGAGCGGGCGGGACCTCGTTCAGCCGGGTTCGAATCCTGGCTTATTATCAGGTCCGTTACTGTTACACCTGTACCGTTATCTGTCGTGAAAGACGCTTATTTTTATCACCGGACGCCGGTTTCGCGCGGGCGGGTTTGGGGACGATGGAAGGGCTGGGCACGGAAACTGTGTCCAGCCCTTTGTGTTAAAATATCTTGACAATGTATATAAGTTTAAATATAATACATAGTATAGAGCAGAAGGGGGTATCTGATATGGCGCAGACGAACGTAAATATTCGAATGGACGCGGAATTGAAGCGTCAGTTTGAGGAATTTTGTGCGGACGTGGGCATGAGCATGACCACGGCGTTTACCGTGTTTGCAAAAAAAACCGTGCGGGAAAACCGGATTCCCTTCTCCGTGGACCGGGAGATTCCCAATGAGGAGACAAGGGAAGCAATAGAAGAGACCCAGCGGATGATAGCGGACCCGAGCTACGGGAGGAGCTATACAGATGTTGATGAGATGATGAGGGAGTTGCTGGGTTGATGTATACAGTAAAGCCGACGACAAAGTTTCAGCGGGATGTAAGAAGAGCGGCAAGGCGAGGATACAATATGTCTCTGTTGACGGAGACAATCAAACGATTGGCTGCCGGAGAAAAGCTGCCAGAGAAATTTAAGGATCATGATTTGATTGGAGATTATATTGGCTGCCGGGAGTGTCACATTACTCCAGATTGGCTGTTGGTCTATAAGACAGATCAGGATAAGCTGATCCTGGTGCTCACCCGGACCGGCACACACAGCGATTTGTTTTAAGGAAGAAAAGGCTATGAAAACTGTCACCATCTACACCGACGGCGCCTGCTCCGGCAATCCCGGACCTGGAGGCTGGGGGGCCATTTTGATGTATGGCGAGCACAAAAAGGAGCTGTCCGGAGGCGAGCCCCAGACCACCAACAACCGCATGGAGCTCACCGGGGTGATTACCGCCCTGGAGGCGCTGAAGGAGCCCTGTGTGGTGGAGCTGTACTCCGACAGCAAATATGTCATCGACGGCCTGGGCAAGGGCTGGGCCAAGAGCTGGCGGGCCCGGGGCTGGGTAAAGTCGGACAAAAAGCCCGCCCTCAACCCCGACCTGTGGGGCCGTCTGCTGGATTTATGCGAGAGGCACACCGTCAACCTCCACTGGGTCAAGGGCCACGCCGAGAACGAGTTCAACAACCGCTGCGACCAGCTGGCGGTGGCGGAGAGCCAGAAATATAAATAGAGTTCAAGGTCGGAGAACCTGAAAATAAAGAGAAAGAAGGCATTTACTATGGGCAAATTTGTAATCTCCAAGACCAAAAACGGAGAGTTTACCTTCAGCCTGAAGGCGGGCAACGGCGAGATCATTCTCACCGCCTCTGAGAGCTACACCAGCATGTCGGGCTGCCAGGGGGGCATCGCTTCCGTGCAGAAGAACGCCCTGGCCCACGTGGAGGACCAGACGGTGGAGGGCTTCGAGGAGCTGACCCATCCCAAATTCGAGGTCTATAAGGACAAGGCGGGGGAATTTCGGTTCCGCCTCAAGGCCAGAAACGGCGAAAATATTGGCAAGAGCGAGGGCTACAAGCGGAAGGACAGCTGCATGAAGGGCATCGCCTCGGTGGGCAAAAACGCCCCGGATGCCAAGATCGAGGAGCCCGAGGAGGAGTAAAAAAGGCCCGAAGCCAAGTCGGCTCCGGGCTTTTGAATTTATTCCTGATCCTTCGCGTCGGCAATGGTGTCCAGCAGATTGCAGAGCTCCTCTACAGAATAGGTGTCTTTGCCGCTGTTTTTGAGCAGCCGCCGCAGGTCATAGAGGACAGCCTTCTGTGTGTCTCTGCGCTCCTTTTCAGTCCCCACGTTTTACACCCCCTTTCCGGTGTTGTTTTGCCTTTTCCGATAACAGATATCCCGGTTGCCGCAGGTGGCGCAGCCCCGGCCGCAGCCCCGCTTCTTGCCGTAATCGTTAAACAGCAGAATAGCAATAGGGATGCCGATTACAGCCACGGCGAACAGTCCAATGGCGAAGGCTTCCATAGGCGGACCTCCTCAGTCGAAATAAAACAGTTCCTCGAACTTCTTATCCAGGGCGATGCACAGTACCAGAGCCAGCTTGGCGGTGGGGTTAAACTGGCCTGTCTCGATAGAGCTGATGGTCTGGCGGGAGACGCCCACCAGCTTGGCCAGGTCCCCCTGGGACAGAGACCGCTCTGCCCGGGCCACCTTTAACCGATTTTTCAGGACCAACTGGTCGTCCATGCCCTCACCATCCCTGTGAGAAGTATTTTACCACATAAAACACCAGAATGACAAGGGAAATTATCATAGTAATCAGGTCGGAGGTGCTTCTCCGCTTCGTAAGGCGGTACAGGCGGCTGCTGACGCAGGAGGTCCAGAACATGATAAATATGGTGTCAGAGGGCAAATTATGGAGCCTGTTGTATGAGTACAGGATGATTCCTGCCATCAATGTAAAGAGCAGACTGAAGGACTCCCCCTCAATACGGATGGTCCGCTCCATCTCGTCCTGATTTTCGTTTTCTTTGCGGCTTTTTTCCAAAATTTTGTCCTTTTCCAAGTTAAAAACCTCTTTTCAAATGAATTCGACGCAGGTCCGGCCGTGCCCTCATCCGTTGAGGGTATCATAGCACGGCGGGGCCGTATTGTCAAGTATACTTGTCAAAAAAATAATGAAACTTGTCAGGTGAGAATATGCTTGCCTTTTCCGGAAAGAGACGGTACAATATGTAAGGCAAGGGCAGAGCCCTTGGCCTACTGTAGGGGCGGCTATCAGCCGCCCGCGGGTGCATGACATGCGCCCCTGCAAAGGACAAAACCCAGGCGGAGGGAGGGAAAAGCCATGTTTGAGGATTTATTGTATCTGCTGCGGCGAAACGGGCTAAAGGTCTCGCTGACCGAGTGGATGGCTCTGATGGAGGGGCTGCACAAGAACCTTCACGACGCCAGCTTCACCGGCTTTTACCATCTGTGCCGCTGTCTGCTGGTGAAGAGCGAGGCGGACTTCGACGCCTTCGACCGCACCTTTTTAGAGTATTTCAAGGACGTCCCCTTTCAGCAGGAGGTATCCAAGGAGTTATTGGACTGGCTGGATAAACCGGACGTATTATCCGAATACGCCAACTGGGACGAGGTCCAGGCCCTGAAAAATCTGGGCCTCACCGAGGAAGAGATCGAGCAGATGCTGAAGGAGCGGATGCTGGAGCAGAACGAGGAACACAACGGGGGCAGCTACTGGGTAGGCACCCACGGCATGTCGGTCTTTGGCAACTCCGGCCTGTCCCCCAAGGGCATCCGGGTGGGTGGCCAGTCCATGTACCGCCGGGCCTTCCGGGTGGCGGGGGAACGGAAATTCCGTGATTTCCGCCGGGACAACACCCTGGACACCCGGCAGTTCCAGGTGGCGCTGCGCCATCTGCGGCAGTATTCCGGCCTGGTGGACCTCCCCCCCACCGAGTTCGACGTGGACAGCACCATCCGGGACACGGCGGACAACGGCGGCGTTCTGAAGGTGCGCTACAGGCGGCCCCGGGAGAACACGGTAAAGGTGCTGCTTCTGATGGATTCCGGGGGCTCCATGGACTACTACGCCCAGCTGTGCTCCGCGCTGTTCCAGGCGGTGTCCAGATCGGGGCACTTCAAGGACCTGAAGGTCTACTACTTCCACAACTGTCCCTATGGCCGGCTGTACAACGCCCCCACCCTGCTCTCCCGGGACAGCGTGCCCACCAACTGGGTGCTGTCCAACCTCCCCGGGGACTACAAGCTGATCCTGGTGGGGGACGCCCAAATGGCCCCCTACGAGCTGATGGGGGGCTGGTACGGCCGGGAGAAGGACGGTCCCCGGTGCGGCATGGACTGGCTGCGGCAGCTGCGGGGCCGCTTCCGGCACACGGTCTGGCTGAACCCCAGCCGCCGTCCGGACTGGGGGGCCTACTGGTCCCAGACCTACGACGAGATCGCGCGGGAGTTTCCCATGTTCCCCCTCACGGTGGACGGCCTGGAGGAGGGCATGAAGAAGCTGCTGTCCAGGTAGCAGGGACCGGTTTCCAGGTCTGTTTCATAAAATGCGGAAAGCCTCTGGAAATATCCGCCGATACGTCTTGTAGGGCAGGGGTTCTACCCCTGCCTATCCCCGCAGGGGATAAAATGGGATCAGGATAAGACAAGCGAAGCCCGGTTTCCACGTCCTATTGACGCGGCCGGAGGTCGGATGTTATAATGTAAAAAGGGATTCCGGCTGATTTGTCCCATTTATGGGACAGCATTTGTGGTATAACGGAAGAGAAACCAAGAGAGACAAGGGGGGGCAGACTATGACAGCACAGACCGCGCCATACAAAACCACCCTTATCAACAACCGCCGTTATCTGGGCAACAAATATAAGCTGCTGCCCTTCATCACCCAGGTAGCCGGGCGGGAGTGCCAAAACATTCAGGTCGTGGCCGACCTGTTCGCCGGAACCGGGGCTGTGGCCTCCGCCTTCGCAGACCGCCGTCTCATCACCAACGACATAATGTTCAGCAACTATATCTGCAATTTCGCCTGGTTTGGCGCGGACACCTATGACCGGGGCAAGATTGAGCAGTCCGTCATCCAGTACAACGCCCTCAGGGTGAACGAGGAGAACTACATGACGGAAAACTTTGCCGACACCTATTTCAGCCGGGCCGACTGCGCCAAAATCGGCTATATCCGGGAGGACATCGAACGCCGCTTCCATCAGGGGGAGCTGAACCGGCGGGAGCAGGCCATTCTGATCACCTCGCTGCTGTACGCCATGGACAAGATCGCCCTCACCTGCGGCCACTACGACGCCTACCGCCGGGGCGCCCGGTCGGACCAGCCCCTGGAGCTGCGGGTGCCCCTCCCCCCTGTGAACAACGACCCCGCCAACCAGTGTTTTAACGAGGACGCCAACAACCTGGTAAAGCGGATCGCGGCCGATCTGGTATACATAGACCCCCCCTACAACTCCCGGCAGTACTGCGATACCTACCATCTGCTGGAGAACGTGGCCCGCTGGGAGAAGCCGGAGGTATTCGGCGTAGCCCGGAAGATGGACCGGAAGGCCCTCAAGAGCCGCTACTGCACCCGGGATGCCGCCGCCGCCTTCGAGGCCCTGGTGGCCGACCTCCACACCCGCTACATCCTGTTTTCCTACAACAACATGGCCGCCAAGGGCAACGACCGCTCCAACGCCAAGCTCAGCGATGAGGATATTTTGGACATCCTGGGCTCCCGGGGGGAAGTAAAGGTGTTTTCCGAGGCATATAAGGCCTTCAGCGCGGGCCAGTCCGACATTGAGGACCACGCCGAGCGGCTGTTTCTGTGCATCTGTGACGACGGGGAGGGGTAAAGGATGATTGCCTCTCCCCTCAACTATACCGGCGGCAAGTTCAGGCTGCTCCCCCAGCTGCTCCCTCTGTTCCCGGGGGACACCGATACCTTTGTGGACCTGTTCTGCGGGGGGTGCAACGTGGGCCTCAACGCCCCGGCCCGTCAGGTGATCTACAACGACATTGATCCCCACCTGATCCGTCTCTGCGACACCCTGCGGCGGCTGGACCGGGAGACGGTCTTTCAGGAGCTTGAGGGGATCATCGACCGCTGGCAGCTGTCCCGGGTCAGCCGGTACGGCTATGCCCACTACGGCTGCACCGGGAGCGGCGGGCTGACCGACTATAACCGGGAGCGGTATCTGGCGCTGCGGGCCGACCTGAACCGGCGGCTTCTGGCGGGGGAAACAGATGATTTCTTCTATCTGATGTTCTATGTAGCCATTGTGTACGCCTTTAACAACATGATCCGCTATAACCGCAGGGGGGAGTACAACCTGCCTGTGGGCAAGCGGGACTTCAACCGGCGGATGGCGGAGAAGCTCTCAGCCTTTCTGGAGCGGATCCAGGCCCAGGACTGCCGGTTTACCTGCCAGGACTTCCGGACCTTTGACGCCGGCGGGCTGGGCCCCGGAGATTTCGTCTACGCCGATCCCCCTTACCTCATCACCCGGGCGGCCTACAACGAGCGGGGGGGCTGGCAGGACGGGGACGAGCGGGACCTGCTGGACTTTCTGGACGGCCTGGATGCCCGCCGGGTGCGCTTCGGCCTGTCCAACGTCCTGCGGAGCAGGGGGCGGGAGAACCGGATCCTGCTGAACTGGCTGGAGGACCGCCGGGACCGCTACCAGGCCCTCCGCCTGCGGTACAGCTACGCCAACTCCAGCTACCACATCAAGGACAGGAGCCTTGTTACCGAGGAGGTACTGATTGTCAACTACACCCCGGAGGGGACACAGCGGAACCTGTAGGAATTAACGGGCCGGGCGGGAGGAATTATCCTCCCGCCCGGCCCGTTTAAGGTTTTGTGTGCCGCCGTACCGAGGCGGGCCTGTTTACCGGAGGTAATTCAGCGGGTTGACGGCGGAGCCGCGGACCCGGACCTCGAAGTGGCAGTGTACGCCGGAGGAGTTGCCGGTGGAGCCCGCCCGGGCGATCACCTGACCCTGGTAGACCTTCTCCCCCACCGAAACCACAAGGCTGGAGTTGTGGGCGTAGTAGGTCTCGATGCCGTTGTCGTGCTTGATGACCACCAGATAGCCGTAGCTGTTGTGCCACCCGGCGCGGGTGACGGTGCCGCCGTCGGCGGCCTTGATGCCCTCGCCGTAGGTGGCGTGGATATCCAGGCCGGAGTGGTAGTCGTACCGGCCCCACAGGTTTCGTCCGCCGAAGTAGGAGTTGATCCGCCGGCTGCTGGTGGGCCAGTTAAAGTATCCCTTGGAGGCGGTCTTGGGCTTCTCCTTGGTGCCCACGGCCTTCACGGTGGTGGTGGGCTCCCGGAGGGTGGTGGTGCCGGTCACATCCCGTTCCCGCTCCCGGCCGTTGATATAGGTGATGTCGGCCTCCACCCGGGCCTCGCCCTCCTCCCCCTGGGTGAGGATCTTGGAGTCGCCCTTATACATGGAGCTGTCCGCCACCTCCTCCACCGGGCACTGGATGGGCTCGGTGTAGGTCACGTGTTCGGTGGTCTGGACGGAGAGGGTGGGGATTATCTCCTTCACGTTGAGCACATCGCCCACCATCAGGCGGTTGATGTTGGCGTCCGGGTTGAGGGCCATCAGATCGCTGAGGGACATGTCGTTGCGGTAGGCGATGCCGTTGTAGGTGTCCCCCTTGACCACGGTGTAGGTGGTCTCGCCGGTGGTGTTGGCCTTCAGGGCCTCCTCCATGTCGTTGACGGTCATCAGGTCGTCCACGGCGTAGACGGGGGAGATGGACAACTCCTCCACAAAGTCGGCGTCCACCGTGCTGTCGGTGACGTACTCGGCCTTGATGCTGTCCAGCATGGCTTCCAGCTCAGTCTCATCCTTGACCACGCCCACGACCCGGCCGTTGACGGTAACCTGGAAGGCCCGCAGCTGGTCGCTGACCTCATTGAGCTGGCTGTAGAAGTAATCCCGGATATCCTGCTCCCGGCTCAGGTCGCTCTTTAGGGTGAGGGCAAAGCTGTAGTCGATATTGCCCTCCACCTGATACTGATAGCCCAGCAGCTCGCTGCCCCGGCTCTCCACCGTCCGGATGGCCTGGTCCACCACGCTCTGGTCGGCCACCACACCCACCTCCCGGCCGTCCACAATGACGGCGTAGCTGGTGGAGTAGAGGGTGGTCAGGGTGAGGGCGGTGCCCAGGGCCCCCGCCACCAGCAGAAAGGAGACAGGCCCCACCGCCAGGGTGCCGGCGGAGGCGCCGTGGAGCAGATGTGCCCAGCGGCGCAGATGGATGCGGCCCCACTCCCCCGCGCCCTTCAGATAGAGCCTGAGCTCCTGGCTTTTAGAGGGGGGGGCCTCCGGCTGGGCCGGAGGGGGGGGAGTCGGGGCCTGCCGGGCGGCTTTGATCTGATCTTGTCCCACCACAGGGAGCCGGGCGGTCCAGCCCGGGTCTTGTGGTTTATTCATGGAAATCACCTCTCGTCCTGAGGAGAAAATGACAATTGTGCAATAAGAGTTACAAAACGGTAACAATAATATACACATTTTCCCTCAGCCCGTCAAGCCCCTTTTTGCTGAGAAATTAAAAATTTTCTGTAAAAAGTGCAAAAAAGCGGAACGCTGGAGGAAAAACCCCAGCGTTCTCATATAAATTGTGTATATTTTAACAAGAAACCCAAGATATTGTGGCGTCTGTTACAGCATAACCCGCAGGGCAAAGACCAGCGTCATCAGCACCACGGCCAGGCTGGCGCAGGCGTCCAGGGTCCAGGCCCGGCGCTGCCGCCGGGCGCGGCGGCGCTCCTCGGGGGTGGAGGACAGCACTACCGGCTGAAAGGCGGGCTCCTCGGGCCAGAGGACGGGCTGGGGCTGCCGGGCCAGGCTGTCCTGCTGGAGGGAGCTGCTCTCCCGGACCAGGGCCGACTTGCGGCGGTACTCCTCCAGGTCCACCACATTGCCGGTATGCTGAATAAAGCTGGAAGTTTTGTAATACATGGTCTGCATATATGTCCCCTCCGAGTTTTGATGATAGGGTGAGTATAGACCAAAGGCTGTCCCAAAAACCGGACTATTGCGGGCCGGTCCGGAGAAGAAACGTTTGTTCCAACAACAATATACAACGTATGTTCTGGAATGTCAAGAGAAATCGGAAAATTTGTTCGACTTTATTTCTCCGCGAAGGAAGTCCCCCCTGTGGCGGGGCGGGCCCTCAGGCGGTGAGGATGGGTCTTTACTATAATATACAGACGCAGAATAGGAAAAAAGGTTCCCTTTGTATGTGTTTTTTTATAGCTTGTGTTGATTTTTTGGGAAGATAGGGGTATAATGCTTTGGCTTATTGAGAAATCCACAGATTTGAGGTGCAATCCCCATGAAAAATGAGAAATTAAGAAATATCGCCATCATCGCCCACGTAGACCACGGCAAGACCACCCTGGTGGACGAGATGCTCAAGCAGTCCGGGGTCTATCGGGAAAACCAGGCGGTCACCGACCGGGTGATGGACTCGGGCGACCTGGAGCGGGAGCGGGGCATCACCATCACCGCCAAAAATACCGCGGTGCAGTACGGCGATGTAAAGATCAACATTGTGGACACCCCGGGCCACGCCGACTTTGGCGGCGAGGTGGAGCGCATTTTAAAGATGGTCAACGGCGTCATCCTGCTGGTGGACGCCGCCGAGGGCCCCATGCCCCAGACCCGCTTTGTGCTGTCCAAGGCCCTGGAGCTGGGCCACCGGGTAATCGTGGTGGTGAACAAGATCGACCGCCCGGACCAGCGGGTCTACGAGGTCATTGACGAGTGCCTGGAGCTGCTGCTGGACCTGGACGCCACCGACGAGCAGCTGGACTCCCCCATGCTCTTCTGTTCCGGACGCCAGGGTACCGCCTCCGTCCAGCCCGACGTGGCGGGCAGCGACCTGCAGCCCCTCTTCGAGACCATTCTGGACTATATCCCCGCCCCTGACGTGGACCTGGAGGCCCCCTTCCAGATGCTGGTGTCCTCCATCGACTACAACGAGTTTGTGGGCCGCATCGCCATCGGGCGCATCGAGCGGGGCACGGTCAAGCAGAACCAGGAGATCGCGGTGTGCAACTATCACCACCCCGACGACGCCCCCATGAAGGCCAAGGCCACCGCCCTGTACGAGTTTGACGGTCTGGCCAAGGTCCCGGTGCAGGAGGCCGCCGCCGGCAGCATCGTGGCCCTGAGCGGCATCGGTGACGTGACCATCGGAGACACCATCTGCGCCCCCGAGCAGGTGGAGCCTATTGAGTTCGTCCAGATCTCCGCCCCCACCATTGAGATGACCTTCTCGGTGAACGACTCCCCCTTCGCCGGCCGGGAGGGCAAATATGTCACCAGCCGCCAGCTCCGGGACCGGCTCTTTCGGGAGACGCTGAAGGACGTGTCCCTGAAGGTGTCCGAGGTGGAGGGGGCCACCGACTCCTTCAACGTGGCCGGCCGGGGGGAGATGTCCCTGTCCATCCTAATCGAGACCATGCGCCGGGAGGGCTACGAGCTCCAGGTCTCCCCTCCCCGGGTGCTCTACCAGGAGATCGATGGGGTGAAGTGCGAGCCCATCGAGCGGCTGGTGGTGGACGTGCCCGCCGACTGTGTGGGCGCGGTAATGGAGAAGATCGGCTCCCGGAAGGGGGACCTGCTGGAGATGAACCCGGTGGGCGACCGGATGAAGATTGAATTTCTGGTGCCCGCCCGGGGCCTGTTCGGCTACCGCAGCGAGTTTTTAACCGACACCAAGGGCGAGGGCATCATGGCCTCGGTCTTTGACAGCTACGCCCCCTTAAAGGGGGAGATCAGCCGCCGGTCCACCGGCTCTCTGGTGGCCTTCGAGACGGGAGAGGCGGTCACCTACGGCCTGTTCAACGCCCAGGAGCGGGGCGCCCTGTTTATCGGCCCCGGCACCCCCGTCTACGGCGGCATGATTGTGGGCGAGTGCCCCAAGGCGGAGGACATCTCGGTCAACGTGTGCAAGAAGAAGCAGCTGACCAACATGCGGGCCTCGGGCTCTGACGAGGCGCTGCGCCTGACCACCCCCCGCACCCTCTCCCTGGAGCAGTGTCTGGAGTTCCTGGCCGACGACGAGCTGCTGGAGTGCACCCCGGAGAACCTGCGGCTGCGCAAGCGCCTGCTGGACCACGGCGCCCGTATGCGGGAGGCCTCCAAGAAAAAAGGTTAAGTACCATTGCGGCCCTTCGAGTGTTCGGAGGGCCCGCTTTATAGGAGAAGGACATGGAGCTTTTGCACATACGCTGTCCCGGCATTGAAGGCGGGAACTTTCTTCTGGACCACACCGGCCGGGGGCGGGACCTGTCCCCGGAGCTGCTTCTGGAGAACCTGTCCCCGGAGGCGGTCACCCTGGCCGTCACCCTGGAGGATTTGAGCCACCCCATCAAGGGCTTTACCCATTGGGTGATCTGGAATCTCCCGGCGGCGGACCGGATACCGGGGGCCATCCCGGCGGGCAGGACGGTATCGGGCGGCGGGGTCCAGGGGGTGGCCTACGGCCTCCACCGCTACGCCGGCCCCAAGCCGCCCCGGCACACGCGGCACACCTACCGCTTCACCGTCTACGCCCTGAACTGCGCCCTGGACCTGAGCAGCAGCGCCCGGAAAAAGGCGTTTCTTCGCAAAGCGGAGGAGCACATTCTCCAGAGCGGCAGCATCACCGGAACCTTTCAACTGTGAAAAGGTGGGTAGAATATGGATCAATTTATTGCCAGAGATATCCTGGAGCAGCTGTCTTATCGCTCAACTCTGGGGCAGAGCCTGAAACAGATCTCCCTGCGCGGGACGCCTCTTGCGCTGATTCTGGACGACATTTCCAAGTACCGTTCCAGTTACATTGACGTTCTGGTTCAAGAGAATCTGATCGGCTCCCGTTTTAAAAGTGAGGACTCCATCATACGCAAATATAAAAGGACTCTTCAATCGGGTGGCGGCTTCAAGCAGTGCTTTAATGATGTGCTGGGTTTCCGGCTGCATTTTGACAAATATCCGGAAGAATACCCCGATTATTTCCGTGTTGTTGATCTCCGGCAGGGAAAACTGGTGGATGACGGCTACCGGGCGGTCCATCTCTACTATCAGCGGGATAATCTGGCCTACCCCATTGAGGTGCAGCTCTGGTGCGGGGCAGACTACTGGTTTAACCTCTGGAGCCACCAGTATGTCTATAAGTATAAATCCCCGGAGATGGGCAGAAAATTATATTTGGAATTTCGCAGCGGTGTGATCCGCTCCGAACAGGACTTTTTGACCTATTTGAACGATTGGGAGGCGGAAAGCAATGGGTGATAAGAAGATATATATTGTGGCAAAGGTCTTTGACCGGCCGGGCTGTCTCGCTTACCGCTGTAGAACGACGAATGAGGCCCGATGTCTGCCAGGAACGCTGGAGGCCATTCGGGCGGACGGTGTTCAGATCGTAATTTTGGATTCCCCGGAAATTTATTCCGAATACGCGCCATACACCTATGTTGAAGATATGAAGGAATTCATTGACCGCGTCAGCCAGCTGAATCGGGCCGCCTGAGCCCAAGCCGCAGAATCTGAAAAGGACGAACCCCGCCTTGGTTTTTCCAAGGCGGGGTCTTGTTGTTATGACCAGGGCGCCATCTCGAACCGCACAAAGTACCCCTGGGGGTGGCGGCAGACGGGGCAGTGAGCGGGGGCGGCGGTGGCGTCCAGCACGAAGCCGCAGTGCAGGCACATCCACTGCACCTCCACATCGGAGAAGAAAAGCTGATCCTTCTCCATAAGGTCGGCAAATTTCCCGAAGCGGTCGCCGTGGGATTTCTCCACCCGGGCGATGTTCTCAAAGAGCTTACCCACCAGGGGGAAGCCCTCGCTCATGGCGGTCTTGGCGAAGTGGTCGTAGTCGTGCTCCCACTCCTGATACTCGTTGTGCTGGGCGGCCCGGAGGTAGTCCAGCATACCGGAGCAGATATCCACCGGGTATGTGCCGTCCACCTTGATGGTCTGGCCGGCGCAGTCGGCCAGCGCGGCGTAGAACTGCTTGGCGTGGACCCGTTCCTGTTCGGCGGTGAAGAGGAAGACCCCCTGGATGACGGCCAGGCCCGCCTTATTGGCCACTCCGGCGGCGATGGTGTAGCGGTTTCGGGCCTGGCTCTCCCCGGCGAAGGCCCGCATCAGGTTTTCTCTGGTCTGACTGTGGAGAAAGGCGTCGGTTTTGTCGGACATAATGAACCCTCCTGTTATGATTCCCGCCTCAGAGGAGGGGGAAATCGCTGTAAGCACAGTATGTCCTAAAATTTGGCGGTTATTCGCCGGAGACAGGAATCCTCACATCGCCGAAGGCCACATAGTCCACCTGGGACAGGTCCAGGGGCTCGTCAAAGGTGATATAGCCCTGGGTGTCCTGGCCGGGCCCGCCGGACAGGGGGAGAACATCCTCCGGTCCCATGTTGTAGTAGCCTTTCAGGTAGTCGACAATCTCCTGAGTAGTGTCATAGCCGGGGATAAATTCGGTGCCATCCTTCAGGGCGATGGAGATAGAGACGGCAGGGCCGAAGTACTTGTTGTCCGGCAGGTCGGTGTGGTAGCAGTAGGACAGGCTCAGGGGGGAGAGTGTCATATATTCCAAAGTATTGGTGTAGTCCAGCACCTGGTCGGTCCAGGAGACCCCCTTGGCGTCCAGATTCACCGTCTGGGACTGGAAGTTCAAGCCGATGTCAAACTGGAACTCCCCGGTGAACACGGGGGTGTACTCCTTGTACTTGTCCTGAATCCACAGGCCATGAATGGTGAGCACCTTGGACACGCCGTCATTCAGGGCGATGCCCTCATAGCTGTGGTTGGTGAGGGTGATGACAAACTCCTTCCGGTTGTCATTCGGCTCGTCGTCGGGCAGGATGGTGAAGGTCTCCGTTACCCCAAAGGCGTGCTCCGGGTAGGCCCCCTCGGCCGGCTCCACGGTGAGACCGCTCCTCTCAAAATCTCCGCTGTCGAAGAACTGATAGTAGTGCTCCCCGTCCAGGTCAGGCAGGGCGGTCCCCTCCGGGGCCTCCACCCGCAGCCGGAGGTAGTAGACATTCTCGTCCGCGATGGCGGCGATAGGGGTGATGGTGGCCCCGTTGCTGGTGACGGCGGCGGGAGCGGGACCGCCCTCTCCGTCGAATACCTGGCCCAGCTGGTCGATCACGTCCAGCTGGTTCTGGGACAGGGCCCCGTCCTCCGGGGTGAAAAAGTTCTGAAACGATTCTCCGGCCTTGAAAAAATGTCCCGCCGCCAGGGCGGAGACGGACAGCGCCGCAATGACCGCCGCCGCAAGGAGCAGGCGGGCGGGCTTGAACCGCTCTGGGCTCTGATTGGGTTTATACTCTCTGGTTTCGATGTTGTTCATAGTCATCTCCTTGATCCGTGACGGGGAATAGGGGACTCTCCCGCCCAGGTCCAGGTCCTCCGCCGGGTACTGGTCCAGCAGGTCCGAAATGTTACGCTTCAATGGCAAAACCCTCCCTCGTCAGCACTTCCTTCAGCTTCATCCGGCCCCGCCGGAGCTTGGTCTTCACCGTGGATTCGTTCAGCTCCATGCGGCGGGCCACCTCCGCCACCGTCTGGGCATAAAAGTAGTGGCGGAGAAAGACCTCCCGGTCCGGATCAGGCAGGGAGTCCACCGCCTGGCGCACCAGCTGCCGCTCCACCGCCCGCTCGTACTCCCCGGGGGGGTCGTCGGGACCTGGAATCTCCAGGGCGTCCTCCTCCAGGGGCAGGTACCGGCCCGCCTGGCGCAGGCGTTTTTTGGCCTTGTTCCGGGCCACCGCCCCCAGCCAGGCTTTTACTGAACCCTGCCGCAGGTCCGCTCCCTGCCGCCAGGCGGCCAGGAACACGTCGGAGACCACCTCCTCGCCGTCCTCCCTGGGCATGGCGTCCCGCAGGACGCTCCACACCACCGCGGAGACGTAGGGCAGGTAGCGCTCCATCAGGGCCTCCAGCCCGGCGGGGTCACCGGACCGTATTTTTCGCAATATTGTCTCTTCCCGCATAACTGAACTCCTCAACAGATCTTGAAAGCCGCTTTCACCTATCATATCCCGAAAAAGGGTCCTTAGGTTTCAAGCTGGAAGGATAAATGGCGGCGTGGTCAGCCGCCCCGCCGCGGGAGCCCGGAAGTCCGGCGGTCAATATTAAGGCTTTGCGCAGGGTTTTCCGTGGATAATCTCTATAATCTCCTGAAGGACCTTTGAGATTGGCTCCTGATACTGTGGATCAAGCTGGGTTAATTTTTCAAAGACCTCGGCCCAGGGGGTCTCTCCCTCCTCCTTGTCAAACAGCAGATAATCGCTGCTGCATGACAGGATGCGGCAGACGGTCATCAGGGAATCCAGGCTAAAGGTAGAGTCTCCCAATTCAATATTTGCGATAAAGCGGGGGCTGAGGGAACACAGCTCCCCCAATTTTCTCTGGTATACCCGGCCTGCTCCCGTTTTCTGCATAACCTTCGGCCGATCTGAATTTTCGCCTCGGCTGTCATTGGCACCACCTCTTATCACAATCTTATAAGGAAACCGACATATTTTTTGGCGTGACTGCCATCGAATATGCCGGTTTCTTTTAGATTATCGCGTTTTTCCGGAGTGTCTTAACCCTTGTCGGGCGGGATCTTCAGGGGTGCTCAGTAGGCCAGCTTCTCCTCCAGCCAGGCCTTCAGCCCGCTGATGGGCACCCGGACCTGGTCCATGGTGTCCCGGTCCCGGATGGTAACGGCGTGGTCGGCCTCCTCGGTGTCGGAGCCCACGGTCTGGAAGTCCACGGTGATGCAGTAGGGGGTGCCCACCTCGTCCTGGCGGCGGTAGCGCTTGCCGATGGAGCCGGCGTCGTCGTAGTCCACCATGAAGTACTTGCTCAGCTCGGCCTGAATCTCCCGGGCCTTGTCCCCCAGCTTTTTGGACAGGGGGAGCACGGCGCACTTGAAGGGGGCCAGGGCGGGGTGCAGGCGCAGGACGGTGCGCACGTCGTTCTTCTCAGCGTCCACCACCTCCTCGTCGTAGGCGTCGCAAAGGAAGGCCAGGGTGACCCGGTCGGCGCCCAGGGAGGGCTCGATGACATAGGGGATATAGTGCTCGTTGGCCTCCTGGTCGAAGTAGGTCTGGTCCTTGCCGGAGGTAGTCTGGTGGGCTTTCAGGTCGAAGTCGGTGCGGCTGGCCACCCCCCACAGCTCGCCCCAGTCGGTGAAGGGGAAGGCGAACTCGAAGTCGGTGGTGGCGTTGGAGTAGTGGCTGAGCTCCTCGGGGTCGTGGTCCCGGAGGCGCAGATTCTCGTCCTTCATCCCCAGGTCCAGCAGCCACTGGTGGCAGAACTTTTTCCAGTAGGCGAACCACTCCAGCTCGGTGCCCGGCTTGCAGAAGAACTCCAGCTCCATCTGCTCAAACTCCCGGGTACGGAAGGTAAAGTTGCCCGGAGTGATCTCATTGCGGAAGGACTTGCCCACCTGGCACACGCCGAAGGGCAGCTTGCGGCGGGTGGTGCGCTGGACATTCTGGAAGTTGACAAAGATGCCCTGGGCGGTCTCGGGGCGGAGGTAGACGGTATTTTTGGCGTCCTCGGTGACCCCCTGGAAGGTCTTGAACATCAGGTTGAACTGGCGGATGTCGGTCCAGTCAAACTTGCCGCAGGAGGGGCAGGCGATCTGGTGCTGGTCCACGAACTCCTTCATCTGGCTCTGGCTCATGGCGTCCACGCTGTGGCCCAGCTCAAAGCTGTTCTCCTGGCACCAGTCCTCAATTACCTTGTCGGCCCGGAAGCGCTCCTTGCAGGCCTTGCAGTCCATCAGCGGGTCGGAGAAGCCGCCCACATGTCCGCTGGCCACCCACACCTGGGGATTCATGAGGATGGCGGCGTCCAGGCCCACGTTGTAGGGATTCTCCTGGACAAACTTCTTCCACCAGGCCCGCTTAATGTTGTTCTTTAGTTCCACGCCCAGGGGGCCGTAGTCCCAGGTGTTGGCCAGGCCGCCATAGATTTCGCTGCCGGCGAAAATGAAGCCCCGGCCCTTGCACAGGGCCACAATTTTTTCCATAGTCTTTTCGCTGTTTTTCATGTCAGATAGACTCCTTTTCATTTATTGGGGGTCGATGGTGCGGAAAACGCTCTTTAATCCGCCGTTTTCGTATAAAAACTCAAGCTGTAATGTCAGATAAACCAACTCGCCGCCGGAGGTCAGCTCGTAGTCCACCGCGAAGCCGCTGCCGTCCTTGTACTCAAAGAACATAATCTCGTGGTGGTACTCATACTGAGGCTTGAAATTACAGGACACGCCGTACTCGTCAAACACGTCAAAGTCGTTCATCTCCAGGGTGCCCTGGATGCACTCCCGGATTACCTCGGTGTCGTCCCACTCCATCTTGTCCGCGCAGGAGGGCAGGTCCTCATACCGCTTCTCGTGGAGAACATGGCAGATGTTTTTTACCACCTGAATGGCCTGCTCCTTATGCTGTTCGGTCATAAAATCCCCCCTTTCCAAACAAAAACGCCCCGAGCCTCATCGGCTCAGGGCGAACAAAATGTCCGTGGTTCCACCTGAATTTCCCCATGGGGGACACTCTGACCCGGTAACGGCGGAAACCGGCGGAGCATTTCCTCCCCGCGCTCCAGGGGGCCTTCCCGTCGCGGCTTCGGAGGATTTTCACCGGCCATCCTCTCTCTAAAACTCCGCCGCGGGGTACTGTTCCCTGTCGTTGCTTTGTGATTTCCTATTGTATGCCAGTTTTTCTCCCCTGTCAAGTGGGATTTTCTGCCCTGAGGTAATAGGCCGTCCCATTTTGGCAAATCTGAGACAATCTGCCGCTGTCCGCCAGAAATTCGATAAAGAAGCGGACATTGCGCTCAAACCGCAGGGCGCGGCGGGGCTTGTGGGTAAGGAGTTGATAACGGGTGCAGGCCCTCTCGGAGATCTGGCTGGCCGTCATGGGCCGGTCCACCAGGCTTAAAATCTCCTCCGCCCGGCGGCGGACGAGGGCCTGATTGGCGTCGATAAGGGGGCCGATCTCCTCCCCGGAGCACACCCCCCGGTGGGCCATGATGTAGAAGTCGCAGCCCAGTCCCCGCAGCTTCTCCCGGCTGTGGATGGCCATCTCCTGGCTGAGATTGTAGGGCAGCTTGGCGTTGAGCAGCTCGCCGCTGAGCAGGGCGTCGGCGGTATAGCACACGTTGTCCGGGGTAATGACGCAGATATGTCCGGCGGAGTGGCCGGGGGTCTGGACGACCTGAAACCTCACCCCGCCCAGGGTAAAGGGCCCGTCGTTGGGGGGAATAAAGTAGTCGGGCTCGTGGACCATGCAGGCGGACTCCCGCTCCACCGTCCCCGGGGAGAGGGTGAGAAAGTAGCATTTCAGGGTGAGGAGAGAGGCGCACATCCCCGCCTCGGGAAAGGTGAGGGCAATTTTTGTGCCATACTTCTCCTGAAAATACCGGTTGTTGGCGCAGTGGTCCACGTGGGCGTGGGAGCAAAGCACCCTCGCCGGGGTCAGCCCGGCCTCTGACAGGGTGCGTTCCAACTCCTCCCGCTCCTCCAGCAGGCCGGTGTCCAGCAAAATACACCGCTTCTCATCCAGCTTGTACAGCGGGATCAGCTGGTTGGCCTCGATGACCCAGGTGTTTCCCTTTACTTGTGTCAGATTCATGTCAATACCTCCAGGGGATGTTGTGTAGGGCGCGCCGTTTTTAGGAATAGGGTGGCCTGCGGGAGACGGGCCGCCGAGGTCGTCGGCCCCTACGCAAGGTGATTTGTAGGGGCGCATAGTATGCGCCCGCTGTTCTACATTCTGCATACGGGCGGATAATATCCGCCCCTACAGGCCCAGTTCCTTTTCCAGGTCCTCCGCCAGTCGGATCACCGCCCATGCCTGGGGATTGGTGGTTCGAGTGTCCTTGATCTGCTCATAGACCTGGGCCTGATAGCCCATCTCGGCCAGCATTTTTGCGGTGCCGTAGTGCATAACGATTGTGTAGGAGTACTGCTGGACTGTGCCGTCTAAAATCATGTCTATTGTGGACTGCCGGCTCTCGAAATGGCCGAACCAGTTCAACACATCCTGCATGGACTGCTTTAAGTCCTGATACATGGCCTCCATGTCGGTCCGCTTGAAAATATACCAAAACTGCTTGTTATAAGAAAATTCCTCACCCTTTTTTCCGTATATGTCGGTAGGGGTCGGGTTGTCCCCAGTACTTCTGATTTGGCAGTCGTATTCCTTGAATTTTCGATTTTTAATGGCCGGTTCCGGCTCAAAATATACGCCGGTATAAATTAAGAACCCCAGCCTGCGGTCCTTCTGATTCCATTTGTCCTTTCGGAAGTTGACGATCTTTCCCAACCCGTCCGGGGCAATCTGGCGGAAATTCTGCCCATCCTTTTTGAATCCCAGGGGCTTCAAGATTTCCTCATGGGCCCGCCGCAGTAATTCCTGATATTTGTCCTCGATCGGTGTGGGGTTGATAAATTCCTGCACTTTTCCAAGTAAACTCATAGACTGCACCCCTCACTGCTCTCTCTGCTTCAAATACACCATCAGCACCGCCACGTCCGCCGGGGACACTCCGGATACCCGCCCGGCCTGGCCCAGGTTTTTGGGGCGGATGGCGGTCAGCTTCTGCCGGGCCTCCAGCCGCAGTCCGGCGATGGATTCGTAGTCGATATCCTCCGGCATGGGGCGCTCCTCCATCCGGCGGACCTCCTCCACCTGACGCAGCTGGCGGTCGATGTAGCCGGCGTATTTGATGGTAATCTCCGCCTCGCTGACCACGGCGGGGTCCAGCCTGGGCCGGTCCGGGTCGAAAGGGGCCAGATCCTGATAGCTCAGCCTGGGCCGGCGGAGCAGATCGGCCAGCCGGGCGCCATTCCTGACAGGGGACTCCCCCCGCTCCTCCAGCAGGGCGGCCAGCTGGGGTGTGGGGGGCGTGCCGGTGTGCTCCAGCCGCCGGACCTCCCGCTCCACAGCGGCGTACTTCTCCTCCACCCTTTCATATTGTTCCCGGGAAATAAGCCCCAATTCGTACCCGATGGGTGCCAGCCGCCGGTCGGCATTGTCCTGGCGGTGGAGCAGCCGGTACTCGGTGCGGGAGGTCATCATCCGGTAGGGCTCGTTGGTGCCCTTGGTAACCAGGTCGTCGATGAGCACCCCGATGTAGCCCTGATCCCGCCGGAGAATGAGGGGCTGCTTTCCCTGTATCTTCAGGGAAGCATTTACCCCAGCAATAAAACCCTGGACGGCGGCCTCCTCATAGCCGGAGGAGCCGTTGAACTGCCCCGCCCCATATAGGCCGGGGACGGCCTTGGTCTCCAGGGTGGCCTCCAGCCCGGTGGGGTCCACGCAGTCGTACTCGATGGCGTAGGCGCACCGGGTCATCTCAGCCCGCTCCAGTCCGGGGATGGTGTGGAGCATCTCGATCTGCACCTCCTCCGGGAGGGAGGAGGAGAAGCCCTGGATATACAGCTCCTCCGTGTCCAGCCCCATTGGCTCGATGAAGAGCTGGTGGCGCTCCTTGTCGGGGAACCGCTCCACCTTGGTCTCGATGGAGGGGCAGTAGCGCGGTCCCACCCCCTCGATAGTGCCGTCGTAGAGGGGGGAACGGTCCAGGTTGGCCCGGATGACCCTGTGAGTCTCCTCGTTGGTATAGGTCAGCCAGCACACCGCCCGGTTTTCCGGAGGGCGCTCCGTCTGAAAGGAGAAGGCCA
>Ga0209694_1000250_pt1 | contig 99691 bp, 74 predicted proteins | sample GluameincwithD2O_FD_187499 | JGI IMG/M metagenome (GOLD analysis project Ga0209694, IMG submission 187499) | Mouse cecum microbial communities from Vienna, Austria - Glucosamine amended microcosms incubated with D2O (SPAdes) (version 2) | ecosystem: Host-associated > Mammals > Digestive system >... | reverse complement strand
GCGGCGGCCATGGCCCAGGGGAGACGCCCGGTCCCATTCCGAACCCGGAAGCTAAGCCCTGGCACGGCGATGGTACTATGCCCGAGAGGACATGGGAGAGTAGCACACCGCCGCAACCACACTTCACAGGACCCCGAACCGGCACCACCGGCCCGGGGTCCTCGCATACCTACACCCCAACACACCACCAGAATCAGTCTCGGTGCTATTCTAGATAAGTATGTGCAATCTGCACAATATGCCGTGTACGCGGCACATCATATACAAGAGCTGATAGCGTGAACCCGCAGTACGCCTGGCACTATGCGGGTTTGAAATCGCCCTCCAGGCCAAGAAAGGTGGACCGGGAACGGTCCCATTTCCATGAGCACACGCACTCCGGTGGAATCTGCGCAAACCAGTACCGAGAATCCTCACGCGTCCAAGCAATTCAAGCAATCTCAAAACAATGACCAACAGTCAGCCAATGCGGCCCAGGCGCTTTCCATAGGCCAGTTCCCCACAGTCATATCACGCAATCTCATTCTGTCGATCATCGCCACGGGAATCATGGCCTTTGTGGGCATCCTCACCGAAACGATGACGAATGTGCTGTTCCCTGTGCTCATGGAGCAGTTCGCAGTCTCCACGGCCACCGTGCAATGGCTCACCACCAGGTATCTGCTCATGGTGGCGGTGGTGATTCCGGTCTCATCGTATTGCAACCGCAGATTCACGAACAGAACCACATTCATCATTGCCATGGTGCTGTGCATCGCCGGTCTCGCCCTGGCCTCCATTTCGATGAACTTCGCGATGCTCATGCTGGCCCGTCTGCTGCAGGGTGCCGGCACAGGGCTGGCGCTGCCGCTCATGTTCAATATTGTGCTCGAACAGTCCCCACGACGTTCGCTGGGCCTGCTCATGGGCTTCGCCAGCATGGTCTGCGCCATCGCGCCCGCACTCGGACCCACTGTGGGAGGCGTGGCGGCCGAATACATGAACTGGCATTGGATCTTCGCACTGCTCATTCCGTTCATGGTCGTTGCGTTTGTTCTGGGCATTCGTGCCATAGAGACACATCACCCGGTGCACCGCCTGCCGTTCCCCCTCGTACAGCTCGCGTTCCTTGCCATCTCGTTCGTTGCGTTCGTGTTCGCGCTCGACCGCATGGGCGCCCTCATTCGCGCACGACTCGCCTCAGACGATGTGACACAGCAGGCACGGCTGCTCGGCGGTCTCGTCGTGCTCTGTATTGTTGCCATGGCGGTGTATGTGCATCTGAGCGGCCGTTCCGCGCAGCCATTGCTGCAGCTCGACGTATTGCGTGACATTCCGTTCCGCTGGCATTTGGTGGCCTATGTCCTGCTGGAGACGGTCACCATTGGCATGAGCTATCTCATCACGAACATGTCACAACTCGGCTATGGCGCGAGTTCGATGACCGCCGGCTTGCTCATTCTCCCCGGCGCATTGCTCGGGGCCGCGCTCGGGCCGATGGGCGGCGCACTGCTCGACAGATTCGGCGCCGCTCGGCCGATCATGATCGCCATGGCGTTTGCATTGCTCGGTCTGCTCATCATGCTGTTCATTCCGGCGAACGTGAACATCTGGATTCGGGTCATCGGCTACATCGTGTACATGTGCGGCTTCACGATGAGCTTCGCGAACACGATGACCGCCGGTCTCGCTGCCATCGCGCCGACACTGCATGCCGACGGCAACGCGATGTTCAATACTTTGCAGCAGCTCGGCGGTGCCGTGGGCACCACAGTGATGGCGCTCTGCCTGTCCATCGCGCAGTCCGACCATGGCGAGGTCGGTTCGCGGGACTACACGGAGGCCACCAAGCAAGGCGGCGAATGGGCGCTCATCGTCGTCTCCGTGTTCGTGTTCGTCGCCATTCTCGCCAATCTGCGCGCTTTCCTCAACGACCGTCGCCAACATGTACGCATGCGCTGAGCGAGCAGTGCGCCCACGGTAAGCGCGGCCGCTTAGTATGGCCTTATGCACTACTTCACGCCGAAACGCTGCGAGACCACGACGAAGATCATGTACCATGATCGGCAAACCGCGTGGCAGGCGGCCGAACAGAGCCGTATCGAGCGCGGTGTGGAGCTGTGGGTGTACCAGTGCCAGTATTGCGGGCAATGGCATCTGACGCACCGCGATCCCGCGCTCGCGCAGGCCGTGGGCCATTTCAAACGCTCGCAGAAGCCATATTCGCGCAAGAAGGGTTTCAAGCCCCGTCGTCGCTGAAATCAGCAGATTGTGCGATATCAACAGATTGTGCGGTGTCGGATGGCTCTTTTGCCCAATCGCATACCGTGCTCAATCTGCCATGTGAGGACTTTCGCGCGGCTCGGTTCACGGAATCTTCCGTGTAATCGACCGCAGATTGCTGCCTATCTGGCATATTTCTCGGATGCCTCCGTATAATCTGCCATTTTCCTACCCTGTGGTGGCATGTTTTGCGGAAGTCTCCGTATGATTGACCGCAGATACCGTGGAAAACAGCATATTTCACGGAAAATTCCGTACGATTTGCCGCAAATCGCTGCCTGTGCGGCACATTATGCGGAAGCTTCCGTGAACCGTGCCGCGGGGTGCCCCAATATGGTCGGTTTCGCGGAAGCTTCCGAAAAACATGCCGTTTTAGACTGCCGCGCTAACGGCGCTACTGCCGAGCTATTTCTCCAGGTCGAAGCCCTGCGCGCGGGCGTGCTCGAAGCCCATCTCGAGTGCGGCGGTGGACGTGGCCTTCTTCGTGGTCATGTCGCTGTATGCGCGCTCGGAAAGATCCTTGCCGCGGGTGTCATAGTAGGCCTGCACTTCGCGGTCGTATTTGCGAATGCCGTCCAGAATCCTGTTCGGCTCGGCGTTGTACGAATCGTCGAAGAACTGGATATCGCGCGGCAGTCGCGGCTTCGGGTCGGGGTGCTGGTCTGGCTTGCCGAGCGCGAGGCCGAGCACAGGGTATGTGTACTTCGGCAATGCGAGCAGCTTGACCAGTTCGGGAATATTGCCGAGAATCGAGCCGAGAATCACAGTGCCGAGATCGAACGATTCCGCCGCCGTCTCCATGGCATGCAGTGCGAGCACGGCGTCGTTCTGCGCCTGCGAGAAACGGTAGCTGTTCTTGAGCGTGAACTCGTCGGAATCTGCCGCCACGCCCTCGGACTGCGCGATCAACGAGTTGCGGTATTGATCGAGCACGAATATGTAGAGCACGGGCGCGTTCGCAATGTAATCCTGATTGCAGATGCGCGCGATCTCAGATTTCACCGCCGGATTCTTGATGCGAATCACAGACCAGTCGTTGAGATACTGGCTGGATGCGGTGTTCTGTGCGGTCTGCTCGATGGTGTTGAGCACATCCGGCTCGATGGCCTCGTCTTTGAAGGCGCGAATGGAGACGCGCTCGAGCAGCACGTCCACGGTGTCATTGTGAATAATCTTTGCCATAGCTCACATTATTCATGGTGCCGCGCACATGCACAACAACTTAGCCGATTGGCGCAACGTCGGTCATGTCGCTGCGCATGTGCCGCATATGGAGACGCGCTATTTGCGCTTGCGCTGCAGTCTGCTCACAATCGACTGGGTGAGCTTGTCGGAATAGGTGGTCACGACTGTGCCGAACGCGGCGGAGGCGGCGGCGAACAGCACGCTCATAAGCAGGCCCTGCTTGCGGTCTGCCTCGTCGTCTTCCGGGCCGGGGTGCACTTTGTTCGTCACTAGATTCCACACCGACTGGAACGCCTTGCCCGCCACCATGCCGACCAATGCGGGGAATGCCAGTTTGAACGCCTTGTCTCCCAGCGTGTCGGGGTCGCGCATGCGCTGCTCGCGCAGATCGGTGATCTTGTTGTTCACCTTGTCGATCCGCTGCACCGTCTCTTTCGTCGTGTTGTCCAGATTCGCGAGTTTCTCGTTCGTGTCGCGTGTGTGCGCCGACTGCACCGGTTTCGCCGTCGCCATGGACAGATCGGGCGCTGTCTTCAACTTTCTAGCCATGGGCACCAGTGTAGAGCACGCGCGGGCCGTACGCGCGCGGGATATTCGGGCATGCGCTCGCGTATGGCTGCGAAACACGGTAAAGTGATGCACAAGTTTGTTTCCTAGAGAAAAGACGGTGCCGTCGTGGAATCTTCAGGCAAATTGGTATTGCTCCGCCATGGACAGACGGTGTGGAGCCAGTCCGGCCAATACACCGGCCGCACGAACATTCCGCTCACGCCGGTGGGGCGCGAGCAGGCCGCCGCCGCGGGCGAGCGGTTGCGTGCCACGTTCCCGAACGGTTTCGCGCCGCGCAACATCTACACGAGCGATCTGGCGCGCGCCATGGAAACCGCAGAGCTCGCCGGATTCGCAGACCACAACGTGACCGCCGACCTTGAGGAGTGGGATTACGGCCGCGCCGAAGGCCGCACGCGCGAGCAGCTCAATGCGGCGGCCGGCTACGAGTGGAACGTGTGGCGTGACGGCCCGCGCTCGCTTGACGAGACGCTGTCGGGCACGCGCATTGAAGTGTTCGACGATGGCTCCGAGATCACCGTGGTCAACGGGGAGGGCGAGGTCATTGAAGATGCCGCCGCACGCACCCGCGCAGTGATTGAACGGGTGCTGCCTGCCCTGCTCGCCGGGGAGAACGTGCTGCTGGTGGCGCATGCCCATATTCTGCGTATTCTGACGTCGCAATGGCTCGATCTCGCACCGGGTTTCGGCCGCAAGCTGCACCTTGACACCGCGCACTACAGCGTGCTCGGCATATACAAGGGCGATCACGTGATCTATAGCTGGAACAACTAGGCTCTGGCCGCAGATTGTTCGGGCGTGGGCGATACCAGCAGCGGCGTCGGCTTGGGCCGGGCCGGAAGGCCTCGTCGCTGGAGCGCAAGCGCCCTTGACGTTCCTCAACCTTTCGGCTCGGCCCAAGCCGACGCCTCAACCTTCGATGCTCGCTTACGGTCTGGGAGTGCGCCTTTTCCCGTTTGCGCGAAGGGAAGGGTAATGCCGAGCGGAGCGCCGGCGTGGAGGGCGGGGATAGGGTTGAGGAACGTCAAGGGCGCTTGCGATCCAGTGACGAAGCCCTATCCCCGCCCTCCACGCCGACGCTCCGCGACTGCCCTCGCGATTACTGCCGACTCATGGGAGCAGCATCCAGACGGCAGTGTCGGCAGGCAGCTTGTGCGGTTCGTCGAGCGGCTCGGAGCTCAAAACCACCGTGCCTGCGGGCAGGTCGATCGGATCGGGGCCGAAGTTGACGATGCACGCGAAGGTGCCATCGTCCTCACCCGTGCAGGGGCGCGTATAGGCGACCACTTCGGCGTTGTGGGCGTTGAAATCGGTGCCGGGTAGCCATGTGATGTCGTCGGTGTCGTCGCTCGGCGTCAGGTGTTCCTGGCGGAATTGCATCGCCTGCCGGTACAGGTTGAACATCGAGGTGTCGTCGGCCATCTGCTTGTCGGCGGCATACTGCTTGTACCACAACGGCTGCGGCAGATGCGGATCGGCCGGCGCCGAACCGTCGGCTGGGGCGTCGGAGAAGCCGAAGGAGGCTCCGGTGCCGAACAGCGGGTTCCAATCCGCAGGCCGGGGCTCGTCGTCGGCACGCCATGGCAGCGGCACGCGGCAGCCGTCGCGGCCCTTCTGCGCGCCGGCATGGTCGGTGTGGAACGCGATTGGGTCCTCGAGATGATCCCACGGAATGTTCGCCACTTCAGGAAGGCCGAGCTCCTCGCCCTGATACACGTACACCGAGCCCGGTAGGCCGAGTTCCATCAGGATCGCCGCACGGGCGCGTCGTGTGCCGAGATCGCGGTCCTCGATGTATGTGGTGCCGTCGCGCAGCAGCCAGTCATTCGGCAGCTCGTGATAGCCGGTGGTGGGCACCTGCGGCAGGCCGTAGCGGCTGGCGTGGCGCACCACATCGTGGTTGCTCATCACCCAGGTGGTGGTCGATTCCGCGTCGTGTGCCGACCGGATGCCGTCTTCGATGGCCGTCTTGAACGCCGCCGCATTCCAGTTCGCCTTGGCGAATTCGAAGTTGAACACCTGCCCGAGCTCGCCTTCGCGCGCGTAGAGGTGCTGGTGCTCCGGAATCACCCATGCCTCGCCAACGGCGAAGCGTGCCGGCTGGTATTCGTTGAACACGGCGTTCCATTCGCGGTAGATGTCGTGCACTTCAGGGCGGTCCCACAACGGGTTGTCCTCATCGCGATTGTCGGTGTTGAACACGCAGTCCGCGTCCATCTCGGCGAGGGGTTTGCTGTCGAGATCCTTGGCGAGGCCATGCGCCACGTCGATGCGGAATCCGTCCACACCGCGGTCGGACCAGAAGCGCAGTGTCTTCTTGAAGTCCTCATGCACCTCGGGGTTCTTCCAGTTGAGGTCCGGCTGTTCCACTGTGAAGATGTGCAGATACCATTGGCCGTCGGCCACGCGTTGCCAGGCCGGGCCCCCGAACAGCGACTGCCAGTCGTTCGGCGGCAGTTCGCCGTGTTCACCGCGCCCTTCGCGGAAGATGTAGCGGTCGCGTTCCGGCGAGCCGGGCTCCGCGGCCAGTGCCGCCTGGAACCACTCGTGCATGTTCGAGGTGTGGTTCGGCACGATGTCGACGACGATCTTCATGCCATGCGCGTGGAGTGCCGTCACGAGTTCGTCGAAATCCTCAAGCGTGCCCAGGCGTGGGTCGACGTTGCGGTAGTCGATCACGTCATAGCCGCCATCTGCAAGCTCGGAAGGGTAGAACGGGGAGAGCCAGATGGCATCCACGCCAAGGTGCTTGAGATACGGCACCTGCTTGGTGATGCCGGCGATGTCTCCGAGTCCGTCGCCGTTCGCGTCGCGGAAGCTGCGCGGGTACACCTGGTAGACGACGGCTTGTTTCCACCAGTCGTCGTGCATGTTGTTCGCAGTCATGGAAGCTCTTTTCTTGTTCTTGGAAACAAATTCAGGAACCATTGTAATACCGTTTGCCCGGTCGCTCCGCCGTGTCGTCCGGAGACGTAATGCTGGGCAAAATGCCCATATTGCAGATTGTCCGCAAACGCTTTCATATTGCGTGTCGCGATGAAAAGTGTTGAAAATAAAGTATTTTTGAGCTGATCTGCGCGGTAATCTCCACAATTTGTGCGCAAACGAGATGCCCACGTTTGCAATCTGCTTGAGAATGATGCATAATGAAGGGGCTACGAAGTTCGCGAGGGCGCGGCTTCAGGAAAATACTTCGGTACCACTCCGGTGCGTGACTGAAGTGGGATGAGGAAAGGTTCGAAGATGAATCGCACAGTGAAAGCAACAGTGGGTCTCGTGGCGATCGCCGCAATGTCTCTGACCGGCTTGGCCGCGTGTGGCGGAAGCAGCGCGGACGACGGCAAGGGCAAGGTCTACTTCCTGAACTTCAAGCCGGAGGCCGCCGACCAGTGGGTCGCGCTCGCCAAGAAGTACACCGACAAGACCGGCGTGCAGGTGAAGGTGCAGACCGCCGCCTCGGGCACCTATGAGCAGACGCTCAAGTCCGAGCTCGCCAAGAGCGATGCGCCGACGATCTTCCAGGTCAACGGCCCGGTGGGCTACCAGAACTGGAAGGGCTACACCGCCGATCTCAAGGATACCGGCATCTACAACGAGCTCAACAACAAGGACATCGCGCTGAAGGACGGCGACAAGGTCGTGGGCATTCCGTACGTCATGGAGACCTACGGCATCATCTACAACAAGGACCTGCTCAAGAAGTACACCGAGCTGCCGGGTGCCAAGATCAAGGACGCCAAGGAGATCAACTCCTTCGACAAGCTCAAGGAAGTCTCTGACGACATGCAGGCCAAGAAGGACCAGCTCGGCATCAAGGGCGCCTTCACCTCCGCAGGCTTCGACTCCAGCTCCGACTGGCGTTTCAAGACCCACCTGGCGAACATCCCGCTCTCCTATGAGTTCAAGGAGGACGGTGTGACCACGCAGCCGGAGACGATCAAGGGCACCTACCTGCCGAACTTCAAGAACATCTTCGACCTGTACCTCAAGGATTCCACCACCGCTCCGTCGCAGTTGAGCTCGAAGACCGGTGACGACGCGAACTCCGAGTTCGCACTCGGCGAGGCCGCGTTCTACCAGAACGGCACCTGGGCATGGACCGACCTGCAGAAGGCCGGCATGAAGGCGGATCAGGTGGGTATGCTCCCGATCTACATCGGTGCCAAGGGCGAGGAGAACCAAGGCCTGGCCACCGGTTCCGAGAACTACCTGTGCATCAATGCGAAGGCCTCCGAAGCCGACCAGAAGGCCTCGAAGGACTTCCTGAACTGGGTCGTCACCTCCGATGAGGGCATCAAGGCGCTGTCGGAAGACATGGGCTTCACCACGCCGTTCAAGACCTTCGACAAGGTGAAGAGCGACAACCCGCTCGTCGAGGAGGCCGTCGAGGACTCCAACTCCGGCAAGCAGCAGGTCGCCTGGAACTTCACGATGATGCCGTCGGAGGAGTGGAAGAACCAGCTCGGCCAGGCCATGCTCGCCTACGCGCAGGGCAACGGCAGCTGGGATGACGTGCAGAAGGCCTTCGTCGACAACTGGAAGACCGAGTACGGCAACGCCCACGCCAACCAGTGAGCGCTGAATGGGGACGTGGATTCCGCGTCCACTTCTTCCACGTGGAACCCATGCTGAATAACTAGCGAGAGGAGGGCCCACCCCATTGGGGTGGCCCTCCTCTTTGTGTATATGGACTTTGTGTATATGGACACGTTCCTTCTCTTGCATTAAAAAAGCTTCCTCCCTGCGTAAACGGGGACATATTCCGGTGCGGTTTTGTCTTTTTACGCAGAAAGTGCCGGGATCGTTCGCTGGCGGGGCATAAAGATGCGTGAAAGGGGACAGAATTACGCTAATTCTGTCCCCTTTCACGCCGTTTATCTTGGATCGCTTACTCCCTGTGCGTAAGAGGCGGGGTGTTGAGAAACGTCAGGCGATGTACTTGGCGGTGCTCGAACGCACGACAAGTTCCGCCGGAATCATGCGGAACAGATGCTCGGGCTTTTCGCCCTCGATGAGCTTGACGGTCATTTCAGCGGCCATCTTCGCCATCTCGATCGGATCCTGTGCAATGGTGGTCAGGCCGATGTCGTTCGCGTAGAAGCTGTTGTCGTAGCCGATCACCGAAATGTCGTTCGGCACCTCGTATCCGCTGCGCTCGAGCTGGAAGATGAGCGGCACCGCAATGCCGTCCTCCTGGCAGGCAATGGCGGTGGGCATGCGCTCGAGGCTCATGAGATCGGTGAGTACGCGGCGAATGCGATCGGGGCCCTCCTGCGCCACGATCACCGTGGGGGAGATGCCTGAGCCCGCGCAGCATTCCATGAACGAATCGAAGCGCTGCTGCACGGAGAAGTGCAGTGAGACGTCACGGTTCGTGCGCACGTAGGCGATGTCGCGGTGCCCCAGATTGATCAGGTGGCGCGCGGCGAGAATGGAGCCCTGCGTGTCGTCGATGTTCACGGCCGCGGTGAATCCGAGTTCGCGCGGCATCACCGAGTTGATGCCGATGATCGGCACATTGGCGCTCGCCAGCTGGGCGATCTCGGTCTCATCGGCGTCGAAGGAGGCGACGATCACGGCGTCGGCATTGCGGCGTACCGGCAGCATCTCGAAGAAATCGCGGCGCTCCTCAATGCTGGAAATCTGGAAAATGGAGATGTCATACCCTTCGGCGTGAAGCACCTGATTGAGGCCCTCGATCACGGAGGCCGAGAACCAGAGGCGAATATGGTCGCTCATGAGCAGCGCGACGCGCATGGCACGGCCGGTTTTGAGCGCGGCCGCCGAGCGCGATGTGGAGAAATTGAGCTCCTCGGCAATGCGCAGCACTTTCTCGCGTGTGGCCGCCGACACCAGCTCGGGTCGTGTGAATGACCGGGAGACCGTGGAAATGGAGACGTGGGCCGCTTTGGCCACATCCTGAATGCTTGCGTTCACCTCTGCCCTCCTTGTTCGGGAAGCGGGTCGCCTCGCTTCGCTCGACTCTATACAGCATACGATTGCGCCCGTCGATGCCGTATATGCATACCGCATTGCAAGCATGTTGCATCCCATATGGCTGACTGTCGGTTCGGTGCGCGGTCGCACATGGGCGGACGTCGGTGGCCCCAGCGGCATGATCTACGATTTGCTTAGACATTTTGCGCAAACGTTTTCAATATCAAGTCTACGCTATGCGATTGCGAAAAACGCTGGAAATGCAGTAAAAATCTGTGATTTGTGAAAATAAGCATTACATTCAACACGGCGGGAATGCAAACGTTTGACAGAATGCGATGATGTTGCTATCGTATGAGTACAACGGTTCTGTAATCGTTTGCAATGACTGCAGATGACGCGGAACATGGCATCGCCCCACAGCGGTGTAGGGCGAACTCGAAGAGGAGAAAGTAGGCATGCTATGATCAGCATGGCTGGTAAGGCAATCAGACGATGGTGGGCACTGTTCGTGCTGCCGACATTCGTCGCGTTTTTCATCGGCTTCCTGGTGCCGTTCATCTACGGCATCTACCTGAGCTTCTGCTCGTTCACCACAGTCACCGACGCCAAGTTCATCGGCTGGCAGAATTACGCGCGCGCCATTAAAGACAAAGAGTTCCTGCACGCGCTCGGATTCTCCACGCTCATGACGATCGTGACCACCATAGTGATCAACGTCGTCGCGTTCGCCATTGCGTATTTGCTGACGAAGTCGATCCGTGGATCCAATCTGTTCCGCTCGGTGTTCTTCATGCCGAACCTCATCGGCGGCATCATTCTGGGCTACATCTGGATGCTGCTGCTCAACGGCGTGCTCGCCCACTGGGAGCGTTCGCTCACCTATTCGGCGAAGTACGGGTTCTGGGGTCTCGTGATCCTCGTGTGCTGGCAGCAGATCGGCTACATGATGATCATCTACATCGCCGGCATGCAGTCGCTGCCCACTGACGTGCTCGAAGCAGCACAGGTGGATGGCGCCAGCGGACGCCAGATCATGTTCCGCATCATCATCCCGCTCATGATGCCGAGCATCACCGTGTGCTCGTTCCTCACCGTGACCAACGGCTTCAAGCTGTACGACCAGAACCTCGCGCTCACCAACGGCGCTCCGCAGAACATGTCGGAAGGTCTGGCGCTCAACATCACCCGTACATTCTATGGCCGCATCGGCTGGGAGGGTGTGGGTCAGGCCAAGGCCGTCCTGTTCTTCATCCTGGTGGCCATTGTGGCGCTCATCCAGAACAAGATCACCACTTCCAAGGAGGTTGATGCGTGATGCAGGAGAAACCAAAGCACGGAGCATTGTGGACGATCTTCTTCTCGATGATCTCCATTGCCTGGGTGTTCCCCATCTTCCTGGTGCTGCTCAACTCGTTCAAAGGCAAGGCATACATCTCGCGCAACGCCTTCGCGTTCCCGGTGGGCGACACGTTCGTCGGACTCGAGAACTACAAGCGCGGCATTGAATCCACGAACTTCTTCGCCAGCTTCGGCTGGACGGTGCTCATCACCGTCGGCTCGGTGTGCCTCATTCTCGTGTGCACGTCGATGTGTGCGTGGTGGATCGTGCGCGTGAACAACTGGGCCGCCAAGCTGCTCTACACCCTGTTCCTGTTCAACATGATCGTGCCGTTCCAGATGGTCATGTTCACGCTGTCGAAGCTCGCCGACATGCTGAAGCTCAACACCCCGTGGGGCCTGTGCTTCATCTACCTGGGCTTCGGCGCCGGTCTGGCGGTGTTCATCTTCACCGGCGTGGTCAAGGGCATCCCGCAGTCGCTGGAGGAGTCCGCCATGATCGACGGTGCCTCGGTGCCACGCATCTTCTTCCAGGTGGTCGTGCCGATCATGAAGCCGTCCATCGTCTCCGTGGCCATCCTTGAGGCCATGTGGGTGTGGAACGACTACCTGCTGCCATACCTGACGCTCGATCTGGGCAAGTACAAGACCATCTCGGTGGCTGTGCAGTACCTGAAGGGCGGCTATGGCTCAGTCGACATGGGTGCGATGATGGCCTGCCTCGTGCTCGCGATCATTCCGATCATCGTGTTCTACCTCATCTGCCAGAAGTACATCGTCAAGGGTGTCATGGCTGGTGCCGTAAAGGGCTGACGTTGAGTCAGCCCTTGGGAAACAGCGCAGTGCGCTGTTTGCAGGTGCCAGCCCGAGCGGCTGTGCCGTGAGGGTGGTGTTGGATCCGGCCGTAGGCCGGTCAATACTTGCAGGGCCGGAGGCGGTGCCGTAAAGGGCTAGTCTTCCCTCCTCTTCTCTCTCAAGGCGACTGGGGGCGGCTTTCGGGCTGCCCCCAGTCGCATATGCCGGCTTGCCGGCCTGATTCACATCAACCCGATTTCCCGAACTGCACTGGAGTAAGCTGGTGCATGCCATACGCCGGCCAGATCGTGCCCGGCACCGACGAAAGCGACGCAGATGAAATTCCTGTCCCCAGACTCCAGATTCATGCAGGGGTGGAACGATCTCACCGACGCGATCTGGATCAACATCCTCATGCTGGTCACATCGCTGCCCGTGGTCACCGCCGGCGCCGCGCTGTGTGCCGGTTCCACCGCGCTACGCAAATCGCAGCGCGGCCAAGGCACGGTCACGCGCAACTATTTCGCTGCCTTCCGCGAGAATCTCGCCAAGGCGACGCTGCTGTGGCTCATCTTCGGCATCTGCGGCGCCGCAATCACCTATTCGTGGATCGCGCTGCAGATCACCCCGCTGCTCATTCCAAAATTCGCGCTGACGATCATCTGGGCCATCGGCTTCGAATGGGCGTTCTATTTGCAGGCGCGTTTCGAGAACCCCCTTGGCCAGACCCTGCGCAACGCCTACGTGTTCGGCGTCGTCTACTTCCCCGCGACGCTCGCCTGCGTGGCAATCGACGTCGTGTTCGTGGGTGTGCTCGTCGCCGCATGGTTCTACATGCCGCAGGGGCTCTTCCTGCTCGTTGTGCTTGGCTACGGCTGCATGCTCGCATTGCACGTGCCGATTCTCGAATACGCACTGCGCCGGTACACGCGACAATAGGCGCGTGCATGTCATCGGCAGTCCCGTGTTCGACGTGTCGTGCGCGGGCCTGCCGACTCGTATCCGTTTCCTGGCAGAATGCGCTGCCGATTCGCATGCCGCATTTGCGAATCTGCTCTCAGATTGATGATGCGCTGCCGATTCGCGTGCCGCTTTTGCGAATCTGCTCTCAGATCGGCATCGGCAGCATGAATTACCGTGCTGGTCTTGCAAGTCTGTTCTCAGATTGGCCACCGAGGTGAGGGATACCGTGTCACATTTGCAAGTCTGTTCTCAGATCGATGCCGGTGGCGTGAACTATGGCGCCGGCCTTGCAGATTCATCCTCAGATGGGCAGCCGGAGCGCGCATTCTCGTGTCGTATTTGCAAGTCTACTTTCAATATGACGCTGCTGGCATGCCAGATGCGCCGTGCTGAGGTTGGGATTGCGGGCACGTTCATCGAGGGGCGCGTAGATGTGTCGCATTTGCAACTCCGCTCTCGAAACGGCAATGGAGAGATGATTGTTGTGTCGTCCTTGCAAGTCTGCTCTCAGATCGGCATCGGCAGCATGAATTACCGTGCTGGTCTTGCGAACCCATCTTCAGATGGGCAGCTGGAACGCGCATTCTCGTGTCGTATTTGCAAGTCTGTTCTCATCATGGTTAGGAAGGGGGGCGATTGCTGTGTCGAGACTGCAAGTCTGCTCTCACCATGGCATGGAACGGCGTTGCTGGCAAGCCATGCTGAGACTGGGATTGCAAAAACGGCACGCAAAAGGCCCATGGGCGCGGAACCCGTGGGCCTTTCACATATGCAACATGCGCATATGCAACATGCGCAGTGTGTATGCGCGCCTACTGATTGATGCGGTTCATGATCTTCGCCAGCGCCTGCACGCGCGGCGACTTGAACACCTCCTGCGTGGGCACCACCTTGAGATGCTCGTCGGCGAGCGGAATGCGCCAGTTCGGGTACTGCGTCGACGTTCCCGGCTGGTTCTGCGCGCGTTCCTCGCCTACGCCGTCCACGAGCGCGGCCTGCAGCAGCAGCGAAGGCGCGTCGGTGAGCATGGCGTGCATCGCCTCGACAATGGTCTGCAGATTGTTCGGCACATCGTCGGCGGCCTGACGGCTCAGCCAACCGCCCTGCACGAGCAGATCGAGCATGGCCTGCCGCTCGGCGAGTGCGGATTCGCGGAACTCCTCCACCGGCTCGGTGAGCAGGCCGAGGTCCTCGCGTAGTTTGACCTGCTCGAGCATGAGATAGCCGGCGGTCGGCGGCAGATCGTGTGTGGTGACCGACGAGAGCGAGTACTTGCGGTACGTCTGCGGCATCGCGTACGGGTCGCCGGCGTTCGGGGAGTCGTCCACGCGGGCGAACCATTCCACCGTGGCGCCGAGCAGCCCATGCTGAGCGAGCACATTGCGCACGTAATCGGGAACGGTGCCGAGATCCTCGCCGATCACAATGCCGTTTACTCGCGTGGCCTCAATGCTGAGCACCGCGATCATCGCATCGTAGTTGTAGGTGACGTATGCGCCGCCCTTGGCGCCCTGGCCGGCGGGGATCCACCACAGGCGGAACAGTCCGAGAATGTGGTCGATGCGAATGGCGCCCGCATGCTCGAACATGTGGTGCACCATCTCGCGGTACATGCGGTAGCCGGTGAGCTCGAGATAGTTCGGGTTGAGCGGCGGCTGGCCCCAATCCTGACCCTGCTGGTTGTAGAAGTCCGGCGGGCAGCCCACGGTGACGGAGCCGACGGCGAAGCGTTCCGGATTGCCCCATACGTCCGCACCGTAGGAGTGCACGCCCACGGCCATGTCTTGCATGAGACCAAGCGACATGCCGGCGTCGCGCGCGGCACGTTGGGCGGCGTCGATCTGCTCTTCGGCGATCCACTGCAGCCAGCAGGCGAACTCATACAGGTTGGCGTGCTCGGTTCTCAGCGCCTGGATGCGCGCGCTGCTCTTGGCTGCCATGCGGAACCAGGAATCCGGTTCCCACGGCTCGCCGAGCACTTCGAAGGCGACGCTCCACAGTGCCCAGGTGTCGAGATCGGCGCCGGCCTTCTTCTTGAACGCCTCGAACTCGGCCTGGCGCTCCGCGGAGCGCGGCTGCCTGAAGATGATCTGCAGCGCGGCCCGCTTCGCCTTCCACGCGGCGTCGAGATCCATAGGAGACGATTCGGTGTTCATCGGCGCGACCTGTTCGTGCAATTCGCGTACGGCGGCGGCATCCTGCTCGTTGAGCTCGGCGAATTCGGCAATGTTCTGCGGGCGAATGTACGTGGTGTTGATGAAGCGGCGTGACATGGGCGAATACGGCGACGGTTCGATCGGGCTCACCGGCGCGCTCGCATGCACCGGGTTGATGAGCATGAAGTCGGCACCCGAGCCGGCGGCGTCCACCAGCAGTTCGCGCAGGTCCTCGTAATCGCCCACGCCCCAGGACTGTGGGGAGCGCACCGAATACATCTGCGTCATCCATCCCCAGCGCTTGTGCGAGGCGACGGCGTCGGGCACCGGAATCGACGCCGGTGCGCACAGCAGCGTGACGTTGACGTCGCGCTCGCCGCCCGTCTCGCCGTCGCGAACATGCAGCGTGTGGTAGCCAATGGGCAGTTCGTCGCCGATGCTGAGCTCGTAGACGTCCACATCGCCATCGTGCTCACGGAAGGTGAGCGAGAGGGCGCCGGTGGCATCGCTGCCGTCTTCGAGTGTGAGTCCGATGTGGGGCTCGCCGTGCTTGGTGCGCAGCTGTGCGCTGGTGGGCGTGCCGAGGAATTTGACGACGGTGGGCGCCGCCAGGCGTTCGTGGGCCTCGTTGCGGCGTCCGTTGAGGTTGATGTCGACGAGCTCGGGGGTGGAGGCGTCGACGCCAAGCGCGCCGAGCACCGAGATGAGCACTTCATCGCGAATCTCCACATAGGTGCCGAGCTGATCGATGTAGCAGGTGGCCACACCGCACGCCTTGGCGAGCTGGATGAGCGGTCGTGCGAGTCGCTCGGGGCTCTCTTCACGGCGTGGGGGTGCTGAATTGATCTGAGACATGTCGTTCCTTCTGATATTGGTCATATGTGCGCAGTTACGTCATTGGAGTGCGCTGTCGATTCCAGTATAGCGTAGTATGAAATCGTTTGCAAGTATGGCGAACAGGGCGTTGTTCTCCCTATATTCTGCGAAAATTAGCGATTTTATGGAATGGTATGCATGCGGTTTTTACATGTTCTTCACGCCCACGTTTGCAATTCACATGATTCGCGGTTGGATGCGGAGGATGGAAACGGGCTCCATATCACGAGGAGAGCGGGGCTGCGGTGGATTATGCTATCGATTGCAAAAACTATGCGACAATATGCGTTGATTAGACAATGACTACGTCTTCATCGAATAGTGAATCCGTCGGCCAGACAGCAGGGGGGCTGTGTGTCTGGCCGACGGCCGTTCTCGCCGTGGCGGATGCCGCTACTGCAATACAGCGAAGGACTGCGGGGGCAGCGTGAGCGTCGTGTAGTCGAGTGTTGCGCCACCGATGTTCAGCGTGATGGTGCGCGCCTCGGAGCCGTCGCCGTCCGGCAGCACCACGGTCTCGCTGTCGCGGCCCGGATTGACCGCCACGATGGCCGAGATGCCGTCTTTCGCGCGCTTGAACACGAAGGAACGCTTGCCCTTCTCGGCGAACAGTACGCTGAAGTCCGCATCCGGTTCGAAGGCCGGGGTGCTTCTGCGCTGTTCGAGGGCTGCGTGCACATGATGCCAGAGCGAGTCGCCGTCGGCGATGGATGCCTCCGCGGTCGGTGCGCCCTCACGCTCGTCGACGGGCAGGTAGAGGGCGTCGGAGGCGGCTTGCGAGAAGCCGTGGTTCCGGCTGCCGTCCCATTGCATCGGCGTGCGCGAGCCGGTGCGCGTGTAGCCGCCCTCCTTGCTGGGCAGGTCACGGTAGCGCATGCCGATCTCGTCGCCGTAGTAGATGAACGGCACGCCGGGCATGAGGAAGATCGTGCTATAGGCGAGGGCCAGTTCGCGGACGCTCAGACGTGGCACCAGACGCGCGGTGTCGTGGTTGCAGGTGATGAGGTCGAAGTAGGCCTGTGCCTTGCGCGCCGCTTCGAGCCTCGGCTCGTACTCTTTGAGGAACGGCACGATGCTGGTTCCGGAATCCACGTTGAAATAGCTGCGGTCGCCGTCGTGGAGCATGGGGGTGTCGGTGTTGCGCAGCAGCATGTTGTAGCCGTTGGCCACACCATCCCAGCGCCAATCGAGGTAGAAGTCCATGTCGAAGCCGGCTTCGAACGCCTCGTCGGGGCGTCCCCATTCCGAGACGAACGCGGCTTCGGGGTATTCCCGGCGCAGTTGCCCGAACATGTATTGCCAGGTGCGAATCGTATAGGGTTTGCCGTCATCGTCACCCTTCACCAAGCTGTCGGCCATGTCCACGCGGAAACCGTCGGCGCCCATGTCGAGCCAGAAGCGCATCACGTCGAGCATCGCGTCGCAGGTGCGCAGTGCTTCATCGCCGAGTGCCGGGGCCTGCCAGCCTTTGCGCGGATGGGCGAAGCCATAGTTGAGCGCCGGCTGGAACGCGAAGAAGTTCACGATGTAGGCGCCGTTGCGGGCTTCGGTGCCGCCGATGAACGGCAGCCCGTCGCCCCCTTCGATCCAGTTGTCGGTCCAGATGTAGCGGTCGTCGTACAGATTCGCCGAATCCGTGGCACTTTGGTGGAACCAGGGGTGCTCGTTCGACGTATGGCCCGGCACGAGGTCGAGCAGCACGTGCATGCCGCGCGCGTGCGCCGCTTCGAACAGCGAGGCGAGGTCGTCGTTGGTGCCATAGCGCGCGGCCACTTTCGTGTAATCGCTGATGTCGTAGCCGGCGTCGCGGAACGACGACTCGTAGAGCGGGTTGAGCCAGATCGCGTTGCATCCCAGCTGCAGCAGGTAATCGAGGTGTTCGATGATGCCGGGGATGTCTCCGATGCCGTCGGCGTTCGAGTCCGCGAAACTCTGCGGGTAGATCTCGTAGAACGTGGCTTGGTTGAGCCATTGTGGAACCTGGTGATTGCTGCTCATGCCGTATCTCCTGCCGTATGTGCTGGGATGCTGTGTTGCGTCCCGTGCCGTTTCGTCTGTTTCATGCCCGCGATTCGTCCGGAGGCAATTTTTGACAACGTTTGCAACTATGCGCTACAGTATAACCACTGAGCGTTGCGCGAAACCGTTTTCATTGAAAGTCGTTCGCTGAGGAAAATGACTAGACTGTGAAACAGTTTCAGGGAGACTCCCCGAACGTGATGCCGAGGAAATGCACGGTGTTGCATTGAAGGAAAGGAAGAGATCGATGAAGATCGAATGGAAGAAGGCAGTAGGCCTTGCGGCCGCTGTGGCCATGCTCGTACCGATGGCCGCCTGTGGGGCCAATGGTGGGGATTCCAATGCCTCGGGTGAATCCAAGCCGTCACAGACGCAGTCCGCGAACCTGACCGTGTGGGGTCCGTCCGAGGATTCCGAGTGGCTCAAGGACATGGAGGAAGCCTTTGGCAAGGCCCACCCCGAATACAAGGTGACGTGGAAGAACTCCGTGGTCGCCGAGGGTGACGCAGCCAAGACCGTGAAGACCGACCCGACCGCGGCTGCCGATGTGTACATGTTCGCCAACGACCAGCTTGGCGATCTGCTCAACCAGAACGCCATCGCCCCGGTCAACGACGTGGTGTCCCAGCAGGTGAAGGAACAGAACTCGCAGACGATGGTCGATTCGGTCACCGGCACTGACGGCAAGATCTACGGCGTTCCATACACCTCGAACACGTACTTCATGTACTACAACAAAGACAAGTTCTCCGCCAACGACGCGAAGTCGCTCGACACGATGCTGGAGAAGGGCAAGGTCGCCTACCCGCTGCAGAACTCCTGGTACATCCCGGCGTTTTACCTCGGTGCAGGCATGACGATGTTCGGCAGCAAGGGCACCGACGCCAAGGCCGGCATCGACTTCGGCCCGAACGCCGACGCCGTCTCCGAGGCGCTCGTCAAGCTCGTCGCCAACCCGAACTTCTCCAACGACGACGGCACTCTCGGCCTCGCAGGTCTGAAGAACGGCACGCTCGACGCCTACTTCTCCGGCTCCTGGGATGCCGAGAACGTGCAGAAGGCGCTCGGTGACAAGTACGGTGCGGCCACCGTCCCGACCTTCAAGGCCGGCGGCAAGGACTACCAGATGAAGGCTCTTGCCGGCTCCAAGGCGATTGGCATGAACCCGAACACGAAGGCACCTGAGGTCGCCTCCGCCTTCGCTGCGTTCCTCGGCTCCACCGAGGCCCAGAAGAAGCACTGGGAGATGCGTCAGATCATTCCGTCCGACAAGACGCTGACGAACCTCGAGGGCATGTCCACCTCGCCGTACGTGCAGGCACAGCTCGACACGATTGCGAAGACCTCCGTGGCGCAGCCGACCATCTCCGCGATGTCCGCCTGGTGGACCCCGGCCGAGACCTTCGGCAAGGCTCTGGTGAGCAAGCAGGTCAACGACGGCAACGTGAAGCAGAAGACCGCCGACTTCATGGCAAGCGTGAAGAAGGACGTCGCCAACAAGCAGTGATGCCGCTCAGCACACTCCGATGACTGGGTGAGGCATCCGGCGCTACACCGGCGCCGAACCCGGTCTGTATATGTGCGGAAAGCTGAGGGGAACCTGGGCTTTCCGCACATTTGCTCTGTGCGCAACGCACAGACAATGCACATTCAAATCACTAGTTATTCGGATTCCTAATGCCTGTTCGGCGCCTGCACGCAACTGTCGCGTGAACCGCAGAGCCGGCGCCGTGCATGGGCGATGTCCCTGCACATATTTTGAGTTTTAGAGAGGCGGTTGAAAGGAATGAGTGGTTCAGTAGTCACCCTTTCAAAACGAGAGATGAAGCGCCGCCAGAAGTTGGGTGCAGACTATGTGGCGCCATCGCCATACACACTGAGTGCAGCGCTGAAGAACGGCGATGTGTTCACGAAGCTCTCCATCATCTTCTTCGGGTTGGGTAATTTCGCCCGTCACCAGATTGCCAAGGGCGTGATCTTCCTGGCAGGTGAGATCGGCTTCATCGTATTCATGATCTATGCCGGCGCGCATAACCTCGCGATGCTCCCATCGCTGGGATGGCGTCAGGCCAGCACCGAATGGGTGGGTGCCAAGCTGGTCCATACGGCCGGCGACAACTCGGTGCTGATTCTGTTGTATGGCGTATGCACGCTGGTGTTGTGCGCCGTGTTCGTGCTGTGGTGGAATCTTGCGATCCGCTCGGCATACAAGGCGCAGTGCCTTGCCGGCAAGAACGGCCATGCGCCGTCGTTGCTCGACGACATTCACACATTGCTCAACGAGAAGGCGAACATTCTGTTCTTGGCGCTGCCGACGCTGGGCATTCTGATCTTCACGGTGCTGCCGTTGATCTTCATGATCTCGATGGCCTTCACCAGCTACGACCACAACCATTTGGTGTTGTTCGACTGGGTGGGCTTCGAGAACTTCAAGACGGTGTTCAGCAATTCAGGCAGCATCGTCTCGGCCCGACTGTTCATGTCGGTGCTCGGCTGGACGTTGATCTGGGCGTTCTTCGCGACGTTCCTCAACTTCTTCTGCGGTTTGTTCCTAGCCATGGTCATCAACCGCAAGACCACGCAAGGCAAGGGCTTCTGGCGTGCCATCTTCTCGATGTCGATCGCCGTTCCGCAGTTCGTGTCGCTGCTCGTCATGCACCAGATGCTCCAGCCCCAGGGCGCCATCAACCGCATCTTCATGAACTGGGGCTGGATCAGCGATCCGATGCCGTTCTTCACCAACGCGACCTGGGCCCGTGTGACCGTCATCGTGATCAACCTGTGGGTCGGCATTCCGTACACGATCATGCAGGTGACCGGCATTCTGCAGAACATTCCGGCCGACCAGTACGAGGCCGCCGAGATCGACGGTGCGAACTGGTGGCAGATCTTCACGAAGATCACGATGCCGTACATCATCTTCGTGCTGACCCCGTACCTGATCACGACGTTCACCGGCAACGTGAACAACTTCAACGTCATCTACCTGCTGACCCGCGGCGAGCCGTCGGTGGTCGGCGATTCGGCCGGCAAGACCGATTTGCTCATCACCTGGCTGTACAAGCTGACCGTGGACAACAACGACTACAACCTCGGCGCCGTCATAGGCATCATGACCTTCATCGTGCTCGCGGTCGTGTCGCTGATCACCTACCGCAGCAGCGGTTCGTACAAGAATGAGGAGGCATTCCGGTGAGTAATGCAACCAAGGCGCAGGCCAAGGCCTCCGAGGCATATGCCGAGGCCGTCGACAAGCGTGTCGATTCGGAGCTTGCAGATGCGCACAACGCACAACGACAGAGTTTCTGGAAGGATCAGAAGTCACGCCGTATTCTCGGTGACGTGCTCACCTACGTGCTGCTGACGGTGCTCGGCATCATATGGTTGTTGCCGATCGTATGGATCTTCCTCGAAAGCTTCAACAAGAACACGGCCCCGTTCACCGACACGTTCTTCCCGACGCAGTACTCGTTCGACAGCTACATCACGCTGTTCACGCAGCGTAACGTGCTCGACTTCCCGCGCATGTTCATGAACACGTTCATCATTGCGGTCTTCACCTGCATCATCTCCGTGTTCTTCGTGCTCTCCGTCGCCTACGTGATGAGCCGCATGCGTTTCCACGGCCGTAGGTTCTTCATGAACTTCGTGCTCATTCTGGGCATGTTCCCGGGCATCATGTCGGTGGTCGCCATCTACTTCATTCTCAAGGCGATGGGCCTGACCAGCGACGGCACGACGATCCTCGCGCTTATTCTGGTCTATTCGGCCGGCACCGGTGCGGGCTTCTACGTGATGAAGGGCTACATGGACACGATCCCGACCTCGCTGGACGAGGCGGCCATGCTCGATGGCTGCACCCGTTGGCAGGTGTTCTGGATCATCATCGTGCCGATCTGCCGCCCGATGATCGTGTACCAGGCGATCGTCGGCTTCCTGACCCCATGGCTCGACTTCGTCATGGCGAAGGTGATCGCCCGCACCCAGGAGAACTACACGGCTTCCCTGGGCCTGTGGCTCATGCTCGACAAGGAGTACATCAACAACTGGTTCGGTCGCTTCGCGGCGGCCGCGGTGCTCATCTCGATCCCGATCGCGATCCTGTTCATCGTGATGCAGCGCTTCTACCAGGAGTCGATGTCCGGTTCAGTGAAGGGATGACGACATGGCACTCGCACAGCAATCCGAAGGATTGAAGGCGGGTGTCGCAGAACCGTTCCCATTGAGTCTGGAACGTGAACTGGGTGCTGTGGTACACGACCATGGCACCCAGTTCGCAATCTGGGCCCCGTCGGCGAAGTCTGTGACACTGCGCTTCTTCACCAAAGGTTCCAGCATGGAGGACGGCGACGTCATGGTGGGCACCCACCAGCCCGAACTGCAAAGCGACGGCGCGTGGACGATCCATTTCGACGAGAACCTGCACGGCACCTACTACGACTACTTGGTGGAACAACAGGACGGCAACCTGGCGCGCACCGCCGACCCGTGGGCCAAAGGCGCCGGTGTGAACGGCCGGCGCAGCATGGTGGTCGACCTCGCGCGCACCGACCCGGCCGGCTGGGAGCACGACGAGCACCCGACCACCCCGTTGGGCGAGACGATGGTGGCCGAGATGCACGTGGCCAGCTTCAGCGCGAACCCGCATGGCGGTTTCCCGCTCGAACACTGCGGCAAATACCTGGCCTTCACCGACCTTGGCACCACCGTGGACGGCAAGGGGAAGTTCCCCACGGGCATCGACTACTTCAAACAGCTCGGCGTCACCGCGATCCAGCTACTGCCGTTCTACGACTACGGTTCCGTGGACGAGAACGACCCGAGGCAGTACAACTGGGGCTACGACCCGCTTAACTACAACGTTCCGGAGGGCTCCTACTCGACGGACCCGTTCGACGGCACTGTGCGCATCACCGAATGCAAGCAGATGATCCAATCGCTGCACGCCCAAGGCTTCAAGGTGATCATGGACGTGGTGTACAACCACATGTACACGGCCGACAACTGGTTCGAACGCGTGGTGCCCGGCTATTTCGTGCGACGCAACGTCGACGGCACGCTGTCGAACGGTTCCGGCTGCGGCGACGACATGGCCAGCGAACGCGCGATGATGCGCCGCTACATCGTGGACTCCGTCACCTACTGGGCGCGCGAATACCACATCGACGGCTTCCGCTTCGACCTCATGGGGCTCATAGACACCGACACGATGAACGCGGTGCGCAGGTCGCTCGACGCGCTGCCCGGAGGCAAGGACCTCATCATGTACGGCGAGCCGTGGGCCGCCGGACCGAGCTCCACATTGCCCGGCACCGAGCTTGCGAACAAGGAGGGCCTGCATCTGCTCGATCCGCGCATTGGCCATTTCTGCGACCGCACGCGCGACGCGATCAAGGGGCATGTGTTCGAACGCCAGATCAAAGGCTATGTGAACGGCAACGCGCACGATACCAGGCCGCAGATCGAGCTCGCCGTGGACGCATGGCGCGCGCCCGAGACCAACGAAGGCAATGCCGGGCAGATCATCCAGTACGTCTCTGCCCACGACGACTGGACGCTGTGGGACAAGCTGTGCCTGAGCATGATCGGCGACGGCTCGCCGGAATCTGCGAATAAAGCGGAATCCGAGTATGCCGATGACTCGCACAGAACGCTGGAATCTCGCGACGACGCGCTCGAACGCGCCTACCGCGCGGAACCCGGCCCGCAGACCCACAAGGTGCTCGAGGCGAACACGCTCGCCGCCGGACTCATCTACACGGCCGCGGGCATCCCATTCATGCTCGCCGGCGAGGAATTCGGCAAAACGAAGTTCGGCAACGACAACTCATTCAACTCGGGTGTCAAGGTGAACGAACTCGATTGGGCGCGCGCCGAACGCATGCAGGGCCTCGTGGACTACTACCGCCGCCTGATCGCCGTGCGTCGCGCGAATCCGAGCCTGTTCGACGCCGAGCACATCGCCGTGGAGGCGCCGGGCAACGCGGTCGCCTACCGCAGCGACGACGTCGCCGTGCTCGTCAATCCGGACGACGAGGAATACAGTCTGCCGGTCGAGCGCATCGATTCCGCGTTTGCCGACAGTCTGCACGACGATCTGCCCGAAGCGCCGGAATCTGCGAGCCACGCGGAAGAACGGTGGGTGTGCGTGCTCGATTCGAGCGGCACGTCGACCGGCGAGTTCCAGCAGACGGGCATGCGGATCGCCGGCGGAAGATTCCCGATGCCCGCTCGCACACTGAGCATATGGAAATGTGAACGCTGACGGAGGCGGCATGACACACTACACAACCGTGTTCTTCGACCTGTACGGCACGCTGATCGACATACACACCGAGGAGGATCCCGACGCCGCGTGGACCGCATTGCGGGCGGCACTGTACCAGAACGGCGCCGATTACGCCACGAACACGCAGCTGCGCAACGAATTCCGCCGCCAGGTGGTGCGCGCCAACGCGACGCGTACGCGTACGGAATGGTTCGAGCCGGACTTCCTGCCCGCCTACCGCGGTCTGCTCGAGGCATGCTGGGCCGACGACAGTCTGGACCATGCGCGGAAGGTGGCGTGGGCGTTCCGGCGTGCCGCCACGACGAAGTTCCGCCTGTACCCAGGTGTCTTCGACATGCTCACGCAGCTTCGTTCGGCGGGACTGCGTGTGGCGCTCGTCTCGAACGCGCAGTCCTGCTACACGCGGCCGGAACTCGAGCTGACCGGACTCGGCGACGTGTTCGACGAAGTGGTCATCTCCAGCGACGAAGGCGTGCGCAAACCGTCCGCCGAACTGTTCCGCAGCGCGCTCGTGCGCATGAACGTGGAGCCCGAACATGTGGTGATGGTGGGCAACGACCCGCGCAACGACATCGACGGCGCGCGCATGGCCAACATCGACGGCATCTACCTGCACACCGATAATCACACGTCGGCGCAGTGCGACACCGCAGTCTGCTCGCTCGAAGGCTCCGATTACGCGGGCGTGCTCGCCTACATACAACGCGCCAACACGGAAGACGGGCGTGAGCGCGAATGTTCGGATACTCTGGAAGAGAAGCTCAGATAACAGACGGGAACCGGCATGGTAGACGAATACACGCGCCACTTGGAGCGCAACAAAGAGGTGAAGGGCAAAGGACTCTCGCAGTTCCGCATGAAGGTGCTTGCCGATGTGCTGCTGTTCTTCTCCCCGTTCTCGGTGGCCGTACTCCCGCACATCGTGGGCAAGCCTAGCCGCGAGAACATGTTCGCGCTCTCCGTCTGCGTGATCGGCGAGGCGATCTCATGGGCGTCGATCCCCATATTCGCGTGGCTGCTCTACCAGGGATTCGAATGGACAGGCAACGCATGGCTCTACGGGCTGCGCCTGCTTGTGCTCGCGCTGGTGTGCGAGGTGCCGTATGACTATGTGATGTTCGGCAGCGCGTTCGACATGCGCTCGCAGAACCCCGTGTTCGGCCTCGTGGTCGCGCTGATCGTGCTCGGCATACTCGACCTCATGTACGCATGGCGCACGAGTGTGCTCAAGGTGGTGCTTTCGGCAGGTGTGATCATCATCGGCCTGCTGTGGGATTTCATGCTGTCGGTCGGGCAGACGCAACGCCTCATGAACGTAGGCATTGTGACGCTCGGCATGTGCGTGACCTACTATTACCTGCATTCCCGAGAGAACACGATGGTGTTCACGGCCGCCATATTCGGCGCGGCCTGCGTATTGACGCCTGGCTTGGGTGCGGTGGCGCTCCACTACCGCAACGACAAGCTCGGCTATACACACCGGTGGACGCGTTGGGCGTTCTACCCGGTCTACCCGATTATGCTCGTGCTCTGCGCGGCGATCGGCATGGCGAACTAATCTGCCGCAAGGCTGCGGCAGGAATATAAGGAGTACGAAATGCACAAGGCTGGAATTCGTGACGTGGCACGGGAGGCGGGCGTTTCCATCTCCACCGTCTCGCGCGCATTCACCAAGCCGCAGCTCGTCTCGCAAGCCACCCACGACAAAGTGATGGATGCCGCAAACAAGCTCGACTTCAACATCTCACGCTCGGCGATGGCGCTCAAATCCGGGCAGACATACCGTGTGGCGCTGCTCATGAGCGAAGACATCACGAGCTGGTTCAATGCCGAGGTGTTCGCCGGCATAGACGATGTGATGCATGGCAAAGGCTATGACATCTCGCTTTACCAGCACATCAACGACGCCGAGACGCGCGACCGGTTCTTCACCGAGCTGCCCGTGCTGCGTAACGTGGACGCCGTGTTCGTGGCGTCGTTCGCGATAGAGCCGGCGGAGATCGAGCAGCTGCGTCGCACGAAGGTGCCGATCATCGGCATCAACACGCCAGGCCCGCTCCGTTTCGACGCCTCCGAGACCATCGACGACGAAGGCGGCATGTACCGGGCGGCCCAGCATATGATCAAGCTCGGGCACAAACGGATCGTCTACACCTGCTCGGCGGCGGCCGAGACGCTCGACGCGTCGATAGACCTGCGCGGGCACGGCTTCATACGCGCATGTGAGCATGCACAGAGCACGCACGACATCAGTTGGAAGGTGCTCACGGTGCCGCGAGGCCGCGATTTCGCCGACAATGCGCTCACCGCCGTGCTGAGCGAGGACCGGTTCCCCGATGCAATCTGCTGCCAGATGGACATGATGGCGATTCCGCTCATGATCAAGCTGGCCAGGCACGGCTACAAGGCGCCGCGTGACTATTCGATCATCGGATTCGACGACGCTCCGTATGCCGACACGGTGGAGCTGACGACGATGCGGCAGAACCCGTACGAGATGGGGCGCAATGCGGCGATGAAGGCGCTGGCGCTGCTGGAGGGCCGCTCTCTGGAGCAGCCGCATGCGATTCTGGAGCCGAAGCTGGTGCTGCGCGGCTCGGATTCGCGGTACGAGGGGGAGTGAGCGCGGTTTTGCGTGCCGCTTTTGCAATTGCAGTCTCAGACTGGCGATTGCGGAACATTTTGTGGTGCCTTGTTGAGACTGGAGTTGCGGGAAAGGTTGTCTGAAGACTTGTGAGATTGCCATGTTTGCAAGTTCTGTCTCAGCGGGGCATGGGAGGCGCGTCTTAGCATGCTTGCTTTGCAAAGATAGGCTCAGATTGGTTACTGAGTGTGCGACGCCATGCTCTGTCGAGGTCAGGGATGCGAGCGGGGTCATCGAGGAGCGCGCAAGATGTGCCACGCTTGCAATCTCGGTCTCAAAAAGACCTTCTCGGCGTATCTACCGTATTTCGATGAGATTGAAATTGCGAGCGGGGTCATCGTGAGAGCGCGTAATCGTGCCGAATTTGCAGTCCGGTCTCATGAGGGTGCGCTTGATGAGATTTGGAATGCCTTGTTGAGATTGGAGATGCAAAACGAGCCATCTAGATTCGTGGACGCCGCTCGGTATGGAAGTCACCCACTGCAATCTGAACGTTTGCTGAAATATCTCTTTTTGGAATCTGAAGATTGTTGGAAATCCGCGGATTTCAGGGCGTCTGGAAAAATGTGGGGATTTTTTGTTCTGCAATGGGAATAAAGGATGGAATGAAATACTTGAGTGATGTAGGCTCAAGTTTCAGAAAGCCTAGCGAGGAACCGTGAGAACGGAGTCCGGGCGGGGCTTGAGCACAGAACGTAACACGAATAGTGAATAACAAAAGGAGATACAGTATGGGACGCGCAGTTGGTATTGATTTGGGTACCACCAATTCCTGCATCGCAACACTCGAGGGCGGTGAACCGACCGTCATCGTGAACGCTGAAGGTGCACGCACCACACCGTCTGTGGTGGCATTCAGCAAGTCCGGCGAGATTCTCGTCGGCGAGGTTGCAAAGCGTCAGGCTGTGACCAACGTCGATCGCACGATCAGCTCCGTCAAGCGCCACATGGGCACCGACTGGACCGTTGACATCGACGGCAAGGAATGGACTCCGCAGGAGATTTCCGCACAGATCCTCATGAAGCTGAAGCGTGACGCCGAAGCTTACCTGGGCGAGCCGGTCACGGACGCCGTGATCACCTGCCCTGCGTACTTCAACGATGCACAGCGTCAGGCGACCAAGGACGCCGGCACGATCGCAGGCCTGAACGTCCTGCGCATCATCAACGAACCGACCGCAGCTGCTCTGGCCTACGGCCTGGAGAAGAGCAAGGAAGACGAGCGCATTCTGGTCTTCGATCTCGGCGGCGGCACCTTCGATGTCTCCCTGCTGGAGATCGGCAAGGACGACGACGGCTTCTCCACCATTCAGGTGCAGGCCACGAGCGGCGACAACCACCTCGGTGGCGACGATTGGGACCAGCGCATTATCGACTGGCTCGTCGGCGAAGTGAAGAACAAGTACGGTGTTGATCTGAGCAAGGACAAGATTGCCCTGCAGCGTCTGAAGGAAGCTGCCGAGCAGGCGAAGAAGGAGCTTTCCTCCTCGATGTCCACCACGATCAACATGCAGTACCTGGCCATGACCCCTGACGGCACCCCGGTGCACCTCGACGAGACGCTCACCCGCGCCCACTTCGAGGAAATGACCAAGGATCTGCTCGACCGCTGCCGCACGCCGTTCAACAACGTGCTTGCAGACGCCGGCATCTCGGTCTCCCAGATCGACCATGTGATCCTGGTCGGCGGCTCCACCCGTATGCCTGCCGTGAAGGAGCTCGTGAAGGAGCTCGACGGCGGCAAGGAAGCCAACCAGTCGGTGAACCCGGACGAAGTGGTGGCCATCGGCGCTGCCGTGCAGTCCGGCGTCATCAAGGGCGACCGCAAGGACGTGCTGCTCATCGACGTGACGCCTCTGTCCCTCGGCATCGAGACCAAGGGCGGCATCATGACGAAGCTCATCGAGCGCAACACCGCAATCCCGGCGAAGCGTTCCGAGATCTTCTCCACCGCCGAAGACAACCAGCCGTCCGTGCTGATTCAGGTCTATCAGGGCGAGCGTGAATTCGCCCGCGACAACAAGCCGCTGGGCACCTTCGAGCTGACCGGCATCGCTCCGGCTCCTCGTGGCGTCCCGCAGATCGAGGTCACCTTCGACATCGACGCCAACGGCATCGTGCACGTCTCCGCAAAGGACAAGGGCACGGGCAAGGAGCAGTCGATGACGATCACCGGTGGCTCCGCACTGCCGAAGGAAGAGATCGACCAGATGATCAAGGACGCCGAGGCACACGAAGCGGACGACAAGAAGCGCAAGGAAGACGCCGAGACCCGCAACAACGCCGAGAACTTCGCATACCAGACCGAGAAGCTCGTCAATGACAACAAGGACAAGCTGGCCGACGACGTTGCGAAGTCCGTCACCGACGCGATCAACGAGCTCAAGGATGCTTTGAAGGGCGACGACATTGAGAAGATCAAGGCCGACCAGGAGAAGCTGATAACCGAGGCCCAGAAGATCGGTCAGGCCCTCTACGCCCAACAGGGTGCCGAAGGCGCTGCAGGCGCCGCCGACAACGGCTCCGCGAACAACGGTGGCGACGATGACGTGGTCGACGCCGAGGTTGTGGATGACGACGACAAGGACAACAAGTAATGTCCGAATTCAATAAGGACGATTACCTGAACGACCTGCCCGACGCCGACGAACTGGCGAATGGGCAGGCGTCCCCTGATGCCGATGGCGCCGATGCGCCATCGGACACCGGCGAGCAGCTGAAAGACGACATGCTCAAGGATGCCGCCGCGGAGCAATCTGCAGGCGAACAGGCCTCCGAAGAGTCTGCCAAGGCAGCTGCCGAAGCCACCGCAGACGCCGCCTCCGATGGCGACGCTGAGGGTTCCTCGCTCACACCGCTTGGCCAGGCCAAGAAGGAAGCCGCCGAATACCTCGAGGCGCTTCAGCGTGAGCGCGCGGAGTTCATTAACTACCGCAACCGCACGAAGAAGGACATGGATCGTGCCCGCCAGCAGGGCATCATCGATGTGCTCACCGCAATGCTCCCGGCGCTCGACGACATCGACCGCATTCGCGAGCACGGTGAGATGGACGATTCCTTCAAGGCCGTGGCTGCGAAGATCGACAAGACCTTCGAGAAGTTCGGCGTTGAGAAGTTCGGCCTGAAAGGCGAGGACTTCGACCCCACCAAGCATGAGGCGATCCTGCACAAGCCGGATCCGGAGGCCAGCAAGGCGACGGTGGACACCGTGGTCGAGGCCGGCTACCGCATCGGCGACCGTGTGATTCGCGCGGCACGCGTGGTGGTCGCATCTCCGCAGAACTGACGCCCGTGCGAGATGGCCGTGAACCGCATTCGATTTACGGTTCACGGCCATTTTTCATGCATGGGTATTCCCATACAGACTTTTTGACGAATACAACCCAGACTTTAGCCTCGAAAGGAGGCACAGCAGCATGGCTGAGAATGATTGGCTGAACAAGGATTTCTATAAGACCTTGGGTGTCTCCAAGGACGCCGACGAGAAAGAGATCACGAAGGCGTACCGCAAACTCGCCCGCAAGTACCACCCGGACATCAACAAGACGAAGGAAGGCGAGGAGAAGTTCAAGGACATCTCCGAGGCCTACGACGTGCTCAAAGACAAGGATTCGCGCCAGAAATACGACGCGATCCGCTCCTTCGGAGCAGGTGGCGCACGCTTCACCGGCGGTGCCGGTGGCGGCGGATTCAACGCCGGTGACTTCTCCGACATCTTCGGCTCCATGTTCGGTGGTGGCGGCGGCAACGGCGGTTCGCACATCCGCTTCACCACGAACGGTGGCGGTGCCGGTGGCGCCGGCTTCGACGACATCTTCTCGATGTTCGGCGGTGGCGCGGGAAGAGGCGGCTTCGGCGGCCACGGTTACGAGGACTACGGCGACGGTGCCTACGCAGGGTACCGCCCGGCACCGCAGCCCGAGGATGGCGCCGACCTCAACTCGAAGATCACGCTCACGTTCCGTCAGGCCGTCAAGGGTGCCACGGTCTCGCTCAAGGCCGCGGGCAAGAAGTTCAAGACGAAGGTTCCCGCCGGCGTGAAGAACGGCCAGAAGATCAAGATCGCCGGCAAGGGCAAGCTAGGCCAGCACGGCGGCAAGCCTGGCGACATGTACCTGACGGTCGCCGTGACCGAAGACCCGAAGTTCACGATGGACGGCAAGGATCTCGTGATGGATCTGCCGATCACCGTGGGTCAGGCGGTCGATGGTGCGAAGATCTCCGCCAAGGACTTCGACGGCAACGACGTCACGTTCAAGGTCGAGAAGGGCACCTCGAGCGGCGAGGAAGTGCGCGTGCGCGGCAAGGGCGTGGAGACGCGCACCGGCACCGGCGACCTCGTCGGACGCATTCAGATTCGCGTGCCGAAGCACCCGAACATGGGCGAGAAGCACGCCGCGAAGGAATTCGACAAGGCGTGCGGCGACTTCGTTGAGGAGCTCGCCAAAGAGAACGCCGAAACGAAGTGATCACGATGGCGCGCATATCACCAGCACAGCGCAGGCTGTATGAAATGTGCGCGACGGCCATCGTGGCCAAGCGGGCCAATCTGGAAGGTGCGGTCGGCGTGGGGTTCGACATCGACCTGCCCGTCTTCTCGGTAGGCAAGGTCGGTCAGATCGCCGAGATTCACCCCCAGACCCTGCGGCAATACGACCGGCAGGGTCTCGTGGTGCCGGGGCGAACGGAAGGCGGCTCGCGACGGTACAGTCTGCGCGACGTCGATCGGCTCGTGCAGGCGCAGCACTTGAGCCAGGATGAAGGCATCAATCTGAACGGTGTGATGCGCATTCTCGAACTCGAGGAGGAGAACCGGCAACTGCGGTATGAAGTGCAGGAACTCACCGGTGTGACCGGTTTCAGCGTGTTCACCGCCGACATGAACGGCAGCATCACGCAGACGTCGCGCTCGCATCGTGCACGTCATTGGCGTGGGCGGCTCCATGCCGAGGTGCACGCATTGCCGGCGGGGGAGATCGACGGTGCGCGATCCCAGTCGAAATCGATGGTATTGTGGCGAGCGCGGTAGCGTAATCTTTTCTGCTTATTTCCTAAGCCGTCCTATGCAACATGCATGGGACGGCTTTATTGCAAATTGTCTTCCCTTGAGCTAATGTATGAAAATAGTAGTGAAAATATGATGGTTTGGAGGAACGATGACCTCTGTAATGGTTCCGATGGATTCGATGGTGCCTGTCAGCCAGTTCAGTCGCGGAGGTGCCAATGCCGCATTCGCCAAGGCGACGGATGGGCATCCTGTGACTGTGTTGCGCAACAATGAGCCGGTGTATGTCATCATCACACCCGACGATTACCGGCACTATAGCGAACTGGAGCGCGAGCTTGAGGCGCTGCGCGATGCCAAGGCGCGCCAGCAGGCATTGGACGGCGACTATGCCAAGACCTTTAACAGCGTTGATGAAATGAGCGCATTCGTCGATGAACTCTGAACTTCGGCGTATCGCCTTCACCCCTGAATATCTGCAGGATCTCAAGAGACTTAAGAAAAAGCATGTCGATGTGCATGCCATCGATGCGGCTGTGCGGGCGATTATGCAGCGAGAAACGTCGTTGTTGGCAACCAAGTATCGTGATCATGCGCTCGGTGGCCAACGGAGAGGCTTTCGCGAACTGCATATCAGTGGTGATTGGCTGCTGATTTATTACATTAACGACGATGCGCTGACGCTCGTGTTGACGCGTACGGGAAGCCATGACCGGCTTCTGTCGTCTCGTGTTGATGCGCGAACAATTCGCGGGTATCGGCGACTCTAGCCGTGCGAGACCGTGCGGTTTTGGCGACTCCGGCACATACATTGGTAGAGAGATTGCTTATGAGACATGGTGTGAAGTGAATAGAGTGGGAGGACGCGAGATGGAGCTCAAGGCGGTGTTCTGGGACATGGATGGCACGCTCATCGACTCCGAGCCGTACTGGCATGCCGGCGAGATGCAGATCGCGCACGAGAATGGCGGTGTGTGGAACGACGAGCTCGCCTGGAATGGCTCGGGCCGCCCAGTGCCGGATGTGGCGCGCGAGATCGCCGAACATGGGTGCACGCTGCCGGTGGAGGAGATCGGCCGGCGCATGATCGAATACGTGACGCAGGCGGAATATGAGCGGATTCCTTGGATTCCAGGGACGCGTGAGCTGCTCGTCGCACTGCGCGACGCGGGCGTGCCGAGTATGCTCGTGACGACATCGCCGCGCAACCTCGCCGAGAATCTCATTGCACAGGCGCCCGAAGGCACGTTCGCCGGATATGTGTGCGGCGAGGATGACGTCGCCAAGAAGCCGGATCCGGCGCCGTATGTGGAGGCGGCGCGCAAGCTCGGCATCTCCCGTGAGCAGATGCCATACTGCGTGGCATTCGAGGACTCGATGAGCGGACTCACCTCCGCCGCCGCTTCCGGTGCGACGACGATTGCGCAACTCGGCTTCATTCGCACCGACAACTCGGACGGCCCGCAGTACATGTCGATTGACGGGTACGACGGCGTGACACCGGAGTGGCTGAATGCCGTGGTGGAACGCCGGATTGCGGAATTGGCCGCGCACTGAGCGGGCAATATGGTCGTTCGGCGACGCGCGTGTGCGGTGAACGACCATGCCTCGGGTGACTTTGGTCGTTTTGGTGGCGCGTGTGTGCGGTAAACGACCAAACTTGCGCGAACTATGGTCGTTTTGCTGACGCACGCGTATGCCAAACGACCATACTTGGGGAGATTATGGTCGTTGAGATGACACGTTGCTCACTTAACGACCATATTGTGCAATTGGCAATCTTCTCTGCGTCCTAGCGCTGCTGACGTCCGGCACACCAGACATGCTGCACGGACCATGTGGCTGCATCAAGCAACAGCAGATCCGCGGCATACCCGGGAGCCACCAGTCCGAGCGGCGCATCGGTGATCGGATTCGCACGGTCAAAACCGAAGACTCGCGCCGGCGACAATGTGGCGGATTCCACCGCGCTCGCCGGTGCCATGCCGAGCTCGAGCACGGCACGCTGCACGGCGTGCTCCAGCAGCAACGTGGACCCGGCGATGGCGCCGTTCGAGACGAGCCGCGCATGGCCGTCGGTGACGCGCACATCGAGACCGCCGAGTTTGTAGGCACCGTCCGGGCAATCCGTGGCGGCCATCGCATCCGTGACGAATACGGTACGTTGTGGCGCGAAACCGAGTGCCAAGCGCAATACGGGATTCTGCACGTGGAATCCATCGTTGATGAGCTCGATGCTCACGCGTGGGTCTTCCACGGCAGCTGGAATCGGCCCAGGCTTACGGTGCAGGAGACCGGGCATTGCGTTGAACAGGTGGGTCATGAGGCGCGCGCCAGCATCGAACGCGCGCACGGCGGTGGCATAGTCGGCGTCGGTGTGACCTACGGCCGGCACGACTCCCGCACGCGCAAACCGTGCAATGGCAGTCATGCCGTGTGGGAGCTCGGGTGCTATGGTAATCTGCCTCAGGCATCCGTCGGCCGCCTCAAGCAACGAGTCCACGCGGTCCGCTGTTGGGTCGCACAGACAGGCCGGGTCGTGCGCTCCTTTGTGCAGCGGCGAGATGAACGGACCTTCCAGATGCGCGCCGAGTATGTCGGGCCGCATGCGCATCGCATCGCGCACATTGCGCAGATTGCGTGCCATCACATCGAACGGATTGGTGATGAGGCTGCATACCTGTCGTGTGGTGCCGTGCATCATGTGCCCGGCGCGTGCCATCGCGATGCCGTGCGGACCGTCGTCGAACGAGTTGCCCCACGCGCCATGGGCATGGATATCGATGTAACCCGGTACCAGTAGCTGACCGTGGGCGTCGATGATCTGCGCACTGCCAATGCCGTGTGATTCGGCAAGCTCGGTGAACGGCGAAGCGGTGTCATCGGCGCCCGTCTCGGCGATCACGCCATTCTCGCAGATGACCCATGCCTGTTCCGCGATGCCGCGGGCGTCAATGCGCTGCGCGTTGCGAATGGCGAATGCAGATGCGCGGTGCGTGAACGAATCGGCGATGCGTGCGGCGATCTGATTCCGGCGCTCAGCGGTTGTCATGGTCGTCATGATGTCTCGCTCCTTGCCATGAGATTGTGCCTAGATTCCCTGCCATGCCGGTTTGTGATCGTAGGCGTAGCGGTAATAGTCCTTGTTCCGCAGTTTCGACGCGGCCTTCTCGTCCACGATCACCGTGGCATGCGGGTGGAGTTGCAGAGCGCTTGCCGGGCAGAACGATGAGACTCCGCCTTCCACTGTCTCCGCGATGGCCTCCGCTTTGCCGTCTCCGAAAGCGAGCAAAATGAGATGGCGCGCTTTCATGATGGTGCCGATGCCCTGGGTGATGCAATGTGTGGGCACCTTGTCCATGTCGCCACCGAAGAACCGCGCGTTGTCTTCGCGGGTCTGTTCGGTGAGTGTCTTGATTCGCGTGCCGCTGGCCAGCGATGACCCGGGCTCGTTGAAGCCGATATGTCCGTCGGTGCCGATGCCGAGAATCTGCACATCCACCCCGCCGGCCGCGGCGATGGCTCGGTCGTATTCCTCGCCGGCATGCTCTATGGTGTCCGGATTTCCGTTTGGCACATGCACAAGCTCCGGTGTGAGCCCGAGAGGCTCCACCACGGTGCGGGTGATGACGCTGCGGTACGATTCGGGATGCTCCGGCTCGAGCCCGGCATACTCGTCGAGAGCGAAGCCGCGCACCCGCGAGACGTCGAGATGACGTTCGTGGATTATCTTGGCGAGCTCCCGATAGGCGGCCAGTGGACTCGATCCGGTGGCGAGACCAAGCACGCAGTCCGGTTTGCGCTCTATGAGCTTTGCGACTGCCTGTGCATATATCGCACCGGCCTCTTCCTGGGAATGGACGATGATGACTTCGGTCATGATTGCTCCTTTGCAATGCTTGTGGTGGGTGGGCCGCACATTCGGGCTCTTGGGTTACCTCAGTTATGTGGATTGGTTATGCGGGACGGGTATGCGCTCCGCGCACAATGCCGCGCCGATTGCTCCGACGGGCATGTTGGCGGGGGCGAGACGCAGGCGTCCCGGCAGCTGCAGTGACGTGATGAACGGACTTTCCAATGCGCGTTCATGCAGCTCCTGCGAGATGGCTTCCAGCAGAGGGGACCCGGTTTTCGCCATGCCTCCGCCGAGGATGATCTGCGCGGGGTCGACGGTGACGGCGAGAATGTCTATCGCGTCGGCGATGGCTCCGATGATAATGGCTTTCACATCTTCGGCCTGCTTGTGCCGCGGGTCGTCTGGATTGGCTGAGGCCGCAAGAATTGCCGGCATCGGCGGATCCGCGTATGGCCATAGTTGTTTGGCGGCACCACCGCTTGCCGCTGTCTCGAGGCATCCGCGTTGCCCGCATGCGCATTTCCACCGGTGGGGTTCCACCGGAATATGGCCGATTTCTCCCACGGTGTTGCTTGAACCCCGGTCTATCGCGCCATCGCGCAGCACACCTGCGGCCAACCCGGTGCCGAGGTTCAGGAATGCGATGGTGCCGGTCTGTGTGCCGTCTATCAGTCGTGCTGCCCCGAGGGCCGCCGCGTTGACGTCGTTCTCCACTATGGTGGGCAGCCCACATTGCTCGCGTATGGTCTGCGCCAGCGGAACATAGGGGATGGCAAGGTTGGCGATGTCGCGCACGTCGCCGCTCGCCTCGTCGACGGACCCTGGGGTGCCGATGCCTATGGCCTGTAGCCCTGCAAGTTCCGGGTGTTCGGCGAGTTGGGTGGTGAGTGCATGCACGACGGCGACAATGTCTTCGATGAGCGCGTCGGCTCCTCGTTGAGCCGGTCGCTGTGCCTGGGCGAGTATGCGGGGGCCGTGTGGGAGGTCTTCGACGGCGACTCCGGCGATTTTGGTGCCGCCCACATCTATGCCCAACAGGATGGGTGGGGATTGTGTTGGGTCCGGCATGACGACTCCTTTCCATATGGCGCTTCCCATGGAACGCGCTGTGGTTCAGACGACTTTGTCTGGGTCTTGGGCATGAATATGACGAATGTAGGGAACGAGTGCGCGAATGACGTTGATCGCCTGCCCGCGCAGCGATGCGTCTGCGCCCACCTGACAACGGTGCAATTCGGGAATGGTGATGTACTGTGTGTTCATCGCGACGCTCAGTTCGCCGGCCATGGCGTTGAGGAAGGTCTCTCCGCCAATGTCGGCGGGGGCGTCGATGGTCACGTCATGCAGGTTGAGCAGGCCGAGAGGCATCGCCATCACGCGGCCGAGTAGTTGGCCGGCCCCGGTGAGCACTTCGGAACGGCTCGAGGGGTCGTTGGCAATCTGGGCATACAGATTGTTCGTGGAGAGGTATGCCTCAAGGCAGCCTTTTTTGCCGCAGGCGCAGTCCGGGCCTTCCGGGTCGACGATGACGTGCCCGATCTCCCCGGCCATGGAGGTGGCCCCGTTCACGATCTGCCCGTTGAGGCACAGGCTCGCTCCTACGCCGGCGCCGATGCGAATGAGCATGGAATTCATGCCGCCCTCGCCGAAGAACCGTTCCGCGATGAGCGCCGCGTTGGTGGCGTTGCCCACCAGGACCGGGACGCCGAGATCTTCGCTCAGCAACGCATGCGCCGGCACGTCGCGCCATCCGAGTTGCACGGCGTTCACCACGGTTCCCTCGGGATCCACAACACCCGGCACTGCCAGCCCCAGTCCCAGAACCGGCTGCGGGCTCATCTCCAGCAGCCGCTGTGCGAGCGTGGAGATGAGCTCGATCGATACGTCGGTGTTGTTTTCCACGGGGATCTCAGTGCGATCGATGATGCGTCCGCACAGATCGACGAGCGCCCCCTTGATCACATACTGTTGGGAGAGGTCGATGGAGATGGTGCGCCAGAAGGCGGTGTCTATGCCGAGCATGACGGAGCGCTTGCCGCGTCCGGTGCGGGTCTCGGCGCCCACTTCGCGTATGATGCGGTCGTTCAGCATCTCGCCGGTGACCTCGGTCGTCGCCATGCGTGACAGTCCGAGCGCCCGTCCGAGGTCGCTGCGCGACATGGTGGTGGAGGGGAAGAGCAGATTGAACGCCGCCATGATGTTGTGTGCGCGTACGTCCGATGGCACGGTTTTCGTGCTCACGTCGGTGGGGATTCGCTCGAATGAGGAGATAATCATGGTGCTCCTTACTCCGATGTCGCAAGCGATGTGCAGTGGGGCCGTCTTGCCGATGACATTGTCGGTGAATGATTACAGAGTATCAAGCCGCGCATATTATGTCAACCAAGTATACATAATTAAGCTCAGGTTGGAAATCTGCATATTTCATTGCGTTTATTGAATTATGTGGTGTCTATATTCCTTGCGCTACTGTATTTTTGCTTTCATATGTCAGTGATGTAGCAGATTGCTTAGCATCGTTTTCCGGGTTGGTTGCGAAGCCGAGATAGATGTTCTCGTCATAGGTGACATGCGAGCCTTCCGGATGCCAGTCGGCGTGTTTGGGGGCTGCGCCCGCGTTGACGAAGATATTGCCCCGTATGGTGGCGACGCCGTCAGCGCGGTCGAGGCGTAATGGATTGGCGTCCTCGGCGATGATGAACGTGTTGCAGGCGATGCTGGCGTCCGGTTTCCGGGGGATGTCGATGGCGCCCATGCGGTCGCGGTCGGAGACGTTGTGGTGGAAGCTCGAACGCACGGCCTTCTCGTTGCAGAACATCACGCAGCCGCCGGAGTTGTTGCGCGAGTAGTTGTGGCGGTATGTGGTTCCGTCGCCGTAGTCCGCGTCCCATGCCTGACCGTCGCCATTGCCGCGGTCGGCGTTCAGTGTGTCATAGGCCTCATTGAGCTCGAACAGTGCGTTCTTGCACCGCCATGGCCAGATTGCCGCAGCGACCTTGTCGTTGCCGGTGGCGGTGTAGATCTCGTCGCATATCTGCGCGGCCGCTTCGCGCGAGACGTTGCGGCGGACGATGGGTCGGTCGCAGTACATCACCGTGATGGCGTCGCCGCCCGCATGCTCGACCGTGTTGCCTTCGACGAGCACGTTCGTGGCGCCGTAGGTGCGTATGAGTTCGTCGTCGATGGTCCCGTCGCCGTAGTCGAAGGTGTTGTTCCAATTGCCGTCTGCGTCCCTGCCTCCATGGTCGATCATGTTGAGGTAGGCGGTGTAGCCGACCGCGATGCCCCATCGGCTGGTGTTTCGTACGTGATTGTCGACAATGCGTATGCCGTCGAATCGGGCGATGTCCGTTCGTATGCGCGCCGGGTCTTCGGGGAAGTGGGCTATGCAGTAGATGCCGCCGTTGGCCATGTGCTTGTCGTACACATTGCCGTCGACGTCATGCACGTCCAGTCGCTGCAGGGTGATGTCGCGCGTGGTGCCGGCGTTCTCGGCTATGACGGCCACGCCGGTGCGGTCCATCACGTCCAGGTCGTTGAACCGCATGCCGTCTGCATCGTCCGTTCTCCTATTGGTGATTTCCAGATCGTGGACCCAGATGTGGGAGCAGTCGCGCAGCAGCAGCGCGGTGGAGACCGTGCCGTGGTTGCGGTGCGGTGAGCCTCCGATCGGGGCCCGGTAATCCTCATGCCATTGGCCTGCGCCGTTGCATTCGATCGCGGGCTTCGGCAGATCCGGGTCGCCGTAGCAGCCAATGGTCACCGGTTTGTCGGAGGTGCCATGAACATTGGTGAGATGCAGTGACTCACCTTGGAAGCGGGAACCTCGTTCAAGCAGGATCTCGTCGCCGGGGGAGAATTCGATCTCGCGAAGGTGGGCCAATGTGCACCGTACGGTTTCGGGGCCTTGGGGCGGCTGGGTGTCGTGCAGTGTGGAACAGTAATAGATGCTCATGGGGATCCTTGGTGTGTTGCGGCAGCGCTCGTCGTTGGGCGCCTGCGCCGGGTCGAATAGGATGACGTTTCTGAGTATATCGCATTTGGTAGGAATGGTGACATAACGATGTCTGGTAATAAAACGTTGGTATTTCAATGGTTTTGAAGAAGGTATGCCTAAAGAGAACTAAAAAGTAATCGAAGTTGACAATTACGGAACGACTCGCTATGGTAGGAGCATCACCACGAGGAAGTGGTGGGAGGCTCCACGAATCCAACGGGCGGCCATTCGCCCATCTGAACACAAAGGAGTGCAGAGACATGAAGTGGAACAAGAGCGTAATGGCGGCCGCTGCAGCGGCGGGCGCAATGTGCATGGTGTTGGCGGGCTGTGGAGGAGCTCCTGCTTCGAGCGGTGGCGCCGCCACCTCCTCGGGCGGCAAGGTGGAGATCACCTACATCCACCGACTGCCAGACAAGTCTGGCATGACCTCCGTCGAGCAGATCGTGTCGCGCTGGAACAAGGAGAATCCGAATATCCAGGTCAAGTCGATCCATTTCAACGGCAATGCCTCCGACCTCATCAAGAAACTTGAGACGGATGTGAAGGCCGGCAATGCGCCGGATCTCGCACAGGCCGGCTATGCCGAGATTCCGGAGCTCTTCACCAAGGGCGTGCTGGAAGATGTAACGTCCGAGGCTGCTCCTTACCAGAAGGACTTCGCGGCGGGAACCTACGACCTCATGACGATCGGAGGCAAGACCTTCGGTCTGCCGCAGGACACCGGTCCGCTCGTGTACTACTACAACAAAGCGGAATTCGACAAGCTTGGCATCGAAGTGCCGAAGACGAGGGACGAGCTCATCTCCAGCGCGAAAAAGGCCGCCGAACAGGGCAAGTACATCATGTCGTTCCAGGCCGATGAGGCGGGCAATATGCTCAGTGGTCTGGCCGGGGCGTCCGGCCCGTGGTATCAGGTGGTGAACGACGCATGGAAGGTCGACACCGAAACCGCCGGGTCCAAGGCGGTGGCCGATGTGTACCAGCAGCTGCTGGACGGCAAGGCGGCGACCACGAATCCGCGTTGGGACCCGTCATTCGACGCCTCGTTGCAGAAGGGCGAGCTCATTGGCACCATCGGCGCCGCATGGGAGGCCCCGTTGCTCATGGATTCCATGGGAGACAAGGGCAAGGGCGACTGGCGTGTGGCCCAGGTCGGTGATTGGTTCGGCAATGGCGAGAAGACCGGCCCTGACGGCGGCTCCGGCGTCGTGGCGCTAAAGGGCATCAAGCATAAGGCCGAGGCCATGAAGTTCCTCGATTGGTTCAACACGCAGATCGAAGACCTCACCTCGCAGGGTCTTGTGGTGGCGGCCACCACCGGCACGGCGAAAACGCCGGCGAGCTGGTCCGAATTCTACGGTGGAAGATGTCATGGCCGAATTCGCCACGGCGAACTCGCACCTCGGTAACTTCTCCTACATCCCCGGCTTCTCCGCAGTGGGCACTGCCATGAAGGAGAAGGCCGCCGATGTCGCCGCCGGCAAGGCGAAGGCGGAATCGATCTTCGAAGCGGCGCAGACCGCATCCGTCGACACGCTGAAGGACTACGGCCTGTCGGTCGCGCAGTAACCGCAACGATGCGGCCGAGCGGAGGGGCTGTTCCCCTCAGGCCCCTCCGCTCTACCGTTGCAAAGGAGCAAACAAAATGGTTGTCGTAACATCCTCCGTGACACCCCGGCAGCATGGTGTCCGTGCCATCGACGCAGAACAGAGCCAGCCGAAGGCAATCGAGAAGAAGACGAAGGAGAAGCTGTCTCCGGCAGCGAGGCGCGAGGAGCGCACCGGCTGGATGTTCATGCTGCCATTCGTGTTGCTGTTCCTGCTCGTCTTTATCTTCCCCATTCTCTATGCGATCTACTCGAGCTTCTTCCAGCAGGTCGCCACCGGTGGCGGCGCCTATGGAGGCGGCGAACTGGTCAACAAGTTCGTGGGATTCGAGAACTTCAGGTACGTGATCACTTCCGGTGCGTTCTGGGCGGGAATGGGCAGGGTCATGCTCTACACCGCCATCCAGGTGCCGATCATGATCATCTCCGCCTTGGTGCTCGCCATGCTGCTCGACTCGCTGATCGTCAAACACGTCTCCGGATTCCGCCTCGGCTACTTCCTGCCTTACGCGATTCCCGGCGTCATCGCCTCGATCATCTGGGTCTATCTCTACAACGGCCAGATATCGCCAATCGTCAAAGGGCTGGCGGCCTTGGGCATCAATGTGGATTTCTTCGCCAACAATGTGGTGCTCGCCTCCATGGTCAACATCACCACCTGGACCTTCACCGGCTACAACATGCTGATCTTCCTCTCCGCCCTGCAGGCGATCCCGCACGAATTATACGAGGCGGCGCGCATCGATGGGGCCAGCGGTTGGCAGATCGCCACGAAGATCAAGCTGCCGAATGTACGCGGCGCCGCCCTGCTCGCGATGCTGCTTTCGATCGTCGGCACCATCCAGCTGTTCAATGAGCCGCAGGTCATGCAGACCGCAGATCCGGGCATCTCCTATTCGTATACGCCGATGATGATGGCGTTCAACACCTCACGCGGCACCATCACCCCGAAGGGCGACGGCCCCTCGAACGCCATAGCCATTGTCATGGCCATCATCGCAGGCCTGCTCGCCATGATCTACGCACTCGTCGAAAGGAAGGTGAACGAGCAATGAGCTTCGCAACCACCGTCCGCACCAAGTTCCGCAATCCAATGCGTGCGCAGAGGAAGGCCGAGCGCATGCGTGAGCGCATGGAGAACGAGCTTCCGCGCTCCATGAAGCCGAAGCCGGTCACGAAGACGGTGACCGTCATCATCCTCGTCTTCGCGCTCGTCTACTTCCTCTTCCCAATCTACTGGGCCATCATCGCCTCCACGAAAACACCGTCGCAGCTCACCAGTTCGAACGGACTGTGGTTCGCGGTGCCCCTTGACGAGTTGCCGAACGCCATAGCCAGCAACTATTCGATTCTGCTCGGCTGGACGCGCGACAACTTCTGGCGCTGGGTGGGCAATTCACTGCTCTACTCGGGCGTCTCGGCCATCATCGGCACCATCGTCTCGGTCATGGCCGGTTACGCCACCGCCAAATTCAAGTTCCGTGGCAAGGGCATCACCATAGGCATCATCATGGGTGCCATGCTCATGCCGGCGGCATTGCTCACCATTCCCCAGTACGCCATCTTCAACACCTTGCATCTCGACAACACGCTGCTGGCGATCATCATCCCGTGCTGCGTGTCGCCATTCGGCTTCTTCCTGGGTCGTGTGTATGCGCAGAGCTCGGTGCCGGATGAACTGCTCGAGGCGGCGCGCATCGATGGCGCCAGTGAGCCGCGCATCTTCTTCACCATTGTGCTGCGTTTGCTTGCGCCAGCCATGGTGACTATATTCCTGTTCATGTTCGTGGCCACTTGGAACAACTTCCTGTTGCCGTTGATGATGCTCTCGAGTGAGAATCTGTACCCGGTGACGCTCGGCCTGTACGGCATGGTCTCACTGGCCACGTTCAACGACCGTGGGGCGCTCATGATGGGTTCGCTGCTCGGCGTGCTCCCCGTGATCATTCTGTTCCTCACGCTGCAGCGTTTCTGGCGCGCCGGACTGGCCGCCGGCTCCGTCAAGGGCTGAGGCCGCATCCTCACAACGAAAGCGCGTGGCTTACGCACCGTTCCTCGGATCAGGCGCACACGCGCTTTCGTTTGCCCGGAGTGAGTGCACGTTCGTCGCTCCGGCATGCATCGCATCCATCCATTCAGGCTCATGCACCTGAGATTCAAAGGAGAATCACCATGTCCACCGGTCGTTTCACATTGCCAAGCGAAGAGAACTTCGCCGAGGAGACCGCCCGTCTCGCCGATCTGTGGGGAGCCGATGCCATTCGCAATTCGGATGGCACGCATCTCGACGAAGCCGTGGAACGGCTCGGCAAGCGAATCTACAGCGCCTATTTCCCCACCCGCGCGCATAACGAGTGGATCAGTCTGCACATGGACGAGACGCCGCAGGTATACTTGCTCACCAATCGCGTGCTCGCCGAATCCGAGACCGTCACCATTGCGCTCATGGAGAGCTTCTACGAGGAGCAGCTGCAGCCGAACCGCGACGCGGACGTGCACAGGTACTGGGAGGTCGTCGACCGCACGACGGGTGAAGTGGTGGCGACCTCGCAATGGGAGTACGATGCCGACTCCGACACGGTGAGCGTGCACGGTGCCGAACCGATGCACGAGTACACGGTCTCGTTCCTCGCCTACATCATTTGGGACCCGGTGGAGATGTACAATCATCTGACGAACGACTGGGGTGACAAGGAACACGAGATTCCCTTCGACATCTACCATCCCGCTACACGAGATTTCGTGTTCCGCACCTTCGAACAGTGGCTCAAAGACAATCCGCAGACCGATGTCGTGCGATTCACCACGTTCTTCTACCAGTTCACGCTGATCTTCGACCAAGAGCACCGCGAGAAGATCGTCGATTGGTTCGGCTGCGCATGCACCGTCTCACCGCAGGCCCTCGACGACTTCGAGCAGGTGTACGGCTATCGGCTGCGCCCGGAGGATTTCGTGGATGAGGGGTGCTACAACTCCACCTGGCGTATTCCACGCAAGGCGCAACGCGACTGGATCTCCTTCCTTTCCACCTTCGTGCGTGCGAATGTGAAACGACTCGTCGACGAGACGCATGCCGCCGGCAAAGAGGCGATGATGTTCCTCGGCGACCAATGGATCGGCACCGAACCATACATGGATGGCTTCAACGAACTCGGTCTCGACGCCGTGGTCGGCTCCGTCGGCGACGGCACCACGTTGCGCATGATCGCAGACATTCCCGGCGTGCGGTATACGGAGGGCCGGTTCCTGCCGTACTTCTTCCCCGACACCTTCCATGAGGGGAACGACCCAAGCATCGAGGGCCTCGACAATTGGCGCAAGGCCCGTCGTGCGATCCTGCGCTCGCCGATCTCCCGCATGGGCTATGGCGGTTACCTCTCCCTGGCGGCCAAGTTCCCGGAATTCGTGGATACCGTGACGGACATAGCCAATGAGTTCCGTGACATCCACGACCGCACCGGAGGCAAAGCGGCCGAAGGCGAGCTCAATGTGGCATTGCTCAACTGCTGGGGGCGTATGCGCAGTTGGATGGCCTTCACGGTGGCACATGCGCTGCCCAGCCAGCAGACATACTCGTACTACGGGATCCTCGAGGCGCTTTCCGGCATGCGTGTCAATGTGAGGTTCATCAGCTTCGACGATGTGCTTGCACACGGCATCGATTCGGATATCGACGTCATCATCAACGCCGGTCCCGAGCACACCTCGTTCAGCGGGGGAGAGGTATGGCGCGACCCGAAACTCGTGGCGGCCTTGCGTGCATGGGTGCGTGCGGGTGGTGCCTTTGTGGGCGTTGGACAGCCGAGTTCCACCGACTGGCAGGGTCGGTTCTTCCAGCTCGCCGATGTGCTCGGTGTGGACCAGGAACGGTTCCAGACGCTTTCGGTGGACAAGTATTGGCCCCAGGTCTCGGATGGGAATTTCATCACTGCGGATTTGGCGGCGCATGACTCCATGGACTTCGGCGAGCCGATTCTCAACACGTACCCGATCACTGAGCATGTGCAGGTTCTGCATGCCGAAAACGGCTCGGTGCAGCTTGCCGCAAATGAGTATGGGGCCGGTCGCGGTGTGTATATCTCGGGGTTGCCGTACTCGGCGGCGAACGCGCGTCTGCTTGAGCGTGCGCTGTTCTATGCGAGCCACCACGAGGCGGATTACGCCGCGTGGAGCTCGACGAACCCGGAATGCGAGGTCGCCTACTTCCCGGAGCGCCGAACATACTGTGTGGTCAACAACACCGATTGCGCACAGTCCACGCGCGTGCAGCGCGCGGATGGCACCGTCGATGAATTCGATCTCGCGCCGAGCGCCATCGCTTGGTGCGAGTTGGAATAATCCGCCCATTGCGTCGACAAGGAGGTCAACATGGGTAGGCAGTCAGAACCCGAAACGGATTTGTTGCGCGTGGCCGGACAATTCGCCCTCGACGGCGACGTCATCTCAATCACACCGTACGGGGACGGGCATATCAATGTCACGTACCTGGTGGTCACCGATCGGGCTCGGTACATTCTGCAGAAGATGAACACCATGGTGTTCCCCGACACGGCGAATCTGATGCGCAATATTGAGCTCGTCACCGCGTTTTTGCGGGACGAAGGCCAGGAGACGCTCGAACTCGTGCCCACCGAAACCGGAGCCGGGTACCTGGTCGACGGCGATGACGCCTACCGTGTCTACCGGTTCATCGAAGGCACAGTATCGTACAATCTGGTGGACGACCCGCGCATATTCGAACGGGCCGGCAGTGCATTCGGCGCATTCCAGCGTAGATTGGCGCGTTTCGATGCCGCCCAGCTCACCGAGACGATTGCGCATTTCCACGATACCCCGCATCGGTACGCCGATTTCCGGACGGCGGTGGCGGCGGACCCGCTCGGCAGGGGCGCCGACGTGCGCGAGGAGATCGAGTTCTTTGACGCGCATGCCGGCGAATACGCGCAGATCATGGAATCCCTCTCCAATGGCACTGTGCCGCTGCGCGTGACGCACAACGACACGAAGCTCAACAACATTCTGATGGATGCACAGACCGGCGAGCCCCGTGCAATCATTGACCTCGATACGGTGATGCCCGGCTCGATGCTCTTCGATTTCGGCGACTCCATCCGTTTCGGCGCATCCACCGGACTGGAAGACGAACCGAATCTCGACAAGGTGCATTTCAGTCTGCCATTGTTCCGTGCATATGCCACCGGATTCCTCCGGGAGGCGGGAGAATCCGCAACCCCGCGCGAGATCGAATTGCTGCCCGTGGCGGCGAAGCTGATGACATTGGAATGCGGCATGCGTTTCCTCGGGGACTATGTGCTCGGTGATGTCTACTTTGCCACGAAATACCCCGAGCACAATCTGGTGCGCGCTCATACGCAGATGCAGCTCGTGCGCGAAATGGAGGAGCAGATGCCCCGCATGCATGCGGTTATCGCCGATGTCATGGCCTCCCACGACACAGGAGGCCACAATGAGTGACACTGCACTGCGTGGAGCTGAGGCCGATACGTCGGCTGTGCTGGGAATCGTGGATGGACTGGTGACCTATGCGCGCGCGAATCTGCTGCTCGACCCGCGTGACGAGGACTGGATGCGCAATCGCATGCTTGAGCTGTTCAACGCCAATGAGGAGCTTTGTTCGCGTGCAGACTTACTGGCGAAAGGGCTTCCGGAAGATGTTCCAGAGGTTTTGCTGAACAATGACGAGGTGATGGGAGCGCTTTCCGCATTGCCGTCCCGCGTGGAGGACGAGTTCGGCAGACTGCGTGCCTCCGACGGCGGTATGGAGGCCATGCAATGGCTGTACGATTACGGTGTGGCAAACGGATACATCAAGCTCGCCCAGCTCAATCGCAATATCCGTTTCAACAGCGCCGGGCTGGTGATCACCATCAATACGGCGAAACCCGAGTTCACGGATATGCGCAAGGCCGCTCGCGGCAACAGCGTGGGCGGCAGTTTCGCGCAATGCACAATCTGCCATGCGAATGAGGGTCTCGCCTCGCGGGACAAACGCACGTTGCGCACGGCGCAGGTGGAGCTCGACGGCTCGCCTTGGTTCTGGCAATTCTCCCCCTACGGGTACTTTCGCCAGCATGGAATATGCGTGAACCGGGAGCACACGCCCATGCATGTCGATGAGTCGACATTCCGGCATCTGCTTGATTTTGTGAGCCAATTCCCAGGGTACTTCCTCGGATGCAATGCCGCGTTGCCCCGCATAGGAGGTTCGGTGCTCGCTCACGACCATTACCAGGGCGGCGGCGAAGTGATGCCGATGCAGCGGGCGGTTGCATGGAAGCGGTTCCTGTTGCCGGAGGCGGACGACGCGGTGTTGGAGATTGTGGACTGGCCGGCGACGGCGTTACGCATACGCTCGCGGAACAGCGCGCAGATCGTGCGCATAGCCGAACTCATTCGTGGGGCCTGGTCGTGCTATGACAACGCCGATCTCGGTATTGCTTCCCATAGCGATGCCGGTGAGGCGCAGTCCTCGGTGTCGCCTATTGCACGGCTCATTTCCGAGGGGGACGGGTCTTCCTCGTATGAGATGAGTCTGATTCTGCGTAACAATGCGGTGAGTGATCAGTACCCGCTCGGAGTGTTCCATGCTCATCCGGAGTACTTCTTCATCAAACAGGAGCCGATCGGTCTCATTGAGGCGATGGGATTGTTCGTGCTTCCCGGCCGGCTCGTCACCCAACTTGGGGAGCTAGAACGCGCATTGCTGGCCGGCAATGCGTTGCCGGGCAATCTCGCCGAGTTCAGATTGGCGTGGGACGAAGTGCGCGCCGATCTGGGCGAGCAAGCGGTGCCTGACGAATATGCTGTACGTGAGGCGCTCCGCCGGGAAGTCGCCGGTATCTGCCGTAGGATCCTGGGCAACATAGCCGTGTTCCCCGGGCATGCCGAGACAGAGGGATTCCTGCGTGAACTTGGTTTCGTTCCATTGTCTGACGGTGCGCCAAGCGAGGGCTAGCAACAACTCTGGTCGTTTGGCGGCATGCGTGTGCGGTGAACGACCATACTTCGGGTGACTTTGGTCGTTTTGGTGACGCGTGTGTGCGGTAAACGACCAAACTTGCGCGAACTATGGTCGTTTTGCTGACGCCCGCGTATGCCAAACGACCATACTTGGGGAGATTATGGTCGTTGAGATGACACGTTGCTCACTCAACGACCATATGCGGCTCCTGGGAATCTGTTATGGGTGGCCCGGTGAAATTGCCGGGAATTGCTGGAATTGGTCGTCACACCACCTAGACTGGGAGAGGCTTCGTCTGTGCGGCGGGGCTCCTCGTATGTGCGACGCGCGGAAATGGTGGAGGAACATGGCTGAACGACCGGAAACGCAAGAGAAACGCAAGGCGATTCTGCGTGCCGCGACCGAGGTGTTCGGTGAGAAGGGCGCCACGAAGGGCACGTTGGAAGACATCGCCGAGAAAGTGGGCATGACCCGCGCCGGCGTGCTGCATCACTTTGGCTCCAAAGACAATCTGTTGCTGCAGACGGTGATCTACCGCGATTCGGTGGATCTCGAGGATTACCCGGAAGACATGGCGCGCGGAGGCATGCCCGAGGATGGCGCCATCACGTTCCGCCACCTCATCAAGACGGCGAAGGCGAACGAGATGCGCCCCGGTCTGGTCAAGGCGTTCATTGCGTTCTGTGCTGACTCCATTCGCGAAGACAGCCCGGCGTACGACTACTTCGTCTCGCGCTACCGCAATCTGCGGCGCGTGCTCGAGAAGGCGCTGCGCATCATGGCCGACGAACTCGGCACATCGGTTGACGACGCCACCATCCGCAACACGGCGATGTCGATTCTCGCAGTGATGGATGGCTTGCAGATTCAATGGATGCTCGACCCGGATGCAATCGGGTTGGCGGAGGAGACCGAACGGGCGATCAAGTTGATGCTCGCCGGTGCGCTTGACCTGAACGACGAGGAACGCGACGCGATTCTGTGACTTCCACTGTGCCTGCAGCGTGACAAATTATGGAGTTTTCGTCGGTTTGCGCGGGTGGTTACTCGACGGTAAGTGATGCGGTATATGCTGGGATATGTATCTTCCGCGAATTTCGATGAGGAAATTGTTATGATTTCACGTGAAACAAATATGCCATATCTGGATTCGTCCCTGCCGATTCCCGCGCGCGTCGCCGACCTGCTCGGCCGCATGACTCTCGAGGAGAAGGTGGGGCAGATGATGCAACTCGACGCGCGCAGTGGCGAGCTCTCTGATCTCATTGTGGACCGCCATGTGGGCTCGATTCTGCACACCTCTCCCGACGATCTCGTGCGTGCGGCGCGGATAGTGCGCGACCAGACGCGTCTGGGTATTCCGCTGCTCGTCGGCGATGACTGCATTCACGGGTATTCGTTCTGGCCGGGTGCCACGATCTTTCCGTCGCAACTCGGCATGGCATGCAGTTGGGATCCGCAGAAAATCGAGGATGCCGCTCGCGTGACCGCCGAGGAGGTCTCCTGTACCGGTGTTGCACTGGACGTTCTCGCCGGTGCTCTGCATTGCGCGCGACACCCGGTGGGGGCGTGTGGACGAGACCTTCGGCGAGGATCCGGTGCTGATCGGTGAGATGGCATCCGCCATGGTCAAGGGCTACCAGCAGAACGCCGCCACGGGCGAGACCTTCGCCGACGATGCGATTCTCGCCTGCGCCAAGCATTTCGCTGGCTATTCGTACACGCAGGGCGGCCGTGACGCCTCCGAGGCCGATTTGACGCATCGCGCGTTGGAAAGCTGGTATCTGCCGCCATTCGAGCGTGTGGCCAAGGAGGGTTGCGCCACGTTCATGCTCGGCTACGAGTCAATCGATGGCACGCCGGTCACGTTCAACACCTGGCTGTTGAGTAAGAAGCTGCGCGGCGAATGGCAGTATGGCGGCACGTTGGTGACCGATTGGGACAATGTGGGCCGTGCCGTGTGGGAGCAGCACATCAAGCCGAACTACACGGTGGCGGCGGCCGATGCCGTCAAGGCCGGCAATGATCTGATCATGACGACCCCGGGCTTCTATGAAGGCGCCATCGCGGCGGTGAGGGACGGTCTGCTCGACGAGCGTCTGCTGGACGACGCCGTGGCGCGCCTGCTCACGCTCAAGTTCCAGCTTGGTCTGTTCGAAAATCCGCGTTTGCCTGATCGCGCGCGCATCGACGCGGTGATCGGGTCTGCAGACCATGCGCGGCGCAATCTGGAGATGGCGCGTGAATCGATTGTGCTGCTGCGCAACAACGCGGCACTGCCGTTTGCGGATGCCGGTGAGCTGCACAGGATCGCAGTGGTGGGACCGCTTGCGGACGATGCACAGAATCAGCTCGGCGACTGGGCGGGCAACTCGGGTCAGGTGCCGTGGATGCCGGATGGCCAGCCGCGCGAGATGATCTGCACGGTGCTCGACGGTGTGCACGAGTTGGCGCCTGCAGATTGCGAGATCACATATGCCCGTGGCGCGAACGTGGTGGATCTGGTGCCGGACCCGGAAGGTGAGCTCTACCCGGATGGGCAGCCGCGGCCGAAGATGGCGGTGGCCGCGAAAATCGACCAGCGACTGCTCGACGAGGCGGTGGAACAGGCGCGCGCGGCGGACGCGGTGATCGCAGTGGTCGGCGACGTCGTGCAGCTCGTCGGCGAGACGTGCTCGACGGCGACGCTCGAACTACAGGGTGGTCAGAACCGTCTGCTGGAGGAGCTCGCCAACGTTGCACGTGAAACACATAAGCCGCTCATCGTCGTGCTCGTCAGTTCGAAACCGCAGGTGCTGCCGGCGTGTGTGATCGGCGAGAACGGCGTGATTGTCGACGAATCCGCGGCGGACGGTCTCGGCGCGCTGCTGTGGGCGGCGAATCCGGGTATGCAGGGCGGCCACGCGATTGCCGAGATCATCTTCGGCAAGACCGAGCCGAGCGGGCGTCTGCCAATCACGTTCCCTCGCCATGCCGGGCAGCTGCCGGTGTTCTACAACGAGATTCGCGGTCAGCACGGTAATCGGTACGCGGATCTGACCCAGGATCCGGCATTCGCGTTCGGCGAGGGCCTCTCATACACGACATTCGAATACGGAGATCCGCAGATTGTGAATGGTTCCGAATTCCGCGCAGGCGACACGGTGCGCGTCGAAGTGGATCTGACGAACACCGGCGCGCGCACAGGCACCGAAGTCGTGCAGCTGTACATCAGCGACGTCGTCACATCGTTCACCTGGGCATGCAAGGAGCTCAAGCTGTTCCGGCGTGTGACGCTCGAGCCGGGGGAGACGCGGCGCGTGGCCTTCGATCTGCCGGTCGATTCGTGCACGATTGTGAACGGCGATGCCCAGCGGATCGTCGAACCGGGTGAATTCGAGGTGCTCGTGGGGCATTCGAGCCGCGCCGAGGATCTGCGGCAGACGACGTTCACCGTGGTGGAATGAGTGCGTTTCCATGCCCGCATCAGCCCTCTCTCAGAGATGATGCTGATGCGGGTGGTGCATTCATGTATCTTCTGCTACAGTGTGCTCATGCCGTACGATGTGAAGCGAGAACAGAAGAACCTGTATGTGCCGGGCAAGACGTCCGCAATCGTCGAGGTGCCGGCGATGCAGTTCGTGGCGGTGCGCGGGGCGGGGGACCCGAACGATCCGCACGGCGAATACCAGAGCTCGCTGCAGCTGCTGTACGGTATATCGTTCACAATCAAGATGAGCGAGAAATCCAAGGATTCACGTGATCACATCGCCGGGTACGTGCCATATGTCGTGCCGCCGCTGGAAGGTCTGTGGTGGATGGGGCGGAACGCGAGTGAGCCGGTCGATTACGCGCGCAAACAGGATTTCCAATGGATTTCGATGATTCGTCTGCCTGAATTCGTCACAGCGGACGCGTTCGAGCATGCGCGCGGGCAGTTTGCGAACAAGCACCCTGAGGCGGACGTGTCGCGCGCGCAGCTGTTCGAGTATGACGAGGGATTGTGTGCGCAGGTGATGCACGTCGGGCCGTATGACACCGAGCCTGCGACAATCGCCGCCCTCGACGACTTCATTGCCAAGCATGGGTATGCGCTGGATTTCAGCAACACGCGTCACCATCACGAGATCTACCTGAGTAATCCACAGCGGTGCGCTCCCGACAGACTGCGCACGGTGATCCGGCATCCTGTGCACGTAGTGGCTGAGTGAGAGAGCGTGGTTTTGCGCTTGCGTCAAGAAACAAAGAAAAAGGCCGCTGCGGTGGAATGAATGCAGCGGCCTTAGTGGAGCTGATGGTAATCGAAACCACGACCTCTTCGATGCGAACGAAGCGCTCTACCAACTGAGCTACAGCCCCAATCTTCAATTATGTCGTCTTCCGACAACTCGTCCAGTTTAGCCCAACCCCTTCCCAAATGCAAATTCCTCCATGCGTGCGGGTTTCGGATAGTGCCTCGCAGTTGCCTCGCGAATGCTTTGGGTCAGTGCGGAGCCTCTTTTGGCGTTCTTCGTTGGCCATGCTGTGCGGAATCAAGCACCGTGCTCGATGTCGCCGTCGAGATTCTCTACGAGAGGCGTCGCCTCCTTCTCGGCGACTTCGGCCATCGCGTGTGCCGGCGCTTTCTTCTTGCCGGTCTTCGCCTTGATGAGGCCGACGAAAGTGGGGATGAGCGAGATGACGAGAATCGCGACGATCACGAGTTCGAAGTTGTCTTGCACCACCGGAATGCCACCGAAGAAATAGCCGAGCAGCGTGAACAGCGACGACCAGACGAGACCGCCGAGCACCGAGAACGGCGTGAATCTGCTCCAACGCATGCCCGAGATGCCCGAGATGAACGGCATGAACGTCCTGATGAACGGGAAGAAGCGGCCGAGGAACACGGCGAGCGGGCCCCAGCGATCGATCATCTTCTCGGTTTTGGCCAGACGTTCGGGTGTCATCGCCTTGACCTTGCCGGATTCAATGATGCGCCGGCCGAAGAAGTGCCCGATGAAGTAGTTGCATTGGTCGCCCAGAATGGGTGCGAGCCATACCACCGGCAGCAGGGCGGCGAGCGGCAGTGCGGATTTGCCGGTGGCGGCATCGGGTGCCGCGAAGAAGCCGGCCGCGAACAGCAGCGAGTCTCCTGGTAGGAACGGGAAGAAGACCACGCCGGTCTCAATGAAGACGATTAGAAAAATAAAGCCAAGTGTTGGCGCCACGCCCATTGCGATCCAGCCGGCAATCGCCGCGCGCGGGTCTTTGAGCAGGTTGGCAATGAATTGGATGAATCCCATGGATTGAATTCCTCTTCGATCGGTAGAGCGGTGTGTGCTTCTCAATCTCCTTGATTATTCATAGCACAGGTAGACAACCGTTCCGGCGAAGAGGCGCGTGGGTCGAGAGCTGGGAGGGTGGTGGTGACGGCGATGCCATCCGCTCGGCTGCGTAATTGGAGACGTTTGCCTCTGGAATCTGTCTCTTCTTACGCAGTTAGGTGCCGGTGTGCCCTCTCCCTGCGTAATTTGGGACATGGGTTGCGGATGGGTGTGCTATTCAGCGAAAGTACGGTCGAGCCAATCCTTGGCGAGGAAGATCCACGACTGCACGCCGGGTTCGATGCCGTTGACGCCGCCCCATGCGGTCTGCGCGGTGCCGAGTGAAAGTCCGTGGCCACCTGCGGGGTACAGATGCGCTTCAATCGGCACGTTGGCCGCTTTGCATGCGGCGATGAGCTGCAGCGTGTTCTCCACTGGCACGCAATCGTCGGGCATTGTGTGCCAGACGAACACCGGTGGCGTCTTCGCGTCGATATGCTGCTCGATGCTCACTTCATTCATCGCCGACTCCTCGCCGTACCGCTCGCCGAGGAGCGCGCGGAAGCTGCCGTCGTGACGGAAACGTCCCGATGTGATGACCGGGTAGGAGAGCATCAGCGCGTTCGGCCGCAGTTCGTCCGGATCATAGCCGTGCGCGACGAGCGCGGCATCGCTGGTGGAGGTGGCGAAATCCGCAGCCAAATGACCGCCGGCGGAGAAGCCGATGACGGCGATGCGATCGACGTCCACATTCCATTCGTCTGCGTGCGCGCGAATCTGCCGCATGGCTTCGGCCACCTCGAGCACGGCGGTGGGGTAGACGGACGGTTTGCACGAATAGTGGAGCACAAACGCGTTGTAGTCGGCGGCGAGGAACTGCAGCGCAATCGGCTCGCCCTCGCGGCCTGTGGTCATCTCATAACCGCCGCCGGGCAGCACAAGCACGGTCGGGCGCTTGCGGTCGGGTACGATGTCGGGGTAGTTTTCGGGAAGATAGCCTGCAAAACGCGCCTCGGAACCGTCGATGCCGGTGATGGTGGTCTCAAAATACTGCATGACACCTCTTCGTTGAGCAGGAATGGGCGGGGAAGAGCCCGCGCCTTGTTTGTTCAACGAACATACTATAGAGGCGCCGGTTGACGGTGTTGTGGTTTGTCGCCGGCGATATCGCCCATGGCAAACGACGAAACTCAGATGCCACTTTCGTCGTTTGCCGGAGCGCTTTGTTGGTAACTCCGGTCTCACCCAGGCGTTGAGGAACCTGCAGAGTAGCCAATCTGAGATTGCAATTGCAAACTGGGCGATCCTGCATGCTGCCGGTGTGCCGATCTGAGACTGAAGCTGCAGGCTGCGCAATCTTGTGCTCCGTCAACATGTCTCGCGTGCAACTCCGGTCTCGCTTGGGCAATCTAGGAGTCTGCAGATTGCTAATCTGAGACTGGAGATGTGAACTAGGCGATCCTGCATGCTGCCGGTGTGCCGATCTGAGACCGCAACTGCAGACTAGGCAATTTTGCGCACCGCCGGCATTTGCGTTGGTAGATGACGAAAAGTGCGCCGCATTTTGTCGTCTGCCATGGGCGGCGATGAATGTGGGGCGACGTGTTAGATCCAGCTGGGCAGCCACATATGCATGCGCCAGAACTCGTATGGCACGGGCATGGCCGTCCAGATTGGGTAGAAGAACACGCTGACGATGGCGCACACCCCCACCATGACCCACAGAGTGATGAGCCACACCTCGCGCGAACTCGTCTCGCGCACCCAGTTGAACACGTAGCAGATGGCGAGAATCATCCATGGCAGCAGCACGATCGAATAGAACGTGAACGTGGTGCGGTTCAGGTACTGGGCCCACGGCAGCCAGCCGCCGAGGAACCCGGCGAGCACCGCCCAGATGCGCCAATCGCCGCGTTTAAGAATCGCGATGACAATGGCGAACACTGCGCACAGCGACCCCAGCCACCAGATGAGCGGATTGCCGAGCGAAGTCACCGCCGCCACGCACTGCGAGCGCGGCGAGAGCGAGCACAGGCCCGGGTGGCCGTCCAGTTTCTGCCAGTAGAAGCTCGTCGGGCGAATCTGCAGCGGCCAGGTGAGCGGGTTCGCCTTGTAGTCGTGCGGAGCGTCGAGCGCGGTGTGGAAGCGCCACATCTCGGCATGGTAGGCGACGAACGAGCGCCAGTCGGCCGGCAGCCATTGCGCGCCCTGGCCGGTATGGGTGGCCGCCCAATTACGCATGTAGGAGTTCGGGTGCACGAACCAGCCGACCCAGGTGAGCAAGTATGTGGCGGCATACAGCGGCACCATGTAGAGCGCCGCGAGCAGTCCGCCGCCGAACACGCCGCGCGCAAGCCATTGACGAGGGGAGCGGAAGCCAGCCTGGTGAATCATCCAGGCGTCCCAGAACACGCTGATCACACAGAACACGGCGAAGAAATAGATTCCAGACCACTTCACTCCCGTCGCGCAGCCGAGCAGCACGGCCGCACCTGCGCGCCACCAGGAGAGCGCGATCTGCGGAGGTCTATTCTTGCCGGACTGCGCCGCCAAGCGCAGTCTGGTCTCCGCCCAGTCACGGTGGATGAGCAGCAGCGAGAGCGCACCGAGCGCGAACACCATGATGAAGATGTCAAGCAGGCCGGTGCGGCTCATCACAATGGACACGCCGTCGATGGCCATGAGGAAGCCAGCGAGCAGGGCGACCGGCAGATTGCGGAACAGCCGCAGTGTGATGCGGATGAGCAGCACAATGCCGAGCACACCTGCGATCGCCGTCGCCGCGCGCCATGCCGCAGGATTCGCGGCGCCCCCGAACAGCTTGAGCCCGGCAGCGATAAGCCATTTGCCGAGCGGTGGGTGCACCACGTATTCCGCGGTGTTGATCCATGCATTCGTGTCGCCGTTCGCGAATGCGGTGTCGGCCGGCACCATCTGACCGCCCAGACTCACCTCGTCGGGCCAGCTCATCGGTTCGCCCGTGTTGAGCATGGTCCAGGCGTCCTTCACGTAGTATGTCTCGTCGAAGACGACCGCGCGCGGCTGCCCGAGTCTCACGAAGCGCAGCAGTCCGCCGAACAACGCGATGACCAGCGTCCACACCCACGTCATGAGGCGCGCATGGGCGCTGGTCGGCGATGATGCCGCGAGTTCGGATGATTCGAGCTCGACGCGCTCTGCCGCCGCATGTTTGGGGGTGCCTGTGGAACGCATGCCCATCTGTTCTCCTTACATTCCGCATGCGCGCCGGCCGCGCGCGCATACCCGGTTCCACGGTACACGCCCGCGTGGGTTCGTGCCGGCGTGCGCTCCGGCATCGCCTTCATTGCGCCATGTTTCGCCTCCCGCTGACCTGCCCGCGCGGCATACTGAACGTATGAACGAGCAGTCTGAACACACCGGCGTCGCCGAGGATCCCGCTGACGAGACGCGCACCCTCCACGTAGATGTTCCACGTGGAACCGTGGTGCTCGCCGCCACACCGATCGGCAACACCGCCGATGCCTCCGCCCGACTCGTTGCGCTGCTCGAGCGCGCGGATATTGTGGCCGCGGAGGACACTCGCAGATTGTATGCGCTCGCCAACCGGCTCGGCGTGCATGTGGGCGGCCGCGTGGTGGCCAACCACGACCACAATGAACGCGGCAAGGCCGACGCGCTGCTCGACCATGTGGCGAATGGCGAGACCGTGCTCGTCGTCTCCGACGCTGGCATGCCCACGATCAACGATCCGGGGCTCGCCATTGTGCGCCGCGCCATCGAACGCGGCCTGCCGGTGACCTGCGCTCCGGGCCCCTCCGCGGTGCTCGATGCGCTCGCCCTCTCCGGGCTGCCCACCGACCGTTTCTGCTACGAGGGATTCCTGCCGCGCAAGCATTCCGAACGCATGCAGGCATTGCGCGCGTTGAAGGGCGAGCGCCGCACGATCGTGTTCTACGAGACGCTGCACCGCATTGCCGAATCGATGGCAGATCTCGAGGAGGCTTTCGGCCCAGACCGCCGCATGGCGTTGTGCCGCGAGTTGACGAAGGACTACGAGCAGATTCGCCGCGGCACCATCCATGAGATCAACGAGTCGGTTGCCAACGATCCGCCGCGCGGCGAGATGGTGCTCGTGATCGCGGGCGCTTCCGAGGGCGACACGGATCCCGCACAGTCGCTCTCCGTGGAGGAGCTCGCCGAACTGGCCATGCAGTATGCGCAGGCGCACGGCATGCGCATCAAGGACGCCATTGCCGAAGTGATAGGAAAGCACCCGAATGCCGATGGCACGCTCGCCAACCGCAAGCAGGTGTACAACGCCGTGCTGGCGTTGCGCGACTGATTCGCCAATCGGCATCCCGTTGGCATTGCCGTGCCTATGACGTTCGCCTGCGCTGCATGGAACTGCGTTGCAATTCAAGCGATTCGAGCACCAATTCCAACGCCTGCCTGACTCCCGGCCCTCCCTGCTGCGAGAGGTATTCGAGCAGATTCGCGTCCGCCGCGCGGTTCACCACCACCCATTTGCGCAAGTGCGGCATGGTGCGCGCGATGCGGCATGTCTGCGCCGCGTCACCCGCAATGGCATGCCGGCACGGCGGGCGGCCATGCATGACCTGCGTGCGCGGGCGTGGGGGAGTGGGTCCATCATCTAATCTCTTTTCCTTCTTCCGATGCTTCCTCTTGCTCTTTCCTCGTCAAGCGATGCTTTCGAATTGCATCAGCATCTCGCGGGCTTGCGGCAGATTGCGCAGATGCGAGCATTCCTCGAGAATCGGCTCACAGTCGACCAACGAGAACTCGTAATGCTCCATGAGCCGTCCAATGATTGCCTGCACGTCGCGCGCATGCGGGTCGTCCTTCGGGTACATGGCCAGATCGCAGGCCGTTCGCAACGGTGTCGTGAGATTCAGGGTGTTGAGGGTGGAGATCTGCGATTCATCCACCTGCCGCTGCCATGCCTTGATGCGCCGGCCAAAAGCGAGTCTGCGGTAATGGCTCGATGAGAGCACTTCGAAATAATCCTGGGGCAGCCTGCCACCCACCCATACCCACGCGGCTGTGCGCCCGCATGCCGTGGTGCGGTTGGGCAGTATGTCGCGCATCAGCATGGCACGCCCGTACAACGTGTGCGCGCATTCGGCGGTGACTGCGTGGAACTCGTCGAGCTCATACAACGTGTCGAGTCTGAGCAGTCGTTGCATGGCAAGGGGTCCGGGCAGCTGTTTGGTGTGGATGACCGAATGTGAGTTGCGGGGGCGTTCCGGCTGGCGCGGGACTCGAGGTTCCGGATCCGCATAGGCGGGACCTAGGTCGAGCGGGACCATGTAGCCGACCTCGTTGCCGGCTCGGACCGCTTCCTGTACGGCGGTGGTGTTCACGGACGCATGTTCCTTTCTCTTCTGCTCTCCCTTGCCTGTAGATCGCTGCGTATGAGCACGGATGCGCATACCGCATATGCTAGGAAGGGCATGGGGTGGGCTCCAGCTGTTTCAGGGGAAATGTGGATATGTGGATAAGGTGAAGGCATGCGATGTGAGTTGTGAATAATCGAGGCTCCGCCAGTCCGCGCATGGTGATGCCGCAACAGGGCGGAAAACAGTGCGGAAGTGTCCTAGCGCATGAAGATAATCGGGCGTATGAGTCATATTATGGTGAACGTCGCTTGGCCGTATGCGAACGGCCCCCGTCATATTGGTCACGTCGCCGGCTTCGGTGTGCCGTCCGACGTCTACGCAAGATACCAGCGCATGAAGGGTAACGATGTGCTCATGGTGTCCGGCACCGACGAGCATGGTACGCCTATTCTGGTGGAGGCCGACAAGGAGGGCGTCACCCCGCAGGAACTTGCGAACCGCTACAACCGCGTGATCGCGAACGATCTGTGCAACCTCGGCTTGAGCTACGATCTGTTCACCCGCACCACCACGAAGAACCATGAGCACGTGGTGCAGGAGATGTTCCGCCAGTGCCTGGCCAACGGCTATATTTACAAGGGCACGCAGAAGGTCGCAATCTCGCCGTCCACCGGTCGTACGCTGCCGGACCGCTACATCGAGGGCGAGTGCCCGATCTGCCATGCGCAGGGTGCGCGCGGCGACCAGTGCGACAACTGCGGCAACGAGCTCGACCCCGATGAGCTGATCAACCCGGTTTCGAAGATCAATGGCGAGACACCCATCTTCGAGGAGACCGAGCATTACTTCCTCGACCTCCCCGCCCTGGCGGAGGCGAACCTCGCATGGCTGAAGACGCGCAAGGGCTGGCGCCCGAATGTGCTCAACTTCTCGATCGGCCTGTTCAAGGAAGTCAAGCCGCGCGCCATCACCCGCGACATCGACTGGGGCATCCCCGTGCCGGTGCCGGGTTGGATCGACAACCCGAACAAACGCCTGTACGTGTGGTTCGATGCGGTGATCGGCTACCTGTCCGCGTCGATTGAATGGGCGCGTCGTTCCGGTGATCCGGAGGCTTGGCGCGCATGGTGGAACGACCCGGCCACGCCGGGCTACTATTTCATGGGCAAAGACAACATCACGTTCCATTCGCAGATCTGGCCGTCCGAGATGCTCGCCTACAACGGCGAAGGCTCCAAAGGCGGTGAGCCGGGTGAGCTCGGCAAGCTCGACCTGCCCGAGCAGGTGGTGGCCTCCGAGTTCATGACCATGGAGGGCAAGAAGTTCTCGTCGTCGCGCGGCATCGTGATCTATGTCAAAGACATTCTCTCCCGTTACCCGGTGGATGCGGTGCGCTACTACATCTCCGCCGCCGGCCCGGAGTCCTCCGACTCCGACTTCACGTGGGCCGAGTTCGTGCGCCAGAACAACGAGGTGCTTGCCGCCTCGTGGGGCAATCTGGTGAACCGTGTGGCGAATCTGATTGCCAAGAACTTCGGCCAGATCCCGCCGATCGTGGAGGAGAAGATGACCGATGAGGACCGTGCCCTGCTGGCGCAGTCCTCCGCCGCCTTCGACACGGTGGGCGCGCTCATCGAGCAGCATCGACAGAAGAACGCGCTCAACGACGCGATGTCGTTGGTGGGTGACATCAACAAATACATCTCGGCCACCGAGCCGTGGAAGATTAAGGACGACCCGGAGCGCCTCGGCACCGTGTTGCATGTGGCGGCCCAGGCCGTCTCCGACGCCAACCACCTGCTCGCCCCGTTCCTGCCGCATTCCTCGCAGAAGGTGTGGGAGGCGCTGGGTGGCGAAGGCACGTTCTCGCCGTTGCCGCACATTGAGGAAGTGAACGATCTCGACGATCCGGAGTTCACCTATCCGGTGATCACCGGCAAGTATGTGCTCGGCGAGAACGTGCACCCGTGGAAGAGCGAGCCGATCGTGGTGGGTGCGCCAGTGGCCAAGCCGACGCCGATCTTCGCGAAGATTCCGACGGAGGCCGTGGACGAGGAGCTCGCCCGGTTCGACGCCGACCTCAAGGCGCGTCGCGAGGCCGAACAGGCGCGTCTGGATGCCGAGAAGGCCAAGCTCGCTGCCGGCGAGGAGTGACTCGCCTGATTCGCATACAGTCTGCGTAATGCAGTCCGCGTAAGAGGGGACAAATAGACACGTCTATTTGTCCCCTCTTACGCGGGGAAACATGCGATGACTGGAGCACATGCAGGTCTTTCCTGTATGAAATTGGTTTTCCTTGCGTAAAAAGGGACAGATAGCAGTGCCTATTTGTCCCAATTTACGCAGAAGAACATGTGGAAGAACATATGCAGGAAGAAGGTGGGTGGAATATCGACTGAAATATCATCGTGTGAGCCCTCCTTGTGTAAAAAGAGACATCTGTATCTTCTATTTGTCCCTTTTTATGCAAAGTGGATTGCGGGATGAGGCTGTTGGTCTATCAGGTGGGGGAATCCGACAGTCAAGAGTTCGCTGGCAGATAAGTCGGCATGAGGGCAGATTGTTTGCCAACGGTCGCCGCACTACTGCGGCGGCTGAGGATCCGATGGCTGGAATCCATGTATTTGCAAGGCCTGCGGCAGATGGGCGGCACTGCTCCGCGCGCTCTACACCTGCCCTGCAGTGTGCCGATAGGAGCATACCCAGCGAATTCTCAGCGAAAACACTCGATGCGTTAAGGGTCGACGGGCATAGTAATAACCGTCGGCAATCGAAAGAAAGCCAACGAGATTCCACTCGGAATCCCTTATAACTGAACCCTTTTCTCTCTTCTCTCTGTTAGCCGGCGGTTTCAATCCCGCCGGCTTCTCTCTTTTCGCCCGTCCTTCGCATGTCGCTGCACAGGCGATGCGCCCGCATAACACGCCGAGCCGGCCACCGATTGCGCATTCCGCGGAACATGTCGATAATGGACGGGCAACCGCACGATATACCCATATGCCGTGGCGCACGCCATTCAGACGCCGAGGGATGTCGGAGGCCGCAGACGGCCCGCACTGCGCCCCACACGCCAATATGTGACCCAGACGTATAGCAGGACGCCTTCGATGTACGTTGACCCGAACCGCAACAGGAACGCCAGCAATCTGCGCTGGCTCATGCCGTATTGCAGGCCGGAGCTGCCCCGTGTGATCGGCGCGCAGACTCTGTACCTCGTCAGCGCCGCGATGGCATTGGTCACGCCGCTCATCGCCGCGCGCATTGTGGACCGCGTGATCGAGCAGCGTCAGCTCAGTCTGCTCACCGGCCTGTGCCTGGCGCTGATCGGTGTGACGATCGTGCGCGACGGCGCCTACTACGGCAACTAAATGTGGATGGAACGCGCCGGGCAGAACACCGTGTACCGCTTGGTGAGCGACGAATACGAGAAGCTGCACACGCTCGACTTCGACTACTTCAATCACACGCGCACCGGCGACATCATGAGCCGCATGACCTCCGACACCGATGCGATCCGCCATCTGCTCAGCTGGGTGAGCTACCAGATGCTCAACTGCGTCGTCATGTTCGTGGGCGCGCTCGCGTTCATGACGTCGATCGACTGGCGCCTCGCGCTGGCCCTCGCCTGTGTGACGCCGTTCCTGTTCCTCTTCACCCACCAGTTCTCCACGAAGGCCAAGCCGCTGTTCCTCGCGATCCGCAATTCGCTTGCCTCGATGAACTCGATGGTGGAGGAGAACATCGAAGGCAACCGCGTGGTCAAGGCGTTCGTGCGTGAGGACTACGAGACGGGGAAGTTCGACGAACACAACGACGACTACATGGACCGCAACATGGCCATGGCGATGAACACGCGCAAGTACCTGCCCCGCCTTGACTGGCTCGGTTTCGCGCTCCAGCTCATCACACTCGGCTTCGGTGGATTCCTTGTGGCGCGCGGTGCCATGAGCCTGGGCGGACTCGTCGCATTCTCGTCGTATTTGTGAATGATCGACGGCCCAGTGCGCCAGTTCGGCTGGCTCGTCAACGACTGGCAGCGCTTCAACGCGAGCTGTGTGAACATTCGCAGACTCCTCACCGCCACGCCGCATGTGAAGAACACGAAGGCCGCGCGCGAGGGCGCCGTTCCCGATTCGATGCGCGGCGACATTCGCTTCGACCATGTGGATTTCGCGTTCCCCGACGACCCGGACACGTTGATTCTGCACGACATCGACTTCCATGCCCCCGCCGGCTCGCGCCTTGGCATTCTTGGTGAGACCGGCGCCGGCAAATCGACGCTGGTGAACCTGATCGCACGCTTCTACGACCCGACCTCGGGTACCGTGACCATAGACGGCATCGACGCGAAACGCTGGCCGCTCAAACAGCTGCGTTCCCAGGTGGCCATTGTGGCGCAGGACGTGTTCCTGTTCTCCGACACGATCGAAGGCAACATCGGCTTCGGCGCAAGCGACGAACAGGCGACCGACCCCGATTTCGTGCGGCGTATGGCGCAGATTGCCGGGGCCGACGACTTCATTCGCCGCATGCCGGAAGGCTACCAGACGGTGGTCGGCGAACGCGGCGTAGGGCTTTCGGGCGGTCAGAAGCAGCGCATGGCCTGGCCCGTGCGCTTGCCGACGATCCGGCGATCCTGATCATGGATGACACGACGAGTGCGGTGGATATGGAGACGGAGGCGCAGATCCAGCAGCATCTCAAGGACCTCGACGATCGCAAGACGATCGTGACGATCGCCCATCGCATCTCGTCGGTGAAGGACTGCGATCTGATCCTCGTACTCGAACACGGTCGCATCGCCGAACGTGGCACATATGACGAACTCATCGCCCGGCACGGGCTCTACGAGCACATCTACGAGAAATAACTCGGCCAACAGGCCGACAATCTGCGGCAATGATTCTGTGTCAATGAACGTGATACCACGGATTGGCGGGGCGGCGCGGGCCTCGCTGAGGAGCGCTACGGAACGCAGACAATCGACGAAGCGAGGCCCGCGCCGCCCCGCCAATCCACAATCCCGAGAGGAGGCGAGCTGAATATGGCACAACGCAACACGTACCGTGAAGACGAGGAGCTCGAGGAGAGCATCAATTTCCATGATCTGCGCAGAATAGGCAAATACCTGCGCCCGCATGGCAGGCGGCTCGCGAGAATAGCTACCGTCGTGATCTCGATGAGCTCACACTGGTCGTCATGTTCGCGATCGATTTCAAGCTCGCGCTGTGGAGTCTGCTGCTGTTCCCGCTGCTCATTGTGGTGGTGCGCGTGCTGCAGCATTTCCAGCGCAAGGCGTACCAGAATCTGTCGAACAAGCAGAGCAACGTGAACGCGTTCATTCACGAGTCGATCGCCGGTGTGAAGACCACGCAGACCTTCGCCCGCGAACACGAGCAGTACGAGACGTTCCAGCACCTGCAAGGCGAGCAGCGGAGCGCGTGGATGCGCGCCGTGCACATCCAGTTCCTGCTGTGGCCGAGCATGGAGATCATCTCGATGTCCACGATGGCGCTGATCTATTACGTCGGCATCATGCACGTGGCCGGCGTTACCGCGACCACCGGCACATTGATCGCGTTCGTTGGCTATGCGAACAACTTCTGGAACCCGGTGATCAACATTGGCAACTTCTACAACCAGCTCATCACCTGCTCCGTGTATCTCGAACGCATCTTCGAAACGCTCGACGTGCAGCCCGACATCGTCGACAAGCCGGGCGCCGAGCCGTTGCCGCCGATCCGCGGCGACGTGCGCTTCGACGACGTCGTGTTCCGCTACGAACCCGACGGCAGGAACATTCTCGACCATGTGGACCTGCATGCGAAGCCCGGCCAGACCGTCGCGCTTGTGGGCCCGACCGGTGCCGGCAAGACGACGATCGTGAATCTGCTCTCCAGATTCTACGACGTGGCGGATGGCGCCGTGCTGATCGACGGCCACGACGTGCGCGATGTCACGCTGGACTCGCTCAGGTTGCAGATGGGCGTCATGCTGCAGGATACGTTCATTTTCTCGGGCACGATTCGCGAGAACATACGCTATGGCAAACTCGATGCGACCGACGAGCAGATCATCGCCGCAGCCAAGGCTGTGTGCATGCGCACGAGTTCATTGAGGAACTGCCCGACGGCTACGACACGGTGGTGCAGGAGCGCGGCTCCACGCTGTCGATGGGCCAGCGCCAGCTCATCGCGTTCGCGCGCGTGCTGCTCGCCGACCCGTGCATCCTCATTCTCGACGAGGCGACGAGCAACATCGACACCCGCACCGAGGAGGCACTGCAGGCGGCGTTGCAGCACATGCTCGTCGGACGCACGAGTTTCATCATCGCGCACCGATTGAGCACGATCGAGAATGCCGACATGATCTGCGTCGTCGACCACGGCCGGATCGTCGAACGCGGCACGCATGAGGACCTCATGGCCAAGCGCGGCGAATACTGGCGTCTCGTGGAATCGCAGTATGCGATGATTTTGGAAGGAGACTGAACCACCCTCCTTGGCGCGTTTGCTGTGAGAGGAATAGACGCGGCGGCCGACGGGCGATCGTGTCGAATGGCATGCTGGAATTAGGCAATCGACGTGGAAACGCACATGATGCGCGTTTCGGTCGAATATGGAGAACACCGCGTACAACGGTCTTGGAATGCCCACCGCATGTGCCGCGCCGGTATTAGGAGGAATCATGCAAGACAAAGACGATATGCTGCCGAAGAACGTGCAGCAGGACATCAGCGAACTCGCCAAACCCGACGTCACCGAGCACGAAAGTGCATGGGCGACCTACAGAAAACTGCCGAAGAGCCATAAGTGGCCGTACTTCTACCATCATTTCTTCTGGCCCATCATCGTGGCCGTCGTGGTGCTCGCCGCGATTGTCGCGTTTGTGGTGAACATGGTCGTCTCGCCGAAGGGACAGGGACTCGGCGTTGCCTTTGTGGGCGTGCAGGAGTCCGACCGCTCGATGGACAAGCTCGAAGACGGCTTCCTCAAATACCGTGCGCTCGACGAGAAGAAGATCACGTTCGAGAACGATTTCTACATCGATTCGTCGAACAAGGAATCTGCAAGCATGTCGCAGAACTCGCTCGAAACGCAGATGGCGGGCGACACGATCAACACGGTCATCGGCAGCGACTCGGCATTGCGTTCGCAGGATCTGCTCGGTTATCTCGAGCCGCTCGACAGCGTGCTCACGTCATACCAGATGGGCAAGCTGCGTGAGCGTGGCGCGCTCGTCGAGATGAGCGACGGCGAGAACGGTGCCACGAAGGCCATGGCGATCGACTTGGGCAAATCCGCGGAATGGAGCCGCATCAAGGGGCAGGATCAGCATGCCCGGCTCGCGTTCGTGAATGTGCAGAACAAGGATTACGCAAGACTGTTCGTGGACTATCTGTTCGGCATGTAACCGCCGCACGTGTGTACATATTCGCAATATCTGTGCAGTAACGTAGGCAAGTAGCAACGCAGAGGAAGGAATACGCGATGCTTGAACATAGCCGCCCCGCATTGTTGAAGGAGTTGATGGCGGCCAGGAACACGGTGTCGCCGGATTCGAATGGGCGAATCGTATGGGGCAATGGAACGGTGACGCTCGTATTCGCCGCGGGCGACGAGAAGCCGGTGACGTTGATCGGCATGAGCGGCCGCGGCATGGAGCCGGTGGATGAGAACATCGCTGGCGAACCAGATGCGCAGCCGATTGTGGAGTTGCGCAGTTCGCTGGACGGCGGCGGAGACAACAGGCTGAAACTCGCTGTTTCGGCCGCCGGTCTCAAACTGAGGTTCGTTCGGGCATACGAGCTCAACAGATTGGACGATGCGCAGCATCCGGTCACGCTGCTCGCGATTGTGCAACGTGACCCGAACGGCGACGGCCCGCTGGTGACGAGCGTGTTCGAGTCGATGGCCCATACCAGTGCGGTGCGAACCTACACGCGGCTGTGCAGCGAGGAGCCATACCCGGTGGAGGCGGTGTCGTCGATGAACGCGACACTGCCCATGGAAGCGACCAAACTCGAGGATTCGCAGGCGCAGATCTACTGGGGCGAAAGCTCGTGGGACTGCGAGAACGCCTGGCAGAGTGCGCCGCTGCGTTCCACCACGCTGCGCGACCGTAACCAGGTGATCAATCAGGGCATGTCTTCCGCCAGATTCGCCCGCCGTTCCACGTCGACATGGTCCACCGGCGAGTTCGAGCCGATGGGCATTGTCGAAGGAGGCGGCCGGCCAGGCGAGCTCGGCCATTTCTCGTTCGCATGGCAGATTGAGCACAACGGTGCCTGGGAATGGGAGATCGGCGAGGACGACCCGGGACTGCGTGTGAGTGCATACGGGCCGGAATACGACGACCACCAGTGGTTCGTCATGCTGCGCGACAACCAGCCCTTCGTCACGGTGCCGGTCTCGTTCGTGATCTGCGCGGGCGACTGGCAGCACGCCGTGGCCGAGATGACCGTGCAACGGCGTGCGCTCTACCGCGTGAAAGCCATGGAAATGGGTCGTTTGGAACAGGCGGAGCAGGCGAAGGGGCTCGTTGTTTACAACGACTACATGAACACGTTGTGGGGCGACCCGCGCATCGAAAAGGAGCTGCCGCTCGTGGAGGGCGCCTCCAAGGTGGGCGCCGACGTGTTCTGCATTGACGCCGGCTGGTACGACAGCGAAGATGGCGGCTGGTGGGACATGGTGGGTGAATGGAAGCCCTCCACCAACCGCTTCGGCAACCTTCGCTTGGCCGGGCTCATCCACGACATCCAGTCGCATGGCATGAAGGCCGGCCTGTGGTTGGAGCCGGAGGTGATCGGCGTGCGCTCGCCGTTGGCGAAGATGCTGCCGGATTCGGCGTTCTTCTGCAGGCACGGCAGCCGCATAGCAGATCAGGGCCGCTACCACCTCGACTTCCGCTCGCCGGTGACCCGTGCCCATGCCACGGTCACAGTGGATCGCCTGATCGACGAGTTCAACGTGAAGTTCTTCAAGTTCGACTACAACACGACGCCGGGTGCCGGCACCGATGTCGACACGGATTCGGTGGGCGAGGGTCTGCTCGATCATTGCCGTGCGGTGCAGCAGTGGATCGAGCAGATCCGCGCCAAGCACCCCGACGTGATGATCGAGAACTGCGGTTCCGGCGCCATGCGCGCCGACTATGCGATGCTGAGCCGACTCGACATACAGTCCACCTCCGACCAGTCCGATCCGCTCGTCTACGCCGCAATCGCCGCTGGCGCCGGCATGACCGTGTTGCCGGAGCAACAGGGCAACTGGGGCTACGCGCAGCAGGAGATGGACGACGAAACCGCCGTGTTCACGCTGGCCGCGGGCATTCTTGGCCGCCTGTACCTGTCGGGGTTCATCGACCGCATGGACGAGGCGCGGTTGGGGTTGGTGCGCGATGCGATCGCATTGCACCGCACGATCCTGGGCGGCCAATCGCATCTGGTGCCGTGGTGGCCTTGTGGGTTGCCGGACTTCAACAGCCCCTGGCTCGCATACGGCCTGCGCCATGCGCCGACGGTGACCGGATTGGCCCATGACGAGGACTGGGAGGGCCCCGAGCGCATCGATGAGGCGCAATACCTGACCATCTGGCGTCGCGGCGGCGTGGGCTCGCTCTATTTGGAGCTCGGCAAGGGTGCGCATATCGAGCAGGTGTTCCCTGACCCGTCAAAGCCGGAGCATGCGCCCAATGCCAAGCCGTGGACGGTCGAATGGGTGGATCCCGAGACGGTGCGCATCCAGGTCGCCACCGACAAGGAGCCCTCCGCGCGAATCTTCGCCATCACCTATCCACAATCATCCGCCAACGGCAGGGCGGACGGCAGGGTCGCCGGCGACGCCGGGCACGACATCAAAGGGCGGTAATCTGCGTAATTGAGAAGATTATTGTGCGAGCCAAATATTCTTCTCAATTACGGGGCGCTAAATCAGAAGTTTATATGAATCTGCAAATACACTTCCCAAATAGCGCAGGTCATTGGGAATCTGCGGGCAGATTCCTCAGCGGCGAAGGCGGCGAGCGGTAGAGTGGGAGCATGAGCAAGAAGCACAGAGTTCGTGATTGGGCGCCGCTGCCGCCCGCATTGCCGCAGGACGCCCACGTGATCGACAATCACACGCACGTGGCCTCCGTGGTGCCTTTTTCTCGGGCATTGAGCCATGAGGCCATCGAGAAAGGGCAGCCGGAGATCGCCGTCTACAGCGTCGACCAACTGCTCGACCAAGCGGCCGCAGTGGGCGTGGAGGGTGTGATCGACTGCGGTTGCGAACTGCCCCAGCTGATGACCGCCATCGACATGGCACGCGAGCATCCGGGCAGCGTGTGGGCGGCGATTGCGATCCACCCGAACGAGGCGGTGCTGCACGGGCATCGCGGCGCCCCCGGTCCCGACGGTCTGCCAGTGCGCTACAAACCATGGCACGACGTGCCGTTCGACGAGGCGATGGCCGAAGTGCGCCGGCTTGCCAAGGCATATCCGAAACAGGTGGTGGCGATAGGCGAAACCGGCATGGACCTGTTCCGCACCGGCGAAAGCGCCAAGGAGATCCAACGCGACGCCTTCCGCGACCATATCGCACTCGCTAAGGAGCTCGACCTGCCCATGCAGATCCACGACCGCGATGCCCACCGCGATGTCATCGAGACGCTGCTCGCAGACGGCGCCCCGCGGAAAACCGTGTTCCACAGCTATTCCGGCGATGCCGAGATGGGTGAAATCGCACGCGAACACGGCTGGTATCTTTCGCTGTCCGGAGCATCGAGCTACAAGGGCAACACCGGCATTCTCGAATCCGCGGCGATGGTGGGGCTCGACCATGTGATGGTGGAGACCGATGCGCCATACCTGACGCCAATGCCGTACCGCGGGCAGCCGAACGCGCCGATGATGATCCCATACACGCTCGCCGCGCTCGCCGAATATCTCGACACGCCGGTCGAACAGGTCGCACGGGCCACGCGCAACACCACACGCGAGGTGTATGGAATCTGAGCCGGAAGCGCCCGATTGGGGCCGGTCCGCAACGGTTATGGTCCCGCAGGCATGCCCCGTGCGCAGGGAATGCATTCCCCGTTGACCACTCTGCCTTCGGCGGATTGCCGAGGGTGTTGTCTCGATGCTGATTAGTGTGGCAGCTTGCGTTGTTTCTTCACAGTGTGGAGCGCCCCAAGGTGCGCCATGGTATAAGGAATGAGTATGGACGAAAGACCGAAGCAGCAAGCGGACGAGCCGCTGTTACGCACCGCCGACAAATATACGCAGGCACCGAAGGTGTCGCATAAGGTGCTCACGAAGGAGGAGCGCCTGGCGATCATCGAGGCGAATGAGAAGAAACGCCAGGAGGCCGCCAAGCTCGAGCAGCACAAGGCGTTCGGTCCGGTGGGTCGCTGGTGGCGGACGCTGCAGTCCGGCCCCGACAAGGTGACACTGGCCATGTCGATCGTGGCGCTGGGCGTGGTGTACGGAGACATCGGCACCTCGCCGCTGTACACGATGCAGACGTTCCTCGCCGGTCAGGGCGGTGTGCAGCATGCCGACGAGACCGCGGTCATAGGCATGCTCTCTCTGGTGTTCTGGACGATGACGCTCATCACGACCGTCGAATACGTGCTCATCTGCATGCGCGTGGACAACAAGGGCGAAGGTGGCATCTTCGCGTTGTACTCGTTGCTGCGCAAATACGGCAAATGGCTCATCGTGCCCGCAATGATCGGCGGGGCCGCATTCCTCGCGGATTCAGTGCTCACACCGGCGATGTCAATCAGCTCGGCCGTCGAAGGCCTGCAGACGCTGCCCGCATTGCAGGGCGTGTTCGAGGAGAACCCGAGCCTGACGCTGTTCATCGCGCTGGTGATCATTCTTGCCGTGTTCGCCGTGCAGTCGCGCGGCACCGAGCGCATCGGCAAGGTGTTCGGTTCCACCGTGCTCGTCTGGTTCCTGTTCATCGCGGTCACCGGCGCAATCAGCATGTCGCAGAACCTCGAGGTGCTGCGCGCGCTGAACCCGGTGCATGGCATCCAATTCCTCGTCAGCGGCGACAACCACGCCGGCCTGGCGCTCATGGGCACCGTGTTCCTGTCGATCACCGGCGCCGAGGCGCTGTATTCCGACATGGGCCATGTGGGCCGCGGCAACATCTACGCCACCTGGCCGTTCATCAACCTCGCGCTCGTGCTCTCATACTTCGGCCAGGGCGCGTGGATTATCCGCACGCTCGAGAATCCGGCGTTCGTGCCCGACGGGAACGCCCCCAACCCGTTCTTCGCCATGCTGACGCCCGGCGTGCGCTACGTGGCCGTGCTGTTGTCGGTGATCGCCGGCATCATCGCCTCGCAGGCGCTCATCTCCGGCGCATTCACAATAGTCTCCGAAGCCACCCGCCTCAACTGGATGCCCCACCTGCAGGTGCGCTACCCGGCCCGTACGCGCGGACAGCTGTACATTCCCACCGTGAACGTGGTGCTGTGCTGCTCCACGCTGCTGGTGCTGCTCATCTTCCGCAATTCCGAGCACATCGCCGCCGCCTATGGCTTGGCGCTCACGATCACGATGATCATGACGTCGATTCTCGTCACCGTGTACCTGTGGCATATGCGCAGCAAATTCGCGGCGGTGCTGTTCGCGATCGTGTTCCCCACGATCATGTTCATGTTCTTCATCGCGTCGATGGCCAAGTTCCTGCACGGCGGCTGGTTCACGATGCTGCTCGCGCTCGCGATCCTCACCGTTATGGCCACGTGGGACGAGGGCACGAAGCTCGAGCGCGCGCAACGCCGCCACATGAGCCCCGAGGATTGCCTGCCGGTGCTGCAGCGCCTGCACGATGACGACACGATTCCGTATTATGCCGACAACATCGTGTATTTGACCTCCGACACCGAGATGAAGCGCATCGACACCGACATCTTCTTCTCGATCTTCGCGAGCCACCCGAAACGCGCGCACGCCTGGTGGTGCGTTTCGGTGGAGACCTCGGACGAGCCATTCACGCGCGAATACTCAGTGGAGACGCTTGGCACGGACTTCCTGTTCCGCGTGCGCATTCGGCTGGGATTCAAGGTGCGCACGTCGGTGCCGGCGTATCTGCACCAGATCATGCACGATCTGCTGCGCACCGGCGAGCTTCCTGCGCAGAAGAGCACATACCCGAAGGTGGATGCCGATCCGGAGATCGGCCCAATCCGCTACGTGCTCATTCACAAGGAGCTCATGCCCGAGTCGAAGGTGTCGCAAAGGGGTGCGATGGCCCTGCGCATCAAGTATGCGATTCGCCATGTCGCCGGCTCACCCATCAAATGGTTCGGCTTGGCCCCGTATGACCCGGTGACCGAGGTGCAGCCGCTGTTCCTCGCCACCGTGCGGCCGCCGCGCCTGAAGCGCATCAACTAGGCTGGGCGCCCCTGTGCGCAGTGGCCCTTTGCGCGTAGGCCCGTTTGCGTAATTGGGGACAGGTTCGCGTGGTTTTCTGTCTCTTTTTACGTAAAGCGAGCTTGCGCGCAAATCGAGTTTCATGCAAATCGGGAGGGGCGCTTTTGCTCGGGTAAATCTTGCGGTGCGGGATTTCGGCGGGGCCGTGTGCGGCGGCAATCTGCGGAAATCGTTGGAATCTCGACGATGAGATGCCCGTTATAGAAATCTGCGATAACGGGATTGCGAGAAAATGGGTGAATGGGCAACATGCGCACGCTACACTCGACAACCATGTGCAGATTACTGGGATACGCGACCGCGAACGAGAACATCTCGCTGCGCGAGGTGCTGGGTGCGCAGAGCACCGACGCCTTCCGCGAGCTGAGCGAGATTCACAACGACGGTTGGGGAACGGCCATGGTGAAGGAGCCGGACCAGACTGCCCATGTGACCGATGGCGGCGCGCCCTCGCCATCCACCGGCTCGGCGATCTATCGCAATACGATCGCCGCGCGTTACGACTCGATTTTCGGCGACTTGGCAAGCGTGCCGGTGCGCGGCGGAATCTGGCATCTGCGACTGGCCAGCTCGAATCTGCCGCTCGTGCTGGAGAACCAGCAGCCGTTCTACGCGAGCGGACTGAGCTTCATCCACAATGGAGACATCAGCGATGCGCAGGGGCGCAACATCACGACGAACCGCGCATACCCGGTGGATCATACGCTCGTGCAGTCCACGGGCGGACGTTCAGATTCCGCGATTTACTTCGCCATTGTGCTGCAGTACCTCGGCTACGGTTACGAACTCGAGGAGGCGCTCGCGCAGGCGGTGCGCGAACTGCGGGCCGCATACCCGAACTCCAGCTACAACTGCATGATCCAGAGCCGCGACCAGCTCATCGTGCTCGAGGCGCACGACAACGGGCCGACCAGCCAGGACGTGCTCGATGTGTACGCGCAGTATGGGCGTGCCGCCGAGGCAGTCGATTATCGCACGGTCCGATATCGCCGGATTGCCGGTGCGGATGGCGCGCGCAAGGGCGTCGTCGCCGCGAGCAGCGGTTTCGCGCAGCCGGCAGACCAAGGCTGGAAAGACCTCGGCAACAATCGCATGATTGTCGCCTCGAACCGCACGGGCGAGTTCCGCGTGCGTTCGATCTGAACCGTTGGTGGGGCGCTAGAGCGCCGGCGACAATCTGCTGCGAGCCCGTTCTTGCACTGTTCTCGACCTGCTCCCGACCTGCGTAATTTGGGACATCCGTGCGCGCGAATCTGTCTCTTTTTACGTCTCGACGACGTAATTGGAGACAGCTAGCGGCACCAATCTGTCCTTTTTTACGCAGGCGCGCATGTGCGCAAACTATGCCAATTTGCGGCATCGGGGCTAGAGTGTGGGTATGAGCGGAATTATTCCTACATTCGGCCAGATTGACGAACTGCATCGCAAATGCGCGCAATCGCAGGCCGCCTACGATCTCATCCATACGCATTGCCAGATCATCGCGCAGATTACGCGGCAGCTGATTCACCGGCAGAACGCGCTGTTCATGCGCCGCTGCACGCTGCCGGACGACGCGCTCGAGCGCACGGGAGACTACCCCACGCTCGCCGGCGAACGCATTGCCGACGCCATCGGCTCGCCGGAGGAAGATCGGTTCGTCGTGCCACCCACCGACGGCGTGACCGGCGGCATGGTGCCCCCACGGTACATCGACGTGGAAAAGGCCACGATTGGCGCCTTGCTGCACGACATAGGCACCTACGCCGTGCTCAAGAACGACGGTTCGAACGGCGAACCGCTGAGTTTCGATGGCCCGCGGTATGTGGAGCATGGTCTCATCGGCTATGAACTGCTCCTCAACGAGGGGTATGACGAATCGATCGCCGAATTCGCGCGCAATCACACCGGCTGCGGACTCACGAGGGAAGATGTGATCGACCAGCATCTGCCGCTGCCGCCGGCCGACTACGTGCCGGTGAATCTCGAGCAAGAGGTGGTCATGGTGGCCGACAAATACCACAGCAAGTCGGTGCCGCCGAAGTTCCTCACCGCCTCCGCCTACGCGCGCAAGGCAGCGCGGTTTGGCGCGGAGAATAAGCAGCGTTGGCTCGAACTGGTGCGCAAATACGGCGAACCGGACGTGCCGGCGCTCGCCGAGCATTATCACATGCGTTTGGTCGACTGATCCGCAGATTGTCGATTGCAGATTGCTTACGGGCTAGGATTTTTCTGTTACGGGTTAGGGCGGCCCGTGTTGCGAGAATCCCAAACTGCTGAAAAATGGCGGTTCGAGATTCCGACTGCCGCACATCCGTGGTAGTTCGTCCTAGCCTGTAACGGAAAATCCTATCCCGTAACGGGAAACTTAGCCCGTAAGGGCTCCGTAAAGGGTATGGATGCTGGCGTCAGCGCAAGTCGATGATATTGTCGAACTGCTTGGCAATCTGCTCGCTGGCGGTGACGACGATCATCGTGCGCTGCTTGTTCGGCGCGCTCACCTGTGCCTTGAGCAGGTTGAGAATCTGCTTGGCGTCGGTCTCATTGAGATTGACGGTGAGGTCGTCGGCGATGATGTAGTCCGGGTCGATGGCCAAGGCGCGCGCGATGCTGAGTCTGGCCGCATCCACCGGGTCGAGTTCGCCGGCGAGGGTGCTTTCGTCTGCCTTCGTGTTCTCGCCGAACCGCGTGCGTACGAGGAGGTCTTGCGCAAGCTCCTTCACCGGTTTCATGAACATCTGCCCGGAGGCGTTCATGACATAGGTGAGGTTCTCCACCGCGTTCAGATCGCCGCGCAACGAGAATTGCGGTGTGATCATGCCGAGACGGTGCCCGCGCAGCTGCTCGGCGTCCATGTCTTCGTACGGGGTGGTCTTCGTCATGATCTCACCGCTTGACGGGGCGATGAAGCCGCTGATGAGCGCCAGCAGCGTGGCATGGCGGCGTGTGTCGTGCGCATCGACCACGATTGCGTAGCATTCGCCGGCCTCGCAACGGAAGGTGAGATGCTGCCAGATGTGCTCCTTCGTCTTCGGGTCGCTCACCGTCACATCGTGCAGCGAAAGCATGGGGTAGGCGCGGAAGATCGAGGATCCGGCGAGCGCGGCGTCTTCGCCATCTTCCTCGGCCTGCAGTGACGAGTCGAGATGGTCTGCCACCTGCACCACATCCGGCACGGTGACTCCCGCGCTCGCGCCATTCCCCGCGTTCTCGTCATTCTCACCGGGGTGTTGCGGAGCCGCCGCCCCCGATTCGTCGGCGGAACCGTTGCCGTCGGCGGCGGAATCCGCCCCGCGCGCATCCACGGTCGCGCTCAGCGCCTCAATGACGGCGTCGGAGGAGTCGTTGCTTGCAGATCCCTCGTCGTCCCAGTAATCGACTACATAGTTGAAGGTGTTGGGAGCGGCGTTCTCGGAGGCGTTCTCCTGCGAGGTGGTTGGGGTGTCTTTGGAATCTGTGTCTTTGGAATCGTGATGTTCGGTCATGTCAGTCCTCGGAATCTGCGGAATTGGAGATGTACGGCGACTCGAAGAGTCGAATGGTGCGGAAGAAGGTCACGCGCAGGCCGGCGACAATGGCCAGCGCCACCGAGCACAGCACGCCGATCCAGATCACCTGCCATACGAGGCCACCGGTTGCATGAACGTCATGCTGAGCCCCCAATGCGCCCGCCAGCGGGTTCGCGGTGCATGCGCCCAGCACCAAGCCCACGGCGAGGCCGACGAGCGTCGGCATGAATGTCTCAAGCATGAACTGCCATGCGAGACGCCCTTTGCTGAGTCCGGCGAGCATGCCCATGCCGATCTCGTTCGAGCGGGGGAGTGCGGCGAGCAGCACCAGGCCGAGCAGCGCAAGTGCGCCGCAGATCCACAGCACGATCATGATGATGCGCGTGGTGCCGGCAAGCGTGCCCAGCGCTTCGATCGACTGCATGTAGTGGGTGATCGTGGGCGAGCTCACCGTGAAGCCCTTCGGCAGGTCGGCTTTGAGCGCCGCGGCGAATTTGTCGATGTCGCTGCGGTTCTGGAACGTGAACACGACGTTGAGGTCTGGAATCGACCAGCCTTTGCCTTTGGTGGTGTCGAATCCGTTCACGGCGAAGGTGGTGTACGTGGTGTAGAGCACGTTGTCGCGGTTGTCTTTGGCGAACTTGGCGTCGTCGCCCTGCGCGTTGTCGGGGTTGCCGGTGTAGCGGTAGATGCCCACCACCGTGTATTCATGGGTTTTCTTCGCATCGGTGGGGTTGCCGATGGTGATGGTGGAGCCCACTTTGAGGTTGTTCTTCTTCGCGAGTGCTTCCGAGACGAGCACGTTCTGCGCCAGCGAGTTCTGGTAGTCGAGCCCTTTGCCCTCCACCACCTCGTATGGGCCGTATTCGTTGGCCTGTGCGGCTTCGGCCGTGTAGAAGCTCTGCAGTGTGAGATTGCCGCCGGTCTTGTCAGCGCTGGCATCGGACGTCTTGCTCGTGGTGATTGCCTGCACCGACTTGCTTTCGCGCACCGGAACGCTTTCGGCCACCGTGTATTTGTATTGCACGCCTTGCGTTTGCCCGGCGGAGGCGAGTTTGTCGTAGTCCGACCAAGACAGGTAGTGTTCGGTCCAGGAGGAGTCGTCGCCTTGGCGCGTTTCCAACAGCTGGCTGGACGGGCGGATCACGGCGGTGTTACTTTGCTTGTCGAGTGTTTCCGTGCGCGCCTTGTGGTTCTCCTGCAGCACTGCGCCGCCGAATGTGGACCACATGGCGATGGCCGCGCTCACCAGCACGATGAGCAGGCTCCTCAATGGATGGCGGCACAGCGTTTTCCAAGCTTGGCCGAAGATGAACATAGTACCCCGCAATCTGTATTCATGCACCTAGTGCGTTCCTGTGTAAGTATATTTCCAAGTCCGGCTATGAGAATGCTGTGAGTCGAAATTCGCGGCCGGGTTATCCACAACAGATGCACAGTCCATGGTGGATTGAGATGGCAGGTCGTCCACAAGGTGCATATCGCGACGTTCATTGTCCACATATTCACGGTGGAAATCCAAGTTATCCCCGTGGATATTCGCTCTGCCATCCACTTGTCCACAAATTTTTGTGGATACAGGAAATTCCCTGTGCACCTATGCGAGTGTATGAATACGAGCGCTCACCGCGGGTGCCGCATCTTTAGGAAAAGAGGATTGCATGCCAGAACCATTCGCGTTCGATTCGATCGGCTTTCTGCAACTGCTCAATCAGCTGGAACGCAGATTCGATGAGGTGGTCTCCCACGCTCCCCTGAGTTTCGACCATATCGATTCGCCCACCATACAACCACATACCTCGACGGAGGCGTCGAACCGGCGTACGGGGGCGTTCCATAGGCGCGGCTCGGCCGCCAGGGGACGCAATGCAGCGTCGGAACGTGCCGAGAATGAGCAGATGTACCAGACGGTGTCGGCGCAAGTGCAGGCGCAGATGAACCTGTTCAGTCGTGTGGACCGTCGCATCGACGTGCTGGCGCAGGATCTGTTCGGCCCCACGCATTGGGCGTCGCTGATCCGCGTGGCATCACTCGGTTTGGACCACGACCTCATCGACGAGGCCCGCAAATTCATGCTGTACTGCTCGTCCACCGTGCGCAGGCATGGCATGGCGGTGTGGTTGTACGACATCATGAACGATGCCTCGATGGCGCTGCTGCTGCATAAGCCCGCCGAACACATGCCGGTGATCGTGAACGGGCCGGATGTGGTCAATGGCAGATTGCGGTGCGGTTTGGATGCCACAGTGCAGAGGACCGGGCCGACGTGGCAACGCAAATGCTACAACCGCGTCCATTCCCTCCACACCTATATGTTGGCGGCGTATTGTGTGGCGAAATGGGGCGAGCCGGGGGAGCGGCGGCGTGAACTGGCGACGTTGATGCTCAACGACTGGGGGTTGGGCATGTGCATGCTGCGTGAAGACAAAACAGTGCGGCGACTGGGTGCGAGCACCGACATGCGGTTCCGGCGCATCATTCGGTATAGGCGTAAATTGCGTGTGCAGGCCGACCTGGAGTATGCGCATGCGTTGATCGACGAGCACGACGCCTCGGATGTCGAGGAGCATGCGGCTGCCACGAAAGCCATGGATCGCAGGTACCTGTATGACGCCAGAAAAGTGGTGGAGGCGTACCGTGCGTTGTGGAACAAGCAGACCCGCAGCACGCGCATGCTGAGCGGAATGCTCGAGGAGACGAATGCGGTGCCTTCGGTGTCATTGTGGGAGAATCCGCTGTATTTGGAGGATCTCACGGTGTCGCTGATGGGTGCGGCAATGGGCTCGAAGATCACGATGGGCTTTGAACGGCGCAATCGCGAGGAATTCGAGGAGGGTGTGCGCCTGCTCGGGCATCTGTGCGACGATGTGCGCGACCTCACGGTGGCCCTGCTGCCCATGCAGGTGGTGGTGCGGTTCGAACATGAGATTGAGGACGGCGGGAATTTCGGGCTGTGCGATGCCGATGACCCCGATTTCTGGAATCTGTCGCAATTCCAGGAGAATGTGTTCTCCGACATGGCTTCGGTGGTGCTGCAACGCGTGTTCGTGGACGATGACGACCTGAATTCCGAACTGGCCATGGCCGTGCTCAACGACCATCCGGGCACCTATGCGCGGTTGATCATGCCGTATTTCGAAGATGAAGACGACGGCGATGTCGATTCCGCGGAGCTTGCCGAGATCGTCGCCAGTGCGAAGGAACCGGAAACCGCCCCACACAGTGAGTCGGAACATGCACTGGGCGAGGCGGCCGGTGACGCGGAGATCATTGACGTGGATGTCGTGGCCTAATGAGCCATGCCACGGCATCCATTGCGGCTTGCGGGCGTGCTGACGAGCTTCATTCGCAAGCGATGCCATCGCCGTCGCGGTCGAGCTTCGGCGCATAGCCGGGCTGGCCGCGGTAGAGCGGTGCCTTGCCGGCGGCGCGCACGGCAGCGCAGTTCTTGTAGCTCACATTGGCGTCATTGTTGGCTTCGGGAGCTGGTGCCGGTGCGACCGGAGCGGCGGTTTCCGCCGGAGCCGCCTCCTGCGTGGGCTGCGGTGCCGCTGTCGTCTCCTGCTGTTGCGCCGGTGCTTCGGCCTGTTGGTTTTGCGCGGTCTGCTCCACCTGAACCGGTGTCTCGACTCCGCCATCCGCCGGAATCGTCTGGGTCGGGCATGCGTTGAGCACGTTCGCCATCGCATCGTGCTCGGCCTGCGTCACCCACAGCGAATACTTGTATTTCACGCCAATCTGGCGTGCCACGTATTCGCAGCGGAACGCATGGTTGCTCGGCAGCCAGGTGGCCGCATCGCCGTCGCTTTTCTGCTGGTTGGCCGGGCCGTCCACTGCGAGCAGATTGTACGGGTCGTTCGCCAGATTCTTGCGCGACTCCTCGGAAAGCTGTTGTGCGCCGGTCTGCCATGCGTTGGAGAGGGCCACCACATGGTCGATCTGCACGGCAGTGCTCGTATCCTGCCCACGCGTGAAATCGATGCGTGTGGCCGTGTACGGGTCATTGAGCACACCGGAGGTGACCACGCAGTCATGCGTGTTCGCCTTGTAGGTCTTGTCGGTCAGGTCACGGCCCAGAATATCGTTGCGGGTGTCGCATCCATTGTGGTCCACGTCGCTCCAGGCCGGCCCGAACTGGTCTCGCGAATACCCGGTTTTGGGTGCGCGACCCTTCACGGGCAGCTCCTCGAGCACCGTGAGCGCGACCGTCTTGCCGGCCTGCTCGTTCGCCTGCTGTTCACGCGCCTGCTGTGCCTCGCGCTGTTCCGCTTCCTGCTTGGCCTTGCGCTCAGCCTCTTCCTTGGCTTTGGCATCGGCCGCCTCCTGCGCCTTCCTGGCGGCATCGGCATCTTGGCTTTGCGAGGTGGTCGAGGCGTCGGTGACCGTGCTGCCGTCGAATGAACAGGCACCCAACGACAGCGTCAATCCGAACGTGGCAAGTATGGCGAGCAATGTGCGCGTGATTTTCGTATTCAATCTGTTTCTGCATCCTTGTGTCGAGATAATTGCATGCCGGTGGGATCGGCAGGCACTATTATGTCAATAATTGAGGGGAGTGTGGTTATTCCGTCGCGTGTGCGGGGGATTTGTGAAAGGCATTAACGAAGACCGGCGCATATCGCATCGCCTGTCGCTGTCAGCGGGAGGGGCATGTTTTCATACGACACGAATACACTGGAACTTCCAGTCCATATTCACAACGAGCTGATGAAGGATGTGTATGGAGCGAGAGGTCACCAATGCAACGGAAGAGCTGTCGCATATTACGACCATGAATAAACCTGTTCGGCATCGGGCAGCGACAGACATGGGTGGAGGAGCCTCGACTTCTCGGTGGAAGCATGAGTCCATTTCCCAGCATTCAAGAAGCCTGTGGGTGAGCATCGTCATCGCCATGGTGCTGGTTGCCATATGCGAAATTGGTTTTTTCAATCTCGGACATTGGCGTACCACGGGTCTGCAGCATGCGACAGTGGGCAAAATGATGGTGGGTGATGGGCTTGAGGCATTGGGAGGCAATCGGTTCCGAATTACCGATCCCGAACATGCCAACATCACTGTCCCGGTTTCCGACAACGGTAGGCCGGCCAATGTCCAAAGTCTTCGGGTCGTTACTAATGCCACCGAGAAGCCGGGAGCTAGCATACATGCTTCGATTCAGCTCAAGACCACGGGTGGCGATACAGTATCGCGTAACGAATGGGTCGACGGTCGTGACAGCGATGGGGCTTGGCAAGATAATCGTCATACGTTGAGTTACAGTGCCAATCCGGCCAGTCAATACTATTTGATGGGCAAGAAGCTGCAAACATATGAGTCGACCGATGTGAGAATCACGTTCATGGGCGCGAAGGGTGACGTAGTCAATTTTGACCGGGTGGAGGTGAACCCCGTCATCCCGTTCCGAATCAGCCTGCTGCGGCTCGCCATCGAGCTGGTGGTTGCTGCGTTCTTCGTGCTGTTCCGCCCCACATCGCGCATATACCGCATGGGCGTGGACCTGCGCAGTGGTGGGCAACGACTCGCAACCGCCGGGTTCATTGTCGGTCTAAGTGCCCTGTCCATTCTTGTCTCGCGTGTGGGCGCTGCTACCCCTGCAGGGCTCAATGACGCATTTCTCCATATAATCGATCCGAACCAATATCAGCATTTGGCCGATGCCCTCATTCATGGACGCACCTGGCTGGACCTGCCGGTTGATCCCAGCCTTCCGGCGATGGATAACCCATACAATTACTTCGAGCGCCGGTATCTGGCTGCGAACCAGGGTGCGCAGTACTACTGGGACTACGCCTATTCCCAAGGGCACTACTATTGCTATTTCGGTGTCGTGCCGGCATTACTCACATTTGTGCCATACCAGCTCATCACAGGTGTTTGGATGCCAACTTGGTATTCAGTGGCATTGAGCAGTGTGCTCATCATCGTATTCGGCACTCTGCTGGTACGGCGGATTGCCCATGACTATTTCCCTCAGGCCTCACTTGGCATAGTGTGGCTGGTGACAATCGGATTCGACTTCGGTACATGCGTGTTCACCTACTGCTTCAACAGCACCTTCTACAACGTACCCATGGCATGTGCAATAGCACTTGTGCTAATGGGATTGTGGTTCTGGCAGATCTCCAAACGTGACGATGGCACAATCAATGGATGGTTCATGGCTGCCGGTTCGATCTGCATGGGGCTGCTGTTGGGAACGCGTCCCCAATTCATCGTTGCGTGGGTGCTGGCTTTTCCGCTCTTCTGGCCGCAGATCACCAAATACCGCACGTTGTTCTCCAGAAACGGGCTGTGGCAGACCGTGGCGGCTCTTGCCCCATTCGTTGTGGTGGGGGTGCCCGTGCTGTATTACAACTACGTGCGTTTCGGCTCATGGACTGACTTCGGTGCATATTACAACCTCACCGGCTACGATCTCACCTCACGCAAGGCATCGAGGTACACTTTCCTGCCGGCACTGTTCACTCAATTGTTCCAGCCCCCGAGCACGACCTCTGAGTTCCCGTTCCTCACCACCACCGATACAGTGCTCCCAGGTCCGAACGAACCTTCGATGGGCGGCTACTTCGCTATTTTCCCGATTGCCCTCATGGCGTTGCTTTTCATTCTCGTTCGACAGCAGCTGAGCAGGCACGGACTGAAGACCATGTCTGTCATGCTCATGGTTCTTGCATTGGTCGTCGTCTCATTCGACACCTATAAAAGTGGCACCTCCATGCGTTACTACGGGGATTTCGCCTATTTGGTGATGCTATGCATGGTGATTGTCACGCTCTCCTTCGCTGTGGCTGCGCAGTTCGTACCCACCGCGTCTCTTGACGGGGCGACGCATGCAGGCATTCCCCTCGAAGCTGAGCGTTCGCTGGGATTCCGTACTTTGCAGACGGTGCTGCTGGTGCTGGTGGTCCTCACGGTGGCGATGACAGTGGTGGGATTGCTCGTTCCGGGTCGGTATGACAATTGGGAGACGCTGCATCCGCGCATCTACACCACTATTCGCAGCTGGTTCATCGGATTGACGGCTTGAAACCCTCGTGCGGCGGAAGAAGGGAATGCGAATCGGAAGGGTTCGCATTCCCACGTAGGGGAAAATAAAAGTAAAAGCCGGAATCTACAGGATTCCGGCTATGGGGCGGAGGATGCGAGATTCGAACTCGCGAGGCTGTTACACCAACACGCTTTCCAAGCGTGCGCCATAGGCCACTAGGCGAATCCTCCAGTGTGCATACGCAACTTGAAAAGAATACAACACATCTTTCAATAGCACAACATCAGCGTGTCGTATTTGATGTGCCCGGGGAGGGGCGTTCAGACATGCTTATATGATTGCTTACACTGAATTGAATCTGATTGTGTTATATGTGAAGGTGCTCGCATGCCGTCGTTTACATTCGCCAACATACTGCTCGAATCGAATCCGCGTTCTGAGAATTACCCAGGTCTGTATTGCCGCGCGGATAGGGCTCTGTCGTTGAATCCCCAAGACGGATTCTGGATGCTCACGGGAGCGGGAACCTTCGATTTCACCACTTACTTCAATTCGCTCTCTGTGATGAAACTGCTCAAATACACCACAGCCACGCATTTCCGTCTCCACATTGAGCTGCGTGGTTCCGCATGTACGATCATGCAGACAACCACAGACCAGTTCTCCAAGGAATCAGTTCCAGTGGAGGAGACGGCGGTCCATCTCGATGCCGGTGACGACTGGCAATCGGTGGATGTGGATTTTCGGATTACGGACACCACTGTGCTCGCAGGCTTCGTAATCGAGACCGAGGGGGCCGTCGAGCTGCGGAACGGATACTACGAGCTTGAACTGAGTGATGATCCCCATGATGTGGAACTGGTGCTGGCCACCACCACGTTCAAGAAGGAAGGCTTCGTCACAGGCAACATTGAACTGGTCCGTAGGAATATCGTCGAATCGGGAGAGGACATTGCTGATCACTTCAACATGTATGTGATGGACAATGGCCGCACCTTGGACAAGGAGACCCTCGACTCCGACCGCATCACGATTGTGCCGGAAGGCAATGTGGGAGGTGCGGGCGGCTTCACACGTGGCATGATCATGGCACTTGAGCAGAATCCACCGGCTACGCATGTGATCCTCATGGATGACGATGTGGCCATTTCGCCGGAGAGCATCAAACGCACGTATAATCTTCTGCGCATTCTCAAGCCGGAACATGAGTATTCGATGATCTCGGGTGCGATGTTGAATTATCGCATCGGTGAGGATCAGTGCGAGGACACGGGCTATATGGGTCCGCGAGGAGATTTCCTGCCATGTAAGCCGATGCTGCGCATGACGCTTCTTGATGACCTCATTTACAACGAGATGTTCGAACCTTCCGAAGACATGCGCACCGCCCTTTACGCCGGCTGGTGGTACTGCTGCATTCCAACGGATATGATTCGCAAGAACGGCCTTCCCCTGCCAGTGTTCGTTCGCAGTGACGACACCGAGTACGGTTGGCGGTGCAAGCCGGAGTTCATCACAATGAACAGCCTGTGCATTTGGCACATGCCATTCCAGGAGAAGTACGATGCTGCCGTGGAACGCTACCAGACCACACGCAATCCGCTTATCTCCCAGTTCACCACCGGTTTTGCGCCGGAAAGCGATTTCATCTATGCCATGCACAACAAGCTGCGTCTCGAACTGAAGAAGTTTGGGTACACGAACGCCGAGCTTGTGCTTGACGGTTTTGAGGACTTCCTGAAAGGTCCCAGATTCATTGAGCAGAAGGGAATGGCGGAACGCACATTCCTGGCTGCGAACAGGAACAAAGAGAAACTCATGACGTTCGAGGAGCTGCAGAAGGTTGCGGAGCACGATCCGGTGCTCAAGGGCTTCGACATTCGTAAGATCGATCGTCAGCTTATCGATGAGGACTCGCCACGCACCTACACGGAACGTCTCGTGGATTATGTGACGGACAACGGCCAGCGCTACATCAGGACGTCCGGCGACGGTTATGCCGTGATCCCTCTGATGGGATGGGTGTATCCAGCCGGGGCAATCCGAGGCAAACAGAAGTTGGTTGTGCTGGATTGGTATGCGCGTAAGGGAGCCATCCGGACCAAGGACGCCGAACGCTATCGCGCGATTCGCAAGCGCTACCTGCGCGACATGCGGTATTATCGCGCACATGCCGCGCGCTTGCGCGAGGAATATGCAGCGGCGCGTGATAAGCTCACGTCCATTGAATTCTGGAAAGACTACCTTGATATGAACTGATTCTCCCATCTGTGTGAGCAGGCTGCGCGGCGGACATGCGGCGGGGAGTATAACGACGATGGCGAGGAAGGTGCGAGTGAATACGCTGACTAAACGGTTGAAGGACCGCTATGGGTATGCGATGACCGTATTGCGGGGCTTGGTGAAGACCGATTTCAAGATGCGATACCAAGGGTCGTTCCTCGGTGTCGCCTGGTCTGTGTTGAAGCCGTTGCTGTTATTCGTGGTCATGTATATCGTGTTCGCGAAATTCCTGAGACTGACCGATCACACTTCGACATATCCGGTTGTGTTGTTGCTCGGCGTATGCTCATGGCAGTTCGTGTCGGAGACGATTGGCATAGGTCTGCGTTCGATTGTCGATCGGGGAGATTTGTTGCGAAAAGTGCATTTCCCGAACTATATAGTTGTGGTGTCCGCCTCCATCGGCTCACTGATCTCATTGGGCATCAACTATGCCGTGGTGCTGGTTTTCGCCCTGTTCCAGCATGTTGAGTTCACCTGGCGCGTGTTGTGGCTCCCGATTAATTTGGTTGAGTTATATGCCGTCTCGTTGGCGCTTGCACTGATTTTCGCCACATGCTACGTGTATTTCCGTGACATAGCCCATATATGGGAAGTGCTTTCGCAGATTCTGTTCTATGCGATGCCAATCATGTACCCGTTGTCGTATGTGACGGACAAGGGCGGTGTCTATGCCAGTCTCGCAAAACTTGAGTTGCTGAATCCGATTGCGCAGACCATTCAGGATATACGGCACAATTTCATTGCGCCGGCCACTCAGCCCACGGTTTGGAATTCATTCAATTCTTGGTGGGAGAAGAGCATTCCACTTGTCATCGTCATAGTGCTGGCATGGTTCAGCGTCTATATCTTCCGTAGGAACAGCCGCAGATTCGCAGAGGTGATGTGATGAACGACGCGATGACCAATGATGTGATCACCATTGACAATTACCTGGAGCAGCCGGTGGTGCTCGATGTGAGCCATGTGGACAAGTGGTTCAAGCTACCTACCGAGCAAGCCTCGGGTCTGAAGCAGGCCTTCATCAACTGGACGAAGGGCATCAAAGGCTACAAGGAGCAGCATGTGCTGCGCGATGTGTCTTTCCAAGTGCATCAGGGCGAGTTCTTCGGCATTGTGGGCCGCAATGGCGGTGGCAAGTCGACGCTGCTCAAGATCATCTCGCAGATCTACTATCCGAACCGGGGTTCGGTGGATGTTAGGGGAAAACTCGTACCATTCATCGAATTGGGAGTGGGATTCAATCCCGAGCTCACCGGTCGTGAGAACGTATATCTGAATGGTGCGTTGCTTGGGTTCTCACATGACGAAGTGGACGAGATGTATGACGACATCGTCGAGTTCGCCGAACTCGAGGAGTTCATGGATCAGAAGCTCAAGAACTATTCAAGCGGCATGCAGGTGCGTCTGGCGTTTTCCGTGGCCATCAAGGCGCAGGGAGACATCCTGGTGCTCGATGAGGTGCTGGCGGTGGGCGATGAGGCGTTTCAGCGCAAGTGTGACGACTATTTTTCGAGTGTGCGTCAAGACCCCACGAAAACGGTGATTCTGGTCACGCATGACATGGGTGCCATCAAGCGCTACTGCACGCGAGCTATGTTCATTCAAGATGGTGAGGTGGCGGCGATCGGCGATAAGGAGACGGTGGCCGAAAGCTATACTTTGGCCAATCTCGAAGCCATGCGACAGGAGGAACGGCAGAAGGCGGAACGCGCCGACCAAGCGAAGCAAGAAGGACACGAAGTGTATCCTAACGGCTTGAACGCCCGCTGTCCGTTGTTGCGCACCTATGCCATCTCGCCGCTGGTGTTGACCAGCGACCAGATGTTCCGGTTCGCGGTCGAATACGAGTTCAAGGAAACCGACGACTTCTATCTGGCCATTGCATTGCATGATATTCGTCGTGGGGGCATTACTTTTGATACCGGTGCACACAACCCGAAGCTGCACATGACGAAGAAAGGGCGTCATACCGTGTACTTCGAGATGCCGTTGGACCTGTTCAACAATGGCGAATTCCGCCTGTTCACATCACTGCGCACACCGATTCCAGGCAATACCGAAACGACGGACATGGTCGCTGTCGCGCTGGATGACAATGCGTGCACCTTTGCGGTACGTGATCCCCGCAATATGGACTACGCATTGATCAATACGCGCGCCATGCAGATCGAACCCATTTCGAAGGAGCAGGCGGAACAATCAGCCGCTGGGCAATATGATGGCAGGATTTCCGAGGAATCCGAATGACCCCAGTTCCCTCAACCCTGCAGATTCATGGCGTACGACTCAGAATCTGTATGATGATTCTGTGCATATGCACAGTGATCGGGGTGACGGGTTGTGGAGTTTCCACGGATAGCCAGGAGAGTTCGTGGAACGAGGCGGCCGACCCGTGGTCGTATTCGTTCGGCGTACATGTGTTCACCGAGGGGGATGGTCGCGTGCTGCGTCCGGTATGGCGCGTCATCGACGTCTCCGAACATCAGCGGAACGTCAATTGGCAGAAGGTCAAGCAATTCGAGGTCGATGCGGCGATTCTGCGCATCGGCTACGGCCATGGCAACGAAGACAAGTATTTCAAGAACAATCTGGCGCAGGTGCGCGTGAACCGCATTCCGCATGGCCTGTATTTGTACAGCTACGCCTACGACACCGATTTCGCGCGTGAAGAGGCGAATTTCGTGCTGCAGACGCTCCGAAAATACTCGATCACCGACAAGACCATCCCCATTTTCTATGACATGGAGCATCTCGACGACTGGGGTGGCCATACGATGCCCACTCGGCCGATTCAGTTCGAACAGATTGCCAAAGTGTTCTTCGGCGCGCTCAAAGATGCGGGGTACACGAATCTGGGAATCTACACCTACGCGCACAACATGGCGACGCGCCTCGACAGCGACTGGCTGCGCGAACACGCCAACTGGATCGCCTCGTATTCGAACACGCTTGAGTATGATTTCGCAGGCTGCCCGGATCCCCATGCATGGCAATACACGTCTACCGCGCGCGTACCCGGCGTGACCGGCGACGTCGATGTGAGCGTGTTCGACCTGCGGTTCTTTATGTCCGCCGAGTAATCGGACTAGTTGGAACGGCCGGTCTGCTCGCCGAAAATCCGAGCCCAATGCTCCACGCTGGAAAGGTCGGCAGCGCGATATTGTTCGGCGAGTGCAGGGAACCGTTTGCAGAATGTGTTCGCGAGGAACATGTTTCGCATGAACAATTCACGGAACAGCTTGTCGTCACGTCGGCACCATGCCACGGAATTGCCGTCGGCGGAAGTCACCAATGCCGACGATTGCCCGCGGAAGGCCATCCATGTGGTCTCCTTCGCCGTGACGGCAATGGCGGGCCGTGTGTCGCGAATGCCGCTGCCGTTGTCCAGCAGCGTGCGCAACAGCGTGCGTATGCCGGTAGCCTTGACCTTGCTCATCGGGCGAGGGGTGGCCTTTGCGGCGTATTGTGCCGCGGCGGTGGGGAAATCGTCGATGTTCGGGCGTGTCTCGGTGTCGCTGAATCCTTCGCGAGCCGCACGCACCTCGGCCAGTTTCGTTGGCATAGAGTCGAGAATGTATTGCGGGCCACGCATCACGTCACGGAATGCCAAGTGATGCAGATGCAGGGCGGAGTAGACGAGCCGCAGCCCTATGGTGACGTCGTTATAGGCCATTTGGTAGAGGAGCTGTGGCGTTGGCTTCTCGGAGTGCAGCAATGCGCAGATCCAACGATTGCGGTTATCGAAGTAATCCTCCCACGTACGCTGAGGATCCTTGGAATGCCAAGCCTGATGCCATACGGCCACGCCTGGCAGACTCACCGTGGCATAGCCGGCGTCCTGGGCCCGCAGGCCGAATTCGATGTCGTCGTACTTGATGAACACCGGCAACGACAGCCCGATCTCACGCATGATCTGCGTGGGTATGAGGCACATCCACCAGCCGTTGAAGTCCGAGTCGAACCGGCGGTGCAGATGTGGTTGGTCACGAAGCGGGAACTGCGCGTAATCCTGATTGTAGCGCTGACCTACCGCGGGGAGCGCGCGCATATTGTTGCGGTTCACGATCTCGCCTTGCGCATAGAGCACAGTGCGATTGTCGAGATGGAACATGCCGCCGCCGACAATGGTGGGTTTCCTGCAGTAATCGGCGAACTGCACGGCGCGAATGATCGATTCCGGCTCGCTGATCGCATCGTCGTCGAGCAGCATTGTATATGAACTTGTGGCTGCTTTGAGTGTTTCGAACATACCCCGGGAGAAGCCGCCGGAACCGCCGAGGTTCGCTTGGCGAATGTAGGTGAGCTGCTGGTTGAGCTCCCGTGCCGTATCGGCGAACCCAGGTTGGTCGCATACTCGGTCGGTGCCCTGATCGGTGCAGTAGATCGTGTCCAGTCGTGCGCGAACATTGTCATCGGCTGCAATGGTGCGCAGCTGACGCAGACAATAGGTGGGACGATTAAAAGTGGTGATCGCAATCGAGAACGACGTGGGTTCTTGCTGTCGGCGCGCTTGCACGGGCACGCTCCATACGGCGTCACGAATCTGCAACTCCATCGATTCGGAGGCTCGCGCGTCGAACCAGAAGAATCCGCCGTCCATCAGGTCCGTCATCGGCAGATCCACGCATATCTCGGCGAAACCATGCGCGGATTGCACGGGTACGGTTTCAACCATATGGAGCAGCCCGCGCCCCGAGGAACGCATCAGCGTCACCGCACCATCACCCTGTGCCTGCGCAGTGAACCGCACGGTGTTGACATCGGTCCAGCGGCGCCAATACCCGGCAGGGAAAGCGTTGAAATAAGTGCACAACGAGATGGTCTTACCGGAATGCACGCAAATCTCGGAACGACTGTTAATGGTGAATACATCGGAGCCCACATTCGCCGCAGGTCGCACGCTTGTATTGACAAGCCTTGCTGCTTCGGAGGAGTTCATGGCACCGAAGTCGATGTTATAGAAATCATCGAAGGGGTCGATCTCGTCACGGCTCATGCGCGGTTGCGTCCATTCGATGGCATAGAGCGGCAATATGGCATTGCGGTCTTCCATCGGGAACACGACGCGATCGACCACCTCCCAGTCAACAGCGCCCGGAACCGCCGTATTCGCATGGTGTGCGGCCCGAGATTTGTTCGATGTGCGTGTGGTTTTCGACGTATTCACTGCCATATTGATATCCTACTGCTTCGGCACGTCCATGAAGCCCAAGTCCATCAGGTAGTTCTTGCCCACCGACATGTCGTATTGGACCATCTTGTAGTCTGCGAGCAACTGCTTGGCCTTGCCGGAGAGCGTCTTTGGATCGATTATCCGGCCTTGGTCGTCGAGGAATGTGGGTTCCCCATGCGCGCTCCATGATCCCGCATTGATCGAGCGAGACATTGCAGGCACCTCCCTATGCAGTTCATCGAGCAGCGCGAGGTAGGGCGAGATGCGCGCGTCCATTTGCGCAGCGGCTTGCGTCATGAAATAGTTCGAAGACGAGAAGTCGGCGTTGGAGTCTGGCAGTTTCCCGGTATGTGGGCTCGATGCCTTATTCGACCAGATGAAGTAATCGGTTTCATGCAGCGCGAGCGCATTCTCCTTGTCGGCATTGGCGGCCTGGTATATCCCCGGGAGATGGTCTCCATAGAAGACCACGGTGATTGGACGGTCAATTTCATCAAGCTGATTCAGGAAATCGGCGGTCGCCTGGTCGGTTCGTTGAACTCCCTTGGTGTAATTGTCGTCGATGCCCATTTCGTTCGGAGTGACGTTGACCGATTCGTTTGCGGCGTGGAATTCATTCGCCTCATCATAGATATCCGGGTATGGTGCATGATTCTGCATCGTGATGAGCTGAATGTATTGCGATGGCTTGCCATCCTTGGTGTTTGACTTCACCTCGTCAATCACATTGCGATAGGCATCCTCATCGGAAACGTAATCCGTCTTCCCGTTCGGCCCCACATAGCTCTTTCCGTACTTGATTTTTGGATCGCTGTCCTGGGTGTATAGGTGCGAGAAACCGAACTTCTTATAGTTGGTCCCGCGCAGATAGAAGCTTTGCAGGAATGGATGGAATCCCACGGAGCAGCTCGTCGAATACTCGCCGCCACAATTGGCATTCCAAATCTGGTTGAATGAGTAGAACTTCGGACGCGTGGCCACAAGCTGCTGGTACGGGGAGAGCATCGTATCGCTGAAATTCACGAGACTCAGGCCGGTCATTTGCTGGAACTCGATGTTGGCGGTGCCACCACCATAACCCGGCGAGAGCATGAGGCCACTCGTCGTTGTGCTCTTGAGTGCGCGGATATTCGGCATGGGGTCGATGCTGAAATGGACGTTCGGCACGCGATTGGGGTCCGAGAAGCTTTCCGACAGCACCATGATGACGGTGCTGTCCGTCATATTCGTTGAACGCTCCGCATTGATCGTGGCTGCGGTTTTCTCATACCGTGCTTGAATCTCCTTCATTCGCGCCTCGCTGTAGTCCGGTTCATCGGCCATTGCTTTGACGCGTGTGAGGCTCAGGAACGTGGTGAGGGCGCCGTTGTGAACTGCATCCTCCTTGACGTTCCAAAGTCGTGGTTCGTAGCCGATGCGGTCTAGCGTCTTCCTCACCTCCGATTCAGGGCTGGAGAGAGAAGTGGCATACCCCATGACCAGTGCGATGCTCACGAGGGGCGCGAGAATACGGCAGATCAAGCCGATGATGTTTTTGGGTCCCGCAATCGGATGGCGCCACGAACAGTAAATGAAGGTCCTGCGTTTGTCGAGGAACTGCAATGCAATGCATATGATGATGAACCAGACCAGCATGGTGATGGCGGCGTTGATGAGTGGTTGGGAATCCTCGTTGATGAACGACGCCACCTCGCCTGCACCGCCCCCGCCTCCGCCAGTCAGGAAGCCGAGATCTGAGGGGATGACAGGTTCGCTGCGCATGGTGATTTTGATCTTGGTGGCGATGGCGAAAATCATAGCAATGGTGCCGAATATGGCAGTGCCAATCCAGAATCGATTGATGACCGTCACGCAGACGAGATAGATCAGGAGCAAGGCGATCATCGTGAGATAACAGGAACCGTCGGAGAGCGAATGATAGGCATGATCGGTTACCTGGTGGAACAGGCTGCTTTGGTCCTTCGGATTGTACTGAAGGTTGTCCTGCATGCTCCACCACAAGAACATGGTTGCTATGAGAATGACGGCAGCTGCGACCACCGTATAGAAGCCATACGAGAACTTCGGCCGTTTGTTCCAGATTGCGTAGAACTTCGTCTCCTTGAACCGCCGCCACTGCCGCGTCACCGGATTCACTCGGCGGCTGTTCTTTTCGTCGGTCGGTTGAGGGGCCGCATTCTGCGCGTCGGCATGGGGATGCGCCGCCTTCCGGGCGGCGGATGGCTTCACGTTGCCATGGTCTCCGCTGCGTGCGGCGACATGGTTCGCCACGGCAGGCACCGCGAGGGGGTCGCTGGAGGATGCGGCATGCAAGGCGTATGTGTTGCCAGCTGCCATCGATGCCAGATGCCTACGATATGCCGCGCGGATCCTGGCGCGCCTGTGTTTTGCGCAGCGGATCCGTTGCGCGCGTGTACGTGGCCCATCGTGCCGTGCAACGCTCTTCATGCTCATTCAACCTTTCAATTATGCTGTCACAATTGTCGTGCGCCGTGCCGACGGCGTGCGATGCCGCATATGCGCTACGATTTCGGCAGTTCCATGAAGCCCGTGGCTTCCAAGTAGTTTTTGCCCACGCACATGTCGTATTGCACGCTGCGGTAGTCTGCAAGCAGTTCCTTGGCCTTGCTCGACAGGTCGTTCTCGTCGATCGGGCGCCCCTGCGCGTCGAGCATGGTCAGCGAGGAATCGTTCTTCCACTCGCCGTCATTGCGCCCGAGCCTTGCCATGGCCGGAATCTCATCGTGTAATTCGGTGAGCAGCGCCAAGTACGGGGAGACCTTGGCATGGAGATGCTCGGCGGTCTGCGCCATGAAATAATTCGAGGAAGTGTGGGCCGCATTCGCTTTGTCGAGCTTCGTCGTATGCGCGTCGCTCGCCGTGTTCGACCAAATGAAATAGTCAGTTTCATGCAACGCTATGTCGTTCTTCGGGTCGGCCATGGCCTTCGAATAGATACCGGGCAGATGGTCACCGTAGAAGACGACGGTGATCGGGCGGTCGATTGCATCGAGTTCCTCGAGAAAATCTGCGGTCGCCTTGTCGGTGATCTGCACACCCTTCGCATAGGTCTGTATGGATCCGCGGTCGCTTGCGGCGACGTCCGTGGAGGTGTCCGCGGCAATGAATTCGTTATCCGGATACTCGTCGGCGGTATATGGAGTGTGGTTCTGCATCGTGATGAGCTCGATGTACTTGCTCCGCGAATCCGGCTGCTTCAGCTCATCGAGCACATTGGCATACGCCTGCTCATCGGACGTGTACTTCGAATTGCCGGTGGATTCGCGGTGCGTGATCTGCGGTTTGCTGTTGAGCGCGTGGAAATGCGAGAAACCGAACTTCGTGTAGTTCGCGCCGCGCAGATACATGTTCTGGTAGTACGGGTGGAATGCCACCGAACAGTCGGTGGAACCGTCGCACGCCGCGTTCCACATCTGGTTGAAAGAGAAGAACGTCGGGCGATTCGGTATGAGCTGCTGGTACGGCGTGGCGAGCGACGGCGCGAAATTCGTCATGCTCAGGCCGGTGACCTGTTGGAATTCGATGTTCGCCGTGCCGCCGCCGTACCCGGGCGACAATGCGAGGCCAGACGTCGTCGACTGCATGATCGAACGCAGATTCGGCATGGGATCCTCGCTGAACGAGACACCCGGCACCCGCGTCGGATCGGCGTAGGATTCCGACAGCACGGTGATCACCGTGCTGTCGGTGAGCGTGGCCCGGCGCTCGGTGTTGATCCGTTGCGCCGATTGCGCGTACTTGCTGTTCAACGCCCGCATTGCCGATTCGCTGTAGTTTGGATCCGGCTCCATCGCCTTGACGTCCACGAGACTCAGGAACGAGGTGAGCACACCGTTGCGGTTGGCGTCAGACGTCGTATTGAACTGCTGGGGCGTGTACTCGAAATAGTCGAGGAACCGTCGCACCGCGGAATCCTGCTGCCCGAGACCGGTGGTATATGAGGCGAGCAGTGCGATGCTCAGAATCGGCGCGACGATGCGGCAGATGAGGCCGAAGATGTTCCGCTTCGAATCAAGCGCATGCCGCCATGAGCAATGGATGAACATGCTCCGGCCGTCCAGGAACTGGAGTGCCACGCATATGAGCACGAACGTCACGATCATCACCACGGATGGGGCGATCATCGAGCTCAGATCCGCCGGTATGAACGACATCAGGTCCCCTTCGCCGCCGCCGGTGAGGAAGTTGAGATCGCTTGGCAGAACGATCTCATCTCGGAGCACGCATTTGATCACGGTCGCCACCGCATACACCGCGAACAGTGTGAACGTTGCCGCCGTGGCCACCCAGAACCGGTTGATGAGCGTGAGCAGCACAATGTAGACCATCACGATGATGATGAGATTCATCCACCCCTGGTTCGTGGAGAGCCGGGCGTGGGCTGAATTGAAAATCTGCGCGACAAGCGGCCCATGGCCGGGATCATACCGGTTGTCGGAATCCATGCTCCACAACGCCATGTAATCGGACCATACACAGGTGAGCATGAACACCACCATATAGGCGCCATATGAGTATTTCGGGCGTGTGGGCCACCATTGCCTCACCGCGGCGCAGATGCCACGAAACACTGTTTTCGGGGTGCATTTGTGCGCGTCGATTACCGGTGTCGGCGTCTCGGCCTGATGTTCCTGATCGCTCACGCGTAATCCTCTCAGATTCAGTTTCGGGCAAGTGAATGGCATATGCGCCCGTTGTGCACAAATATCAGTATTCTATTCGCTCTGCGAGATGGAAACCGAGCGATGCCCATTTCTGTGAGGTCTTCACAAGCAGTACGCGGATGAGATGTGCATGACGAGTGGACGTCACCATACGTCACCTATACTTGCGGGTATGCAGTATTCAGTGACCGCAGTGGTGGTGTCGTACAACCGCGCCCAGTTGCTCGACGAATGCCTGTCCGCGCTCAATGCGCAGACCCGCAGACCGGATTCGCTGGTCATCGTCGACAACGCAAGCACCGACGGCGCTTTGCAGGTGGCGCGCGATTTCGCCGGGCGCACGCCGATTCCCGCACATATTCTCGAACTGCGCGAGAACACGGGTGGCGCCGGCGGATTCTGTGCGGGCATTGCGTACGCCGTCGCCAACGGTTCCGCGGAACCGGGAATCGCTGAATATGTGTGGCTGATGGACGACGACACCGTGCCCACGCCGACAGCCTTGGAGCAGCTGCTCGCCGCCGCAGACGAATGCGTTGCTGTGAACGATTGCCTGCCCACGGCACTCGGGTCAAAGGCGGTGTGGGTCGACGGCCGGGAACACCTGATGAACAAACCCCGCCCGCGTGCCGTTCTGGCGAAGGGGGAGCGCGAGATGGCCGACGGTGCGTACCAGGTGCGCTCGCTCTCCTTCGTCTCCTGCATGCTCAATATGGGTGCGATTCGCGGGCGTCGACGTCTGCCTATCAGCGCATTCTTCCTGTGGAACGACGACTTCGAATACACGACGGCTCTGCTGCGCAATGGCGTGGGGTACTATGTGCTGGCGAGCGAGGTCGTGCACAAGACGAAGAAATTCGGTTCGTCGGACGCCGACCCGGGCCCGCGTTTCTACAATGAGGTGCGCAACAAGGTCTGGATGCTCAGATTCTGCCGCTCAGACTTCTCGTTCGGCGGCCTGCTCTCGTTCCTCGCGAAGACCGCGCGCCGCTGGGCGCTCACCGTGATGCGCGCCGACGACCGCCCCCTCATTCTCCAGTGCCTGCGCGACGGCTGGCGTGACGGCTGGCACACCGAACCGGAGTCGAATGCCGAGATCTTCGCGCGCTCATACCCAGATGTGGTGCCCGAAATCGAGCGCATCTCTCTCTAGATCTCTTTAGACTCGGCTCTTTGGCTCCGCCTTCCTGCGTCATCGGAGACATCCTGCCCCAGATAGGGAGGATTGTTAGGCAGTCGTTCTCCCTGCGTAATTTGGGACATCTGCGCCCTCTCATCTGTCCCTTTTTACGCAAATTCATGCACGTCAGTTATCAATCCCCTGCGTAAAAGGAGACAGATAGGCACTGAAAATGTCCCAAATTACGCAGATTGATATGAATATGATATGAATAATCGCGAATCACTCGGACTGGGCGTGACGACCGCGCGGCTTGGCCTGCACTTCGGCCGGCGCAGGCGCTGCGGAGATCTCGGTGTTGCGGCGCGAGACAATCGAATGGTAGGCGCGCTTGCGCAGGGAAGTGGGCATCATACGGTATGCGGCGCGAATGAACGTGTTGCGCAGGAACTGTGCGGGTGACGTGAAACCGTCGCGCAGGAAGCGCCACTGCAAACGCAGCTCCTCGCGGAACATATCCCAGCCGCCGCGGCGTTCATACGCCTCCTGATTGGTGCGGTAGAGCACAAGCGGTTCCGGCATGTTGAGGAACTGCGCATGGTTGAGCATCATGCGCTCCCACAACAGGTAATCCTCGAATCTGCCCGCATCCTCCGGGTAGCCGCCGGCGGCCAGCACAGCGGATTTGCGGAACACGACGCTTGGGTGATGCACCGGCGACTGCATGCGCGCATACTTCTCCAGATCGGCGCCCTCGGCAGGCAGCATGCGAATCTGCCCGGGCTTGCGCTCATCGTCGGTGAATTCGCGGATCGCGCTGCCCATCACATCAATCGGCAGTTTCGACTTCACCGTGGTGTGCGAGGCGGAGGAGCGGCGGGCGAATTGCGGAATGATCGTGGCGAACCGGTTCGGCAGCGACACGTCATCGCAGTCCGCGCGCGCGACAACGTCGAAATCGCAGTGCTGCAGGCCGATGTTGAGGGCATGCGCGAGTCCCCGGTTCTCGTCGAGCGGCACAATCGTCACCTCAGGCACTGCCAGCTCGGGGCGCTCGGCGGTGAACCACACCGCCATGGTCGACTGCAGCGTATCCAAATACCGCTGCACCGGCTCCTGAACCGGTCCGTCACGCACAATCACCACCTGGTTCGGCGGCAGCGTCTGCTCGATGGTGCTCGACTGCACGGAACGCTCCACCTCACGCAACGAATTGCCCCCATACACCGCCATGAGCAGCGTGAAGGGGGCAGTCGTCTCCCGGCGTTCCCTGTGTGTCATGCAACCTATGGTAAACCACGGCGGGGGAAGTTCCGCCATGAGCCGTGGCTGCATTGCATGAATACTGTGTGCATATTCCGCGCGCATGTCTGCATATGTTCGATGTGCCATGTTCGGCGCCACATCTTCATATGCTGCCGAATTTCGTTCGCATGCCGCGTAAGCATTGGCATTCGCGGATCGCGCCGCAGTGTGCATACCGCGTTTTATGCTGGTGACAAGTGCGCACTGCATGCTGTTTTCGCGGTGTGCGGTGATGAATATGCACATGCGGCATGTTCGATTGATATTTTTTCGGAAGGACTTGAGATGACTGCAAACGAGCAGAACGCGACGCCGGATCTGGTGATCGTCGGTGCCGGAATCTTCGGCCTCACCATCGCACAGCAGGCGGTGGAGAAGCTCGGTGTGAACGTCACGATCATCGACATTCGCGACCACATCGGCGGCAACGCCTACTCGTACATGGACCCGGAAACCGGCGCCGAGATTCACAAATACGGCGCCCACCTGTTCCACACGTCGAATAGCCGCGTGTGGGAGTACGTGAACCGTTTCACGAAGTTCACCGATTACGTGCACCGCGTCTACGCCACGCACGACGGCGAGGTGTTCCCGCTGCCGATCAATCTGGGCACGATCAACCAGTTCTTCCGTGCGAACTACACGCCCGCGCAGGCCAAGGCGCTCATCGACGAGCAGGCGGGCGAGCTCGCAGGCACGGATCCGGCGAATCTCAACGACCAGGGCATTTCGCTCATCGGGCGTCCGCTGTATGAGGCGTTCATCAAGAACTACACCGCCAAGCAGTGGCAGACCGATCCGAGCGAGCTGCCGGCGAGCATCATCAAGCGTCTGCCGGTGCGTTTCAACTACAACAACCGGTATTTCAAAGACACGTGGGAAGGTCTGCCGGCAGACGGCTACACCGCGTGGCTTGAGCGCATGATCGACGACCCGCGCATCACTGTGAAGCTGGAGACGGATTTCTTCGACGAGACGCAGCCGCTCAACAAGCGCGCGTTGTTGGAAGCGGGCGCGCCGGTGGTCTACACGGGCCCGGTCGACCGCTATTTCGACTACGATCTGGGCGAGCTCAAGTGGCGCACCGTCGACTTCAAGGAGGTGCGTTATGACGAGGGTGACCACTTCGGCTGCGCGGTCATGAACTTCTCCGACGCCGACGTGCCGTACACGCGCGCCATTGAATTCAAGAACTTCAACCCGGAGCGTGCCGCCGAGCAGAACCCGAACAAGACCGTGGTGTGGGAGGAGTACTCGCGCTTCGCGAACCGCGACGACGAGCCGTATTACCCGATCAACACTGATGAAGACAAGGTCCTGTATGCACAGTACAAGGCGAAGGCCGCCGGCGAGCCGAATGTGGTGTTCGGAGGCCGCTTGGGCACCTACGCGTACTACGACATGGACCAGGTGTTCAACCAGGCGCTGATTTCCTACGAGAAGCAGGTTGAACCACTGCTTAAGAAGTAGTTTGTATTTGTTTATATTTGCAGATTGCGTTCTGTGAACTCGCTTTCTGAATGCTGACGGGAACTCTGGATAGGGGTTCCCGTTTTGCGTTATGCGTCGGCGATGAATGTGGTGTGAGATAGCGTCAGATGATATGTGGCGGAGGGGTGTGGGGCATGGCTTTGTCACTGTCGCAGGCTCCTTTACGTTCCTCAGCCCTTGCCCCCGCGCCCCTCCGCCACATATCATCGGTGGTGGTTTCTTTCATGGTCGGGGGCGTGGCGGGGAGGAGCCTCGGGGAAGGCATGGCGGCTGTCGTCGTTTTGCAGGGTTGTCTGCCTAGCCTGCGTAATTGGGGTCGTGTGTGGTGTGGTTGTTGTCTCCTTTTACGTCTGGGGGAAAGGTGGGGTGGGGGTGTTTCCTGTGGTGGTTTCTTTCTTGTGTGTTTGTGGATTGGTTTGTGTCTTTTTGTGTGTTGGTTGTTTTGTGTGTTGGTTGTTGGGTTGGTGTGGGGTGTGGTGTTGGGTTTTCGACACGCCGGTGGTGGTGTGTGTTTTCTAGGGGTTTTGTGGTGTGTGGTTGGGGGTGGGTTTGTGTTTTCGGGGTGGGGCGTGTAAGTTATTCATCTTGCTGCCGGTTGGTGAGCTTCTG